>CEUM01087401.1_pt1 | contig 11286 bp, 6 predicted proteins | sample 356421 | NCBI WGS metagenome assembly CEUM01 (sample SAMEA2622716, study PRJEB7988) | marine metagenome | biome: marine biome (ENVO:00000447); feature: surface water layer (ENVO:00002042); material: "saline water (ENVO:00002010), including plankton (ENVO:xxxxxxxx)" | depth 5 m | reverse complement strand
TCCTTTCCTAACCAGATAGCAAATGCTCCAGTCATAGCACCAGTTACAACAGACACCAAGCCAGCTTGTTGTGTAGTTAAATCAGGCTGGCTCAATGCCCACTCGATGCACCTAATATAAACACAGGTCATAGCTAGCATCATCAAACGAGGGAGGATTTTCCATTTGTCTAATGTTTCAGGACTCATTGTATAAATCTAACCTATGTTTCCTCTATCAAGTTGCACCAATCCGTATATGAACGCTAGTAATATACCCATACCAATTATCACTACTAAGAATACAACGATAACTGTAATTATCTTTTGTCGCAATACTTGTTTATCGTATATCTCTTTCTGTCTACGCTTGCGTATATCCCCTTCCATTTTAAGAAGTTCATTCCATGCCTGAACACCATGTCTAAACTTTATAAACTGCTGGAGTTCGTATCGTTGTTCTTCAAGCTGTTTCTTAGCAGTCAATGCTTCAACAGCTTCTTGTTCGATACTACCTCTGCGTGTAAGTTTAGTAATGAAGGAAGGATTCTTAGCTCTTTTCTGTGCGTTCTCGATATCTGATGCGGCACTCATCCATTTGGATAAGTCATTCCCCATACTCTGAATATCTTTGCCAACCTGAAAGGCACGCTTCAACCCATTGAATGCCGTGTTTGCTGTTGCAACGGCGGCACTAATTGTTAAGGGGTCGAGCATTAGGTATTTAGTACCCACCCTTGAGTGTTATCAGCTTGATAAGCATCTTCATCCCAAGTGTAGTATTTTCCTTCTAACATTTCTTCTTCAGTAAGAGTTGGAGTAGCAATAGGAGCTTGCCATAACCATGTTGTATTATTCAATGTCCAACTTGCAAAAGGTTTCTGTTCATAAAAAACATCATTTGTTGCATCATAATACATACCAACGCCAGCATATCTAAATCTAAGTGCTTTACTTTGGTCAGGACTTTCTTCTGTCCAGTTTTGATTTTCTTTAGCTACATAATGTTTGCCTTCAAAAGTATTATAACTAGTCTTTATCCACTTGGATTTATCACCCCAGTTGCCAGTATTCAATTCAGATTCTTTAATAACAATAACTTCTTGAACAATATTGTTATTATCTATTTTTGCCCAATGTCCCATATTAATTATCCCTGATATTGATATCTAACCATAACAACTCCTGAACCGCCACTTCCACTAGTTGAGCTTCCACTTATAGGAACTGGAACTCCAGCACCTCCACCACCTCCACCAGTGTTAGATGAACCTGATGCTCCAGCAACCATTCCATAATGTGTTCTGTAGCCACCCATGCCCCCTCCACCAGAGCCGCCTGCCGCTCCAGAAGTGCCTACATTAGCTGAGCCAGTGTGGAAAGTTCCCCCTCCTCCACCACCACCTCTGGTTGCTCCATTGTAGTTTGCATTTCCAGTAGATGAACCTGAGCCACCAGCACCAGCAAAGCTTGTAGTTGCGTTACTTCCCGATGCACCTTTTCCACCACCACCACCAGCTTCAAATTGTCCTGATGTAAGACCATTACCACCTGAATTACCTTGACCTGATGTCCCTGATGCTCCAGCTGTTCGATTATATGTTCCACCTCCACCAGAACCACCTGACTGTGCTAGTCTGTTAGCGTCAGAACCATAATGACTTCTTGCACCTTTACCACCACCTGTTGCAGATATGCCACCTATAGAAGAATTAGAGCCGTTTGCTGTAACATTGCTAGTAGTTTGTGAACCTCCAGAACCACCACCACCAACAGTTATAGAGTAGCTACCAGTATTGCCAGTAAAAGTACCAGTTTTATACCCTCCAGCACCTCCACCACCTCCAGGAGCTTTAATTGGTGTACTTCTACCTCCAGCACCACCTCCAGCAATAATTATGTAATCAACAGTTGTTGACGCTCCTCCAGATGCGGCAGTATTTATTGTAAATGTTCCAGAAGAATTAAAATAATGATATTTAAAATTGCCGGATGTAGTTGTAGAACCTCCACTAGCGGCCATATATGTTATATTTGCGGCACCGTACCATTCGTTAAAAGACATTGTAGCACCAGAGCTTTTACCTATAAGACCTCTTACATCACTATCATTAATAGAAACTGTTGTGCCAGAGGTTGCATCAAGTTCGACATGAATATCGTTTAAGCTTATTGCTCCACTTGATTGTAGTGCCATTATGGTGACCCAAAAGCTGTTATGTTATTTGCAGAAGTTACCGCACCATTAGATGCAAGCTTAAATACTGTTGTGCCGTTATACTTAAAATCTAAATCATTGCCATCTAATACAATTTCCCATTTACTTGTACCAAATTTAACAGATTGGCTACCCATCAAAATGTCATTACTGTTTGCATCTAAATCACCACCTAATTGTGGGCTTGTATCTTCTGAAAGATTTTCTAATTCATTACCTGTTGCTTGAGTTACAGCAGAAAAAGATAGATTGCCAGCACCATCCGTTTTAAGAAACTGATTAGCAGAGCCGTCTGATGTTGGATGTGATAAGCCATCAAGAATAACTTTACCTGAACCATTAGGCGTAATTGCAATGTTACCGTTCGATGCTGACACTATTGAATTGCCATTGACATCAAGATTACCACCTAGCTGTGGTGTCGTGTCCTCTACAGTATTTCTCATTAATGGAAAACCGCCAGCAGTGCTTCCATCATGCACAACTAATGTTTCTTTATCGGTATCTACTGTGACTTCTCGTTCAGCACCAGTAAAAGAACTATGTTGGGACGTTGTGCCACCCCTTAATTTTAAAAGTTTTGCCATTATGCTACGCTCCCAAAGTCTATTGTTAAGTTGTCAGTATTGACAGTACCATTTAAATTTATCTCACCAGAACCATTTGGTGCGATAGTTATATCTCCATTTGATGCAGATACTATTGAGTTTCCATTTACATCTAAATTACCACCTAGTTGTGGAGTTGTATCGATAACTAAAGATGTCATAGCACCAGCTACAACAGCAATCCATGATGAACCATTATAATAATTCAAAGAGTTTGATGTTGTATTATAATATAAATCGCCTTCATCAAGTGATGATGATGGTTGCGAACTTGCTATCCTATATCTTTCAGCAAAGCTATTTAAACCAGTAATATTATTAGCAACTGTCGTTACATTAGATGCAATACCAGCAACTGAAGTTATATTAGACGATATGCCAGCCACTGTAGTAACATTAGCAGATATGCCAGCAACAGTATTAACATTCGATATATTAGAACCAACAGTGTTAATATTGTTTCCAGAGCTTGTTGATACTGATTCTGTTATCAGACCTAGATCTTCTTGTGCTGTTATCTCACCAGCAACAATGTTTATATTAGTCTGACTTGATGCTGAAGGAGCAGTAGCTTGGAATGTACTACCATTGTAGGCTCTTAGCTCGTTTGTTGATGTGTTAAAAAATAAATCACCAGCATCAAGACTTGATGTAGGCTCTGATGAACCAACTCTATAGCGTTCAGCAAAACTATTTACACCAGCAACATTTGAAGCAACAGTATTTACATTAGAAATTGAACCAGCAACTGTGTTTATATTTGTAAGACCACCAGCCGCTGTATTTACATTTGCAATAGAACCAGCAACTAAAGATATATTACTATCCTTGACTGTGATTGTGTTACCCATTCCATTGCCATGCACATAACAATAGTATCTCAAACCAGAAGAAGGAGCAGAAGTAGCAACTTCTATCTGCACTTTTCTGTCGCCAGAGCTTCGACCAGCATTGAATGTTGTTACATTTACATAGTTTGACTGTGTAGTTGCAGAACCATTCAGAAAGTAAGTAACACCAACTTCATACGCAGAACTACCATTCTTAAATACTAATGGATGTCCATCATTACTTGAGTCTGTTTGATTGAATATATAGGTATTACCTCTAAACATCTCTATGGCTGGATAAGCCGCACCATCAAGATAAAAGAAATTACCACTTCCAGGATTAACAACAGTAACTGTGTATGTTTTTTCAAGAGAATTTGCTAGTGATGTTATATCACCAGAAATTGCCGCCAAAGTATTAAGGTCAGATACTGCATCAGATGTACCGAGAAGAGCAACATTAGAAGCAACACCAGATACATTAGATAAATGCGTTGTATTTATGCCAGCAACTGTGGTCACATTCGAGGCTATGCCAGCAACACTCGTTACGTTTGATGCTATCCCAGCAACAGTCGTAACATTCGCATCAATACCAGCTACAGTATTTATATTTGACGCATTTGAAACAGCGGCGTTTATATTAGAGGCATTAGATACGGCTGAGTTTATATTTGAAGCATTTGATACAGCAGAATTAATATTTGATGCATTATTTGCTACAGAAGTGACATTAGCTTTTATGTTTTCTACAGCAGAAACATCACTTGCTATATTAGCAACGGCAGTAACATCACTTGATATTCCAGCAACTGTTGTAACATTGCTTGATATACCAGCAACTGTAGTTACATTGGCAGAAATAGGCGCAACAGTAGAAACATTGCTAGCAATACCAGCTACAGTCGTCACATTTGCCGCTACACCAGCCACAGTAGTTATATTTGCAGTTATACCAGCCAAAGTATTTATGTTGGCTGACTGCGTTGCTACAGTCGTTACAGAAGATATGCTTGGTCCAGCTTCTGGAACACCAGTTGTAGCGTTGAACGCAAGAACTGTACCTTTTCGTGCATCTTTAAGAGGCAATGTAGTAGCAACAGCATCATCAGATTCTTGTAATCTCAATCCTCTTTCAGCAGTATCATCAACATCAGCATGAATAGCTATAATTCTATCCAGCTCTGTATTCAGAGAAGAAATATTAAAAGCACCAGAAGTAGGAAAATCAGTAGTTCTCTCAAGTGCTATCGCCCTTACAATCACAACAGTCGATCCACCAGTTGCACCAGTCACACTCATAGTAACTGTGCCAGTTGAGCCATTGCCTCCTGATACGGTGTAGTGAGTGGTGATAGTTTTTAGCGTATTATCTACAAATACTCTTAGATCTGCATCTGCAAAGAACTCAAAATTAACTGTAAATGATGTTTGCGTTACACCTTGACCAACAGTATACGATACTCTTGGTGTATTATCTGAAACTGATATTGTCATGTTTTACCCCAATCTTCCAGCAATACCTCGGCTCATGTCATTTACTAAATCTCTCATAAACCATAACCTAGCTCCAGGCAAATTGCTAATAAATTCTTTTGCGCCTTCTCCGTAGTCACCTTGCGAGAACGTATACGCCGCTCGAGCAAGATCAGTTGTAATCGATACACCAGCTCCTAACGGTGCTGTTACAGCATCCACATAATTTTCTTCTTGTGGAAACTTTGGACTAATTAATCCCATTGTTAGATCAGGTCCACCTAATGCAAGTGATGTCTGGATGCTTGTGTAGTACATATCAGAGTACAATGCCGCCAAACCAGACATATCAAACGATCTAGCCATCTTGTCCTCAAGAGCCATCTCTTCAAGAACAAAAGGATTGCTTCTGTATTTCAGTTGCATACCCATATAAGCAAGACCCATAGCCATACCAATACCAACAAGTCTGTTTGTTACTTGATCCTGAGTATACAATGTAGTTATTTTGTTGAGTGCGGCAAAAGAATAAGAATAAAACTGAAATGGTAATCCCAATAAAGCATTCTCAACTCTTGCATATCCTTTAAATCGTGGATCTTCTTTCATACCAGCCATACGAGCAACACGCATCGGTAAGTAAAATACACCATCAACATTAATTGGTTTATCTGCTGGTGATCCCATCAATACTGTATTCTTTACACCAGCATTCAATGTTCTTTGAAAAATATCTACAGCTTCTTGATCTGTCCATTTACTTGTGTTTGCTAAATAAAATCCTTCAGTGTTCTCAATAATCTTATCATCCCACATTTTAGCAATCTTACTTGCATCACGCTTATCTATTCCGAGACGAAGCAACCATTCAGCTTGTCGTTTAGTAGTTTTACCTTGAGCCATCTTTACAGAATAGTCGATGATTGTATGAGAGTGTGCCATAGATGACATCATCTTAAATGTTCTAGTCATTGGACCAAGAAGGTTTAACTGAAAGTATGCGTTCTTTGCTTTTGACACAAAAGTATTTTGAAATGGGTTGTTAAGCATGTCTTCCATCAGTCTGAGATGCACATCGCCTTTTAGTATCTCCAGCATTTCTCCAGCCGCTCTTGCTTCCATTGCGTTCATACGCACTTTCTCATTGTCAAGAACACGGATAATTTGTTTGAACAATGGCTTGAGTTCATTCTGCATCATAACAACAGCGGCATCAGGCAAAGTCGAGAAACCAGCACTACCAAGATAGTTTAGAGTAGCAAGGTCTTTCATAACTTGAGCTGTTCTAAGACTGAGAGCTTCTGGGTTCTGAAGAACAACACCAGCAACTCTATCATAGCTATGCAAGAAATCTCTACGCAATCTGTTCAAACTTGTTTCACTTACACCGTTCTGTGCTTCTTGAGCAAGTATCTTTCCAAAAGCAACTTCAGGATCTTCAAAGTTAAATGTCTTGTAAAACTCATACTGCGCGGCAGTTCTATTGGTATATGCCATCATCACTTGCACCGGATTTGTTACAATAAAATCTGTGACTTTACTATTTGGTATATCAACAAGTCTGTGCTTGAGATGCTTAGACTTACCATACCCATACGATAGATTGGCAAATGGATCGCTCTCACCAAGAAGCTGGTCTATAGTTTCATCAGCTCGTTTTGCTACATCATCTGGCTTTCGAGAGAGAGTCTTTACTTGTACCTTTCTAGTTTGAGGGTTGTATACATATTGGTATGGATTCTCACTAAACCAAGTTATGAGTATTTGTTTGAGTTGTTCTCGATTGTTTCGTATTTTTTCTTTATTCCAGAATCGTGGAAAGAAGTTTTCATCTTTAAAAGACTTCCGAAACTTACCATGAGCTCTCAATGTTTCTTGCGATACTTTTAGAGTTTCTATTTCATTATCTAATTTTGTTTTTATTCTTGATCTTTCATCAAGCTCTAGTCGATCTTTCTTAGATAGTTTACCAGTTTGTCTATTTAATTTTTCAGCAAGCTCTTGAATGCGTGGTGTTTGTAATGCAAGTTCCGCTTCTGCAATTTCTAATCGTCTTGCTAATCCAGCCTCATCAGGTATATGTCCAGTCTCTTTTAATCTATCATCCCAAGCTTTAAAAAAATCATTCCATCTCTGAGCAACGCTTTTTTCAAGTGGAGTAAGATCAGCTTTATTTGTTTGGCTTTTTACCCAAGTAGCTTCTAACCATTCATCAAACTTTTTTCTTCTAAAAAAATAATCAAACTTAGACTCAACTGGTTTACCTTTCCCAGTAAACTCACCATACATTGCAAGTATATCATCATAAGCTTTTACCCATTCGCGTTCATATAGTGATGCTTGAATGTAAACACTTTGTGGAGTTTTGACTCCCATCTGGTTAGCTTGCAACGCTGTGCCATGATCACCAATAAGCTTAATGATTGCCATTTTTGCATCTTGTGAATATTCTTTAGACTGCAATACTCTTTTGTAAGGATTAGTTACACCTTTATATAGCCAGCTACTAGTAAATAAATTCTCAAGAAGATTGTTTTGATTTTTGAGATTGCCTTTAGAATCTTCAAGCTTTCTCAGTTGCGATTCACCAGCAAAGTATTCATTTGCTTTTTTAATTTTTGCTTGAGTAAGTATACCTCTTAGATTTTCTATTCCAGATTCTTTCTTTATAAATTCAATAAATCCCTTTGGGGTAGATAAGCTTTGTATTTGTTGATCAGTTTTATCTGCAACTGGTATTGCGTTATCGGCATTAAGTTGAAACTGTCTTGAATCTCTTTGACCAAGTTGTGCCATTTGTTCTGCTGGTACAGCATTCGTTACTTTTGCCATCTCATTTATTTCTTCATTGGTTCTTATGATTGCGTTCGCTTTGACATTGCCAGGTATCGCCATCAATCCACCAAGAGTACCACCAACAAAAAAAGCCGCGCCCATATTCAAACCAGACTCAGCGTATGTTGCGCTCGGATCAAAAACCTGACGACCAACCTCGAGAGGAGCTTGAATAGTTGCAACACCTAAACCAACACGCAAAGCAGATCTACCAATGCCAAGAGCTGGGCCGCCAAAAGGTAGAGCTATTAGATTTACTGGATCAAACAAACCAGTTGTAAGTTGCGACCATATACTTGAGTTTGCAAGAATCTGTCTACGCTCTTGCATCGCATCTATCTGAGCAATCAAATCATCTAAGTGATCTTGATTCTTTGCATCTTTGAGATCTCCATAATATCTCTCGTAGTTTGTACCTTTGATTTGTGCCATTACATCCAGAGAATCATCAAAAGCAACATCACCATATCTTTTTTCCATATGATAGGCATTTACATAATGCTTGTACTGATATCCTAAATTTGCGTTGAGTGTTTCCATCCAAGTTGGTGAAGGAGTTGGATCAACATACTGCTTAGTGTTGAGAGGAACAATAGGTGCATCAGCAAAGAATCTTCCGTCTAACTGTCTCATGGCTCTATCATATTCCCAAAAGCTCCAATACCAGCGGCATACTGATAAAACTCTCTCATTGATATTCTAATCAACTCTTTATTATCATCAGGTCCACCAATCATATATTTTACATCGCCACCGTCACCAGTTACAAACGTAAAGAAAATATCTCTTCCATCTGCCAAACCATTCTCAAGTTCTAGAAAAGGAGCATTTGATGACGCATGATCTGGTGCTAACCAAACCTTTCGCATATTAGATTGTCGATCATCTGGAGCTTGAAAGAAACTAAATATAGTTCCTCCTTGCGGTTCTCCATCTAAATTACCTCTATCTGCTGAAGCATCAGTAAGAGAAAAGTTTCCATATTGTCCGATTCTTTGATTGGCAAACTCAAGAAAAAGTTCTTTCATTTTTGGATCTGGTAATAATCTACCAAGAGCAAACATAGATCTATAGTTAGGGGAACCAAGAGCCATTCCAACTCCAAACACATCAATCACATAATCCTCTGTCGGAGGATATAGATTTGTAAACAACTGTTTAGCCCAAGCATTTATATCATCTTGCTCTCCAGTAAATCCTTGTTTGTTTCTATTTTGATAGAGATAGTAAGGCAAAGCTCTTACTATTCTTTTATAGAAAGGACTGCCTTTACCACCTGAACTTCTTATTTCTGGTATCTTTTCAACTGCTTTAAATAAAGAAGTCTCTCTATCTTTCTCATCTGTATTTGGAAACATTGCGTTTAGCATTTGACTATAACCATCAGGATCGTTTTTGAATGCCGCAAGTTGTTTAGCAATTTGAAAAATATCACCACCTTCAATTTCAACTGTAGATAAAATATCACGAATCATATCAAGATCCTTTATATTCATCTGATCAATAAGCCGTGATTGCTTTACTGCTCGAAGGCTGATTTTACCATCAGCACCTTTATCTAGGAATAAATGTGGCTGTTCTGATGATCTCCAAAACTGTTCAATACCACGAAAGTCTCCTTGAGGTATAGATCCATTGAGAATGCTTTCTGTTACAGTTTTGATAGCATCTGGTATTTTGCCATTAATTAACATCATATTCGATATTGCTTTATATAAAGGTTTTGTCGGAAGAAACTGATCTGAAACTATTGCTCTTAATAATTCTTCTCTACTTTTAAACTGAAAATCACCCATAATTTTTTTGTCTAAATATCCTCCAAGATCTGGATGATCACCCATAATAGGTTGACCAAGCTCTAAAGATTCATTTACAGCGCGCCATTTGTTTGCTTCTGCTTGTTCAGTTTCTAAAGCATCTTGTACATTTATTGCTTGGTCGATTGCGGTGTTGAGAGCAACTTTAAATGCATCTGTCATTCCAGGTGCAAAGTCTGTTTCTTGTCCAGCTGGACCAACTGCTTTACCTCTGATGGCTGGGAGCATATTAAGAACTTGCATTTGATCTGGAGTAAATTTTAACTTTTTTGCAAGAGCAACAGCACCTTGATCATTTACCAGCATATTTCTAATGCCTTCTAATTTATCTTTTTCATACATACCAGTTGTTCCAAACTTTCCCAGTATGAATTTTTTAGCAATAGTAACAGCTTGTTTTTGTAACTGACCTTGTATGGTTTTAGAACGTCCTTCTTGCAGAACTCTGCTTGTTGAGGTTACTGTTGTTCCATCAACTGTTGTTGTTAGTTTTTGATTTGCATCTGTAAGAATATTATTCATCTCAGCAATAGTTCCAAGAAAAGCTTCTGGATCATTATTTCGTAAAGCTGATATGAGACTAGCTTGATATGCTTTACTGCGAGGAGAAAACGGATTTAGTAGTGAGTTAAGTTCAGTATTTAATCTACCTGCCTCTTTATCCAGAGCATCAACAGAAGTATCAATTGCATTGCTTAGAGTTTGAGCTTCAAAGGTATTCAGTCTATTCTGCGCAACAAATATATTGCTTGCTTGCTGTCTAAACAATACTTCACCAGAAGGTGACTCTGCCGCGATCTTTGCAAGCTGTGCTATTTTTCTATCAATAGAATCTGGAGGAGATGAAGGATCAGGATCAACATCAAGATTATTTGTCATCTGAACATTTAATCTTAGAGCTTTCATTTGATCTGCTGTATTTGGTGATGAATAAAGTTTCTTTATTTGTCTTGTGATTTGCGATACTGCTAGCTCTGCTTTTAAATCTGTATCTAGTTTTTCCGCTGATACTTTTATACCACCTCTTACTTCTCTACTAGCTGTAGCTCTATTTAATAATCCTTGATGATGCTCATCAGTATCTAGACTTTTGATAAGTTCAAGAACTGTATCAGCACTGCTACCAGAAGCTATGGAGTTTAGATTAAGTTTATGTTTCTCGAAATCTTCAGCAAGTTGTAGATTACCAACGCGTATTCTATTATTGATCATCTGCACTTGGAGTCGAGAAGCAACTCCTGATACATACTTTGAACCCTGAGAACCAATCATTGATTTGTATTCACCAGAATACGGCGCGGCAAGTTCGTTTATAAACTCACCCATTTGTTCTTCAAACTTCTTAGGATTGTTAGGGAATAAAGCACTATATTTAGAACCTTGCTGTTCTAACTTCTGACTAACAATAGAACTAAATCTTCTTTTGAGTTCATCTTTAATAACAGCTTGACTTGTCATGCCATAACCTTTAGCTGGTAATGCTGTTACTAAATTATCAACAAGATTTACTGGTTTATTATTTTC
>CEUM01007867.1_pt1 | contig 11307 bp, 10 predicted proteins | sample 356421 | NCBI WGS metagenome assembly CEUM01 (sample SAMEA2622716, study PRJEB7988) | marine metagenome | biome: marine biome (ENVO:00000447); feature: surface water layer (ENVO:00002042); material: "saline water (ENVO:00002010), including plankton (ENVO:xxxxxxxx)" | depth 5 m | reverse complement strand
ATGCATTTTTTGATACATAGATTGAATAACTGCATCGTTTTCCGAGAATCATGTTAGGCGAAAATGGTGATGCGTGGCTATCCCGGCTCCACATGCAACTTGCAAGAGAACTACGAGGCCAAGGATGGTCACAGATGAACATCGCAGGAATGCTTGGTACGACGCAAAGTACGATTTCAAGGCAGTATCAGAAACCTGTAACGACGCTCCCTGGCTCAGCAGACGAACTTACAATTGATGGATGGTCGAAGGAGATTGCAGGCGGATTGCTCTCTGTTGGGCAGAATGAAGAACTTCTGCGCCAACGATTCATTGTCGAATTCCAATTTACGGGCAATCAAGTTCTACGTTTCGACAAGACATTGACAGGTCTTGATCTCGAAGTTGATCAAAACGAACATGCACTCATTCGTCGACTTGAATGGGCGATCGGTCGCCTCGATGCTCGAACGGTTATGTCTGTCCTGCCAAACGTCGGCATGAACATTGCCGCATGTCTCCAAACTGCAACGACCGTAGCAGAGGTTGCGGCAGTTCCAGGAAAGATTACATCAGTAGATGGAGAATTACGAACACACGGAAAGCCCCAATTTGGTTCATCAAAGCATCTTGCTGAAATGCTTCTTGAAGCAAAGAAGATTGATAGCGCCAAGTGTGCAATCATCAATATTCGGCCTCCTGGAGACTACGAAGGCACCGATATTGATGCAGTTCAAGAGGCATGCAATCAGCTAGGATGGAGTCTTGCTGACGCAGATCGAAACGGCATTGAGCATTCAGAATCGGAAGTTGATGTCATCCTCGACATTGGCGATTTTGGCTGGGAGCCGTCCCTCTATGTCTTAGGAGCAAGCCCCCTCGAAGTTGTCGATCGATGCCACACACTCGTCAAGACCTTGGAGGGAACGCTTTGATTCGACTCAACTTCCTCGTTGCCTTGGTACTTCTGGCTCCACTTTCTGGGTGTCTAAGCCAACACAAAATCGCAGATGAATGTGTAATTCAAGATGGACCAGAGGACGGGACACTCACCATCGTCACCTACAACATCTTCGCAATTACTGACGAGGTCCTCGCCGATTTCACAGAGCAAACGGGGTATGAGGTAGAGATTAAACCGACCGATGATGCTGGAGGAATTCTTGAGAGCCTCTTACTCACACAAGAAGCACCACAGGCAGATCTAGCCCTCGGACTTGACAACACCTATCTGCAAACAGCGTTAGAGAATTGTTTGCTCGCCCCGCATTCAGCAACATTGCCCGATCTCGACCCTCAGTCGCTTGTACCATACAACGGTGAATTAGCTGTTCCATTCGACCAGGGCTATGTCTGCTTGAATGCGGATACCGAAGCATTGGAAGCCAACAACATCTCGTTTCCAACCACATTGGAAGAGTTGACGGGTGATGCTTGGAAAGGGCGTACTGCTTTCCCCAGTCCGGCAACATCTTCACCCGGCCGTGCATTTATGACCGCTACAATCGATTATTTCGAACAGTCATCGACCATGGATGCGATGGAGTGGTGGAAGGCGATGGCAGACAACGATGCGATTTTCACCACAGGATGGAGTGAAGCATACGAGGTTCATTACACGGGTGGATATGGCGTTTGGGAGCCAGGATACATCGGCGATGCATGGCTTACTGTTTCTTATTGCCACTCACCCGGTGTCGAAGCAAACTATGGAGGGAACTACACCATCTCCAAAGCCATCGATATCGATCGGGCATCGTTCCACCAAGTTGAATATGCTGCGAAGGTAAATGGCGGAGGCTCAGCAGACGCAGTTGATGCATTCATTGAATTTCTCCTGAGTGATGAAATCAACAAGAACATGCCAGAAAACAATTACATGTATTCTGTGCTTGAAGGTGAAGACCTACCCGAGGAAAACGGGTACAGATATCACAGCCCAGTCCCTTCCAACCCCGCTGAAATCTCAACCGAACGTATCGATGCTGAAATGGAAACATGGGTCAAGGATTGGCGAGATGCGACCAAATCCCTTTGAGTTGGAAGCATGCGGTCCGCCGTTGGACATTCCGTCCCTGTTGCAGTGTATCTCGGATTGATTCTCATCCCAGTAGTACTTGCACTTGACCGACTTGTATTCGTAACGGGTTCAAATCCAATCGAGGCCATCTTCCGACTGGACGAACATCCACTCGCTCTTGAGGCGGTTCAATTTACCTTCATACAGGCAACACTCTCTGCATTGCTTACACTTGCAATCGGTTTACCGATTGCATGGTGGCTTGGACGGTACGAATGGAAACACATTGGATTGATACGTGCAGCGTTAACCCTCCCATTCGTAACACCAACCGTTGTTGCAGCAATGGGCTTCCTGGCACTCATCAACCAAGGAGGGATACTCGCTTCCATTGGCATCGATCTTCGAAACGAAACAGGATTCATCGGTTCTCTTTCGGCATCCCTCGGCATCGAAAACATGGGTCATATCATCGCATTGTTGCTTGCTCATGCTTGGTTTAATCTTGCCCTTGTGATACGATTTGTCGAACCAAAGATCGCCACATTGCCTCCTCGCTATGAAGACGCTTTTCGAATGCTCCCTGTTGGCACATCCCCCTTGGAGCGTCTGCGACGGTTTTGGTGGCCAATGTTGAGAACATCCATCCTCTCTGCATTTGTGTTCACATTCATTTTCTCCTTCACATCCTTTGCTTTGGTTCGATGGTTAGCACCCGAATATTGGACCATTGAATCCTTGATGGCCATTGAAGGAGGTGCTGCTGGAATTCCGGGTTATCGAGAAGATGTCAGTCTACTCGTTCTTGGTGGAGCAACACTGCAAGGAATTGTTCTTCTCATGGCATTGGGCATGGCCGGGAAATGGCAGCAAAAACAGTCCTATGAAATCGAACTTGTCTCCGAACACTATGCAAGGAAAACCATCGGAAAACCAAATCTTTTGCAGAAAATCGGTATGTTCTCTGCATGCACCTTCGCGCTCGCACCTCTGTTCTTGATGACCCTCGCCTCGGTCCGAATCCGAGATCGAACATCGGACTCCTATCGCTGGAGTACGGAAGCATGGCGTTATGCATTTGATGGCAACCTTACGTACGCGTCCGTTCCTGAAGCTCTCATGAATTCGTTGTTCTATGCAATTGGCTGTTTGCTCGTCGCATGTATCCTCGGTTTCTTTGTTGCTCAAACCATCCATTCACTTGAGGAGAGGAACAAGCCAAAACTTGCGCAAACAATCGATGTGCTCTCGATGTTGCCGCTCGCACTTTCAGGCGTCATGGTCGGCTTGGGGGTCTTGCTTGGAATTCTGAAAGTTTGGCCAGCATTGTTCTCTTGGTATGCGCTACCAATCCTACCACATGCGATGCTTACAACCCCATTTGTCGTACGAATACTCCTACCAGCGATGCGTGAAATTGATTCCGATTATGAAGAGGCGGGAAAGATACTTGGCTACAATCAATACCAACGCTTTTTCAGAATAAAAATTCCATTGTTGAAACCTCACCTTGTTGTAGCTGCTGCTCTTTCAATGGCGTTCTCTCTCGGAGAATTTGGTGCTTCTTGGATTCTCTTACGTTCAGGTGCTTGGGATACGCTTCCTGTCTTGGTGGACCAGCTCATGTCTCGACCAAAATACTTCCAACTGATTGAACCCATTGCGATGGCGACTGCAACTGTTCTCATGTGCATGACATTCCTATTGTTTGTTATTGCAGAACGGTTTCGCAGTCATCAAGGAGGTGGGTTTTGATGGGTCTGGTTATCGATCAACTCAATGTTCGTTTCGATGAACATCATGTCATTCACGACCTTCAACTCGAACTTGCTTCAGAAGAAATCGTTGCAATACTTGGCCCTAGTGGCTGTGGAAAGACCACATTGTTACGCACAATTGCAGGCTTACAGACACAGGATACTGGAATCATTCAATTGAATGGAGTCCGTATCGAACAACAGTCGTGTGAATTACGGGGTATTGGAATGCTCTTTCAACGACCTGTCCTGTTTCCTTTCAAGGATGTGCTCGGCAATATCTTGTTTGCCTACAAACGGAAGAGAGATTGGAACATGGATGAAGTCAATGCCATCATGAACGAGATGGGACTTGAAGGAAAGGAACACCAAACCATTGAGACGCTTTCTGGAGGAGAAGCGCAACGCGTCGTCTTGATTCGAGCACTTCTCACCAATCCAAACCTCATGCTGCTCGACGAGCCACTCTCAGCACTCGATGTTGATTTACGGAGAAAAATTGCTCATGAAATTCGCTCAATCCTCAAGTCAAGAGGAATCCCCGCCATCCACGTTACGCATGATCCTGCTGAAGCAGAAATTATTGGCGATCGAGTAGTTCATTGGAACGAATTACAACCAGGTGATGATGATGAAGAGTAGTCTGTTCAGCCCTCATCCATGGTCCATCTGGAGGTATGCATGGAAGAATCGAAACAACCGACTTGCCTTTACTTCGTTCTTTGGTGTTTTTTTCCTCGTGGCAACTGGAATTCCATATGGGATTACAAACCGTATCTCGGATTTCTTTGACTGGACCTTATTTGATCCGTCGCTCGCAATCGACGATTCCATCGCCTACATCCCATTGCTCAATTTGGCGTACTTCTCCTTCTATGCATATTATGTACTGATCCCATTTTTTGCATCAATTGAAGGACAAAGAAAGGCAGCCATCATCTTCTCCCAACGAATGTTTGTTGCTACGATTCCAGTTTTCTTCATCTTCCTTTTCGCCCCTGTTGAAGTCAGTATTCGAGCGGAAGTCACTGGAAATGACGTCCTCACGTCGATGCTTTCACTCATCCACATTGTTGACCAACCCTACAATGCTTGGCCGAGTTTGCATGTTGGCCACAGTCTATGCGTCGTTCTTTGTGTTCCTTTAATCTACAATGTTCATCGAGTTGCATACGTTATGCTATGGTTTGCTTGGATGTTGCTCACGCTCTCAACAATGACAACGCAACAACACTACCTGTTTGATGTGCTTACAGGGATTCTCTTTGCTTTAATTGCTCATTATTGCTTCATCAAACCAGCTGTTGAACAATGCAACGCAAACGAATTTGATGAAGCCTTTGAACGCCTTCAAGCAAACAAGCCTGAGACGAGTTCAGGTTGAGTAAGATAGATGGTCAATCCGATACCTGCCATAATCATCATCCATGATCCAACCATCTTGATCATTCCAGTCATTCGTCGTAGGAAGTTGATCATTACTTGACGGCCGAGACCAACCAAAACAGTGACGAGAACCATCAATATGAGCAAACCGAGCATCAATCCTGCCAATCCGGAAATGGTTGCATTGGTTCCAAGCGTTCCAAGGAAGATGACGAACGGCAACACAGCTGCAGCAGTACAATCAATCGATGCAGCAGCATAACCAATACCATAGAGGTACATGTTCCGTCGCGGTGTGAACGTTTCATCCATTTCAGTCGTGGACCACCGGTCGACCAATTTCTGAACAAAGCCGAGAACGTGGGAAGTAATTCCAATGAGCATCATTGAACCGAGAATGATCAAAAGGACCGCAATCCCAATCGCAATGATGTGTATCATTCCTGATTGAGCAAACGCCTCACCCATTGCAAACGCAATGATTCCAATGATGATGAAGAACGTCCACATACCCAATCCTGCAAGGATACCAATCACCCAAGACGAAGGCATGGCCGTCTTGAGTTTGCCCTCTTTGATCAGTTCATCTTCGCGGGCGCCGAGGCTGAGATAGTATGAGATGAAGCCAGGTAGAACGGGGAATGCACACGGTGAGAAATAGACCAGAATAGAGAGAATCAGTCCCAGTGCGAATACTGCGACAAAGGACGTAGATGGTTCTTCCCAAGCAATACGATCATCAATGGTTGTTTGAACGTCTCCCGTTAATGCGTTTTCGACAGCAGAATTGAAGTCACCCCACCCACCAATCGGTGTTCCAGTGGCTTGTCGTTCAACGATGTACCCTTCTACATCAATCACCATAACGACTGGAATTTGACCAGCTCCCGCTGTTGTGAACAGTTGCTTTGGATCGGTTGTCGAACCGTCTTCTAGGATGGCTGCTTCTGTTGAGCCGAGTCCGGTTGGGTACAACGGAACAGTGTACTCTCCTCCCGAATCATTGAGATATTCCAAGGACTCCTGATACCATGCCCCGTAACCGAAGATATGGAAACCAACACCATTTGCATCAGCGGTTTCCTTCCAATCATCCATGTTTGCCTCAAGATGGGCTTGAACGGCATGACAATTTGAACAATCATGCGCCATAAGGTCAAGGATGATAACATCGCCTCGCATCTTTGAGAGGCGAATCTCTCCATCTGAATTGGTATAATTCTCTTCGATTCCACTTCGATTGAGACTTTGAATGACAATTTCTGGAATAGGAGCAGGTTCAGCATCCGATTCAAAGATCTCGTCCATGCTATCAAACAAAGAGAGACCTGCGAAGGCGATTACACCGAAGAGGACGACAGCGACACCAAACGCTTTCCAGGTTTCAGAGCGCTTGAATACGCCCCAATCCGCTTGGTCAAGCAGCCCCATGAGTCGCCCACTTGCTGGTTGCAAATGAAACTAATGTTACAAATCATTCTACGTAGACAATCGATGATTCATAGATGAGTTTGTTTGAAGCCATATCTAAAATTTTAATCTGAACTTCACAAGAACTTCCGCACAAGTCGTCTGATCCTTCCCTGATGGTGACTTCTTCACCTAATCCCCACATACCATCATCATTGTCTGAAATTGCGCATCCCGTGTCTGAGGCTTGATCCGGGTTCGTGCAAGTGTTGTAAGAACCACCATCCACGGACATCTGAACCGCAATGCTTGACCAACTCAGGTCATCTCCGTACTGTGTGATCATGGATACGTAAACCAAATCTTCACCAGACGTTGGCGTTGGAGTTTCGGATGATGCATCGATAACATCGAAATCATAGAAATCACCATCAGTGTTGGTTTCTGCGAGAGAACCAGCCCATAGATACAACCAACTCATGAGCATGGATTCAAGTTCTCCACAATCTGCAGAGGTAAGGCTTGCTGCTGCACTCGCCGCATAATTTTGATCAGAGACAGTGAACATGTCCGTAAGGATGGTTGGGTATGTCGAGAGGTCTTCAGCATCAAAGTTCTCGAGTTCCTCATCTGAGAGGTTTTCCATTGCATTCACGGCTTGATAAAATGCGAACATGCCCTCAGAGGGGCCCATTGACATACAGTATGTGTCATCATCGATTACACCCTCTGGGTAAACGAGTGTTCCGTAACCATCTGCTCCAAGATAGACTCGGACCTCCATTGTTTCTGATTCAAGCGAATCGGCTGCATCCTCAGCCTCATCCTCTCCACCAGAACAATCATTTTCGCCATCTTTGACCCAATCTGCAGGGATTTCTTCCCCATCATCGCATACAAAGTATCCTTCGTACGATTCTTCTGTAACGATCATCTCGATGTAAGGCGTGCCTGCGTGTGAGCTCAATGAGAAATTAAAAGACGTGCCTTCTTCGTCTTCAACAGATTGTTGAACGTAAACACAGTTGTTTGCGACAATCGTTGTTGCGCCTGAACCATAATCATCCTCAAAGTACTCATCATCGTTCAATTCAGCCATTGCGCTATTTGCTTCTCCTTCTGTATCATAACAATCCTCAATTTCGAGCAAATACACAACATATGTGTCATCAGCATTCATGTCAACATACAGTCCAAATCCAGCAGCCATGTAGATGCCTTCCAAATCCTGATTTGTGAGTTCTCCTGATTCCGTAGAATCACTCGCAAGTTCAGTACATCCAGCAAGCATCATGCAGAGAGTAAGCAATATCGCAATCTTCTTCATGAACTCGACTTGTTTTTAGAAGCATATATTCATTCCGACGACTGAAACGGATCAGTTCAGATGAACGATTGAAACTTCCAGTCGTTCATGGGTGGGGTGAACCTCAACCATCTGAACAGGTACTGAGAGGACTTCTGCAAGTTCTTCAGCAACACTCAGAGGCATTTCGATACGGCGAGCAGTTGCATCGTAACGAAGCCAAGAGGAACTAATTTGCAAGGTTTCTTGCAATTCAATCATATCATCTCGAGCATCTTCTGGTTCGGTCGGAATAGCACCGAAAAGGATCGTATCGTCTTCCGAGAGAACCTCGTAAGGCCGGAGTGTTGCTTCTGCTCTGCGTCGAAATCGGGCACGCAATTGGCCAGCATCTTTGTAGGAAGCAGTACAGAATTTGAGGTGGAATGACTTTCCTTTCGCAGCTTCTCTGAGCCTTACTCCCAATTCAAACGAGCCTTCAGCAGCAGCAGAAAGGCCACTTGAGAGATTGAAACCACGAACGTCCATGTTTTCCTGATTGCCAGTGGTAATTTCCAATTCGTTCAAATTGAGGAATTGAACAGGGAGTTGATCCAATTGCTCAAGTAATACGAACAAGGATTCTTCCTTGTCTGGTTCACAAGGTAACTCGATTCCAACGTTTATTCCAGCAGCAGTTGCTGCATGGATGACCTCTTCGTAGAGTTTGGTTGTTCCGTCGAGAAGATGAAACCGGAGTTCATCCAAACCTGCAATTGCGAGTTTCTCAACCCACTCAAGTTTGAACGGAATCGATGTGTAAAGGTGGATGTGGTGATCTTGTCCGAAGGCTTGTTTGAGCTGTTGGATGGCTTCAACGGAACGTTCAGCATCGAGCATCGGATCACCTCCTGTAATCCCCGTTCCAGTCGCCTTCATGGCATGACCTTCTTCGATGACCTCTTCCCATGTTGAACACCTTCGCTCGTTGGCAAACATATCAGGAGATTCACGTCGATTTTCGGAAAGTGGACAATAATCGCATCCCCAGTGACATTTACCCGTCACAAAGAGAACGAGTTTGCGCCCTTCTTGGCATTGAACGCATCCTTCCGCTTCACCTTCCTCTGGTGGAAGAATCTCCGTATGCATCGGAAGATGAACGACCATGAACAGAACCCCTGAACACTCCTTGTTCAATCCGTCGGTGAAAGAGAGGCCATTTGGTTCAATAGCCATGCGTGGAAACGACGGTCATTGGTCAGTTCGGGATGGAAGGTGACTGCACACTTCGACCCATCACGCACGCCAACGATTTCGTCACCAAATCGAGCAATGACTTCACAGGTAATACCATCGCTATCAAATCGTGGCGCTCGTATGAACACGCCTGGAAATGCATCATCTCCAATCCGTGCGTCAACATCTCCGACGACGAGGGGGGTGTGGCCAAAGACATCCGGCTTTCGTTCGATGGAAGCACCTTGCATCTCGACTCGATTGAGCGTCACATCGATTGGCGCTTCGAAGGATTGTCGTTGACGACCCCATGCATTTCGTGAAATTTTTGCTTGAATAAATGGTTGGCGACCATCACTCGGCATTGCGAGCAAAATGGCGCCTGCGCATGTGCCGAGCACAGGGCGGTTTGGATACGTCTCCATCCAAGCGTATATCGAATCAAGCAAGCCTTCGGATCGGGAAGCTATGCGCATCGTCGTTGATTCGCCACCAGGCAGAACAAGACCATGAATCGATGCATCAAGGTCTTCTGCTCGACGTAAATGAACAACTTCGATGTTCTGTTGAAATTCTTTTGCAATTGAGAGAATGGCCTCTTCATGCTCATGTCGAGCACCTTGCAACATTGCAAGACCAACCCGCATCATATTGACCGCTTGAACTCCTTCTCTTTAGCACATAGCATCCTCGCAAACACTGAATTCTTGGGAAGTCCAGTGTTCTTATTCAAAAACCGAGCGCGATACCATTAGCCATATGGCACACGAAGGCGACTGCTTTCTCGTCCCCGGCCCAGTTCGAATGAGTGATGCATGTCTACAGGCCATGGCTACACCGGTCATGACCGCTCGAGGCACAGAATTTCGTGACGTAATGGCCGATCTCAATGCCGGTCTTCGAACGGCATTCAATCTCACCCCATCATCTCGTGAACGTGGAACGGAATCATGGACGGGAGAAGATGGCTACAAGGTCATCGCTGTCTCTGGCAGTGGAACAGCTGCCATGGAGATGGTGATTGCGAATCGATTTAGGCCGAACGACCGAGTGCTCGTTCCGACCAATGGTAAGTTTGGGGAACGTGTTGCAGACATCTGCAAGCAGTATTGTCAGGTCAAACACATTGCATACGAATGGGGTCGTAGTTTCGATGTCATGGAACTGGAGGAGCAACTCGGTCGTGGAACCTTCGAAGCACTTCTCATTTGCCATAATGAAACAAGTTCTGGAATCACCCAAGATGCTGCCGCTCTTGCACAGATGTGCATGGATCACAATGTCGCATTTATTCTCGATGGAATCACATCGGTTGGCGGTTTACCAGTTCATCCTGCAGAATGGAATGCAGAAGCGGTCGTCATGGGTGCGCAGAAATGCACGGCTGGACCAAGCGGCATTGCTGCAATTGCGGTCAATGAACACTTTGTTAATCGTGTACACACCATTCGCCAACAGGGCGATTCCAATCCAGTGTACTACCTTGATTTAGTCTCTGCACTCAAGAAAGGAAGCGATGATCAAACACCATGGACGCCTGCTATCAACCTCGCCATGGGTTGGGCGGCTTCACTACGTGAACTTGAGGAAGAGGGGCTTGAGAATCGATGGAATCGATGTCGCAAATTGGCTGATGGGGTTCGACGATTGTTTTCCGATCTCGGATTTATGCTCCTTGCAGATGGCGGTCAACAGAGTGACACGGTCACCGCCATCATGTATCCTGATGGCATCGATGATTCGTGGCGAAGTAAACTCAAGGATGATTATCAAACGCAAGTAATTGGTGCGCAAGACCATCTCAAGGGCAAGATGTTTCGTGTTGGAAGCATGGGTACGACAAGCATCGATGAGATGATTGAAGGTTGCAATCGAATGATTGTCTGCTTCAACGAAATGGGACACGCACTTCCAAACGTTGATGTTGCATCCTACTTTGCATGAAGCATGGGCAAGGGAATCGTACTTGGACGGTTCCAGCCGTTTCACAAAGGACATGCCCACTTGGTTGAGCATGCGTTAGAGAACTTCGACCAGATTACGATCGCAGTTGGTTCAGCTCAAGAAGAATGGACTGTTGACAATCCATTCTCAATTCAAGAACGAACGGATATGATCGAGGCGTGGGTTACGAGCAATCAGTATCAAGACAAGGTGACAATCGTTGGTATTGAGGACATTAACGACCCTCCAAATTGGGTCGAACATGCTTCCAACCATCATGGAGAAGG
>CEUM01105833.1_pt1 | contig 11310 bp, 7 predicted proteins | sample 356421 | NCBI WGS metagenome assembly CEUM01 (sample SAMEA2622716, study PRJEB7988) | marine metagenome | biome: marine biome (ENVO:00000447); feature: surface water layer (ENVO:00002042); material: "saline water (ENVO:00002010), including plankton (ENVO:xxxxxxxx)" | depth 5 m | reverse complement strand
AGAGATGTGTCTTAATTGTCCATTTTGTCCAAATGTAGCGTAGTAAATTTCCCCACTTTCAGGATGAATCGCTATCGGGAGAGGTGTTCCAAGATCTTGTGCGAAAGAAGTTGTCTCGCTTTCCCATTCTTGAGTGGTTTCATTCAGTTTCAAATCGATTTGAATGATTTCATGCCCCACTGGAATGAGGGAATTCCAGGAACCGTAAACTGTGGCATAAAGTGTGACTTGAGTCTCTGATGGATCTAATCCAGGAAGACTAGAATTTGCTCTTCTGTAATCGATTCCATTTACACTTGAATGAGGTATCCAAGTAGCAACTGGTCCGATTGTGCCTTCTGGAACTGGAGTTTCAGGCTCATCATTCGGCCAGCCATAATTTTCCCCTTCTATCAGAATGTTGATCTCTTCTGGCGGATGGTCTCCATCCCAATCTCTTCCATTATCAGTCCAAAAATAACCTGCTGGAGTCAAAACACCATCAAAGGAATTTCTTGCACCACTGACATAGATTCCATGTTCACTTGTCTCAATATCAACCCAAAGAATTGCTGCATTTCTCTCGTCAGCCTCTTCACAGACATTACATGTGGAACCAACGTGCCACAGAAGTGTTCCATTTTCTAATGCATTTACTGCATTTGGTTGATGGTTTCCAGTTGGGACATTATCAACCAATGTTGTCTTGTTGGTAAAATCCCATCCAACCCTATTCCATCTTTCCAGTTCACCTTGCTGGCTTACAACGATGTAATCTTGTGTGATATGAAGTCCATGAGGATGGTTTAATCCATCAAGTATAACGGTATATTCGAAGTTTTTGTCAAATTTTAGAATCCTGCCTTCATCTCTATCGCACATCAGCAAAGTTTCGGAATCATACCACTCTAAACAAGTCGGTCCGCCGAATCCTTTTGCGATGATTTCATCTTCAAATCCTTCTGCTAATTCGGGAGTGTTATTTCCCACATAAGGCTCAGCAGCGGTAACCAAGAAACCGGCAATCAAGATTAGAATAATTGGAAAAACATGTTTCCCATAATCCATTTTGTACACCTCAAAATGGACTTACATATTCTGTAACATCTTCTGCAATTCTCAGTAATTGATTGTACTTAGCAACTCTATCGGAACGTGCGGGCGCTCCGGTTTTGATTTGTCCTGCCCTTGTTCCTACTGCTAAATCTGCAATGGTTGTATCTTCAGTTTCTCCACTTCTGTGAGACATTACATTGTTGTATCCGTTATCTCTTGCTAATTGCATAGCCTCAAGTGTTTCTGTAATCGTTCCTACCTGGTTTACTTTCACCAGCATTGCATTTGCTGCTCCGATTTCAATTCCCTGGGCAAGTCTTTCTTGTTGGGTTACGAATAGATCATCGCCTACAATTTGGACTCTATGTCCATCGTTTTTTGTGAAGGTTGTCCAGCCATGCCAGTCATCTTCGTCAAATCCATCTTCAATCGATAAGATTGGATATTCATCTAACCAGCCAGAATATATGTCTGCTAATTCTTCGCTAGAATGTGCTTTTCCGTCCATGTGATATTTCCCATCCTTGTAGAATTCTGTGGAGGCTACATCAAGTGCGATGCCCATTTCTTCAGTGGAATATCCTGCTCCCTCGATAGCCCTCATTAGATACCTGAGACCTTCTTCGTTGCTCGGTAAATTTGGTGCAAATCCGCCTTCATCGCCAATCCCGCCAAGCAAACCATCTTGCTTCAGTTCCTTTTTGAGCTGATGATAAGTTTCCACGCCGGCCCTTAGTCCCTCTTCGAAGGAGTCAAATCCGTGTGGCATTACCATGAATTCTTGAACGTCAACATTGCTTGCAGCGTGTGCTCCACCATTGAGAATATTGAGCATTGGTACAGGCATCGAGCCGCCAGCAACCCCGCCGACATACTTCCACAGTGGAAGACTGTGTACTGCTGCTCCAGCGTGTAGGCATGCAAGAGATGCTCCAAGAATTGCATTAGCACCCAATTTGGTTTTCTTGTTGGTGCCATCAAGTTCAATCATGGTTTCATCGATTAGTTTTTGCTCATCAACCGGAAGTCCGACTAGTGCTTCTGAAATGATGTCGTTAATGTTTGAAACTGCTTGATTGACGCCTTTTCCGAGATACTTTGATCCGTCTCCATCCCTTAATTCCAATGCTTCGTGCTGACCTGTACTCGCTCCGCTTGGTACCGCTGCCCTTCCGGTCAGCACCCCATCCACAAAGCAATCAACCTCTATGGTTGGTTGACCTCTACTATCTAGAATCATTCTTGCGTGAAGTCCGGAAATATGACCAGCCATTTGCCTTCCTCAAATCATCCCAAGCAAACCAATACTTTGAATGAAACGATTGAATCACAAGATTTCAAAACAAATTGGTAACTCGCAGGTCTATGAGATTTGCAGAGCCATTTCAATTCAAGCGTGGCCCTGTTGCAAAGAATGGTTCTATCCTTGCAGCCCTGACTAATAAGCAATCAAATGCTGACGGGACTTTGAGCCAGGCTGAAATTGGTTTCTTAGAAAGAAGAGCAATGGGCGGATTTGGCATAATTACAACCGCAGCGACTCATGTTGCAGAAAATGGACAGGGCTGGCATGGAGAAATGGGAGTGTGGAGTGATTCTCATATTCCTGGCCTCAAAGAATTAGCCAAGCGTGTTTCAGAGCATGGATCATTGTGCCTTGCTCAAATTTTCCATGGGGGCTTAAAGGCACCTCAAGCGGTTACAGGGGTTCAGCCTGTGAGTGCGAGTGTGAACGAAATTAAGGATGGAAAATTTACTCGCGAACTAAGCAATGACGAAGTCGAAGAGATGGTTGAAAAATTTGTTGAAGCTGCTCTAAGATGCGAAAAAGCAGGATTAGATGGTGTGGAAATACACGGTGCTCACGGATACTTAGTGTCTCAATTTTTAGGCAAGAAAAGTAATCGAAGAACAGACCAGTGGGGCGGGGAAACAATAGGGGACAGAGCGACCTTCCTGCTTGAAATAATAAGGAGAATTAGGGAACGAACAAATAAAAATTTCCTGATTTTTGTAAGAATTTCTCCAGAGTTGAACGATATTGGGATAGAGATAGATGAGGCTTTACAGTTGAGCAGTATTCTGTCTGAAGAGGAAATTGATTCGCTTCATATCTCAGTTTGGGACATTTATGCTCAATCAAGATTTGATGATGATGATCGCAAAATGACTCAGAGATTTGCACAAGTGGTTGATGGCAGAGTTCCTTTAACCACATGTGGCAAAATTTGGGAGGGGAAAGACATAGAAGAAGCATATTCCCAAGGAGCGGATTTAATCGCAGTAGGAAAGGTTGGCATCGCACTGCCAGATTGGCCGAAGATGATAATTTCTGAAGACAGAATTGCTCGCCCTCCATTTACAAAACAGCATTTGAGAGATGTTGCTTTGAGCGAGGTATTTGTAGATTATATGTGCAATTACGATAATTTTGTTGCCCAATAATCATGAATTAAGCCACTTCAACCAAGAGGCTGCAGTTATCTGTAACTCTGAAATTTCATTGATATCCTTACTTTGCCTGATCCAGCACAATTGCTCTTCAGCAGGAGTTATTGAAAATAATTCAGCTCTGAACACATGGTCTTTTTCTGGGTTGTCTCTCTTGTCCTCAATAAAGCAATGAAGCAGATTTTTTGGATAGTGGGAAATTTGTTTATTATCCGGTCTTATGTGTATGATTGATTTTTCCAAAAAGAGGATTGATTCATGGGATACCTCGTCTATTTCATACCTAACTATGCCGATGTCGTCGACTAAATTTGCCACATCGGTTTGAACCCAATCATTGATTCTTCTATCAATTTGCAACTGAGCAAATTCATCGAGATATGACTGGAGTTGCGCAAGACAAGTGTCTGATTGTCCCTGCATGTAACTAAAGAAATGGTCGGCATTATTCAACCCGTTGGAAAAATTACTGGATTATGAATGCGCGAATTATTTTATTTGTTTAAAATACGCGCATATTCTTTTCCTAAATTCAGCAATATGGGAAAAAATTAGGTAAATATTAGGTAAAGAGATTAAAATACCATCTTGAAAGCGGCAAAAATATGCCTAGAATCGCTGAAATCGACAGAGCAATCCTCTCGCACCTTAGAAAAAACGGCAGAATGTCTTACGTTGACCTGGCCAGAGAAGTAAACGCTAGTGAAAGGACGGTAAGAACGCACGTCAGAAAAATGGAAGAGGAAGGCACGATTAGAGGATATACAATTCGCGAAGGCGGCGTTGGTTTGACTGCATTGGTAAGAATCAAGGTACTGCCTGGAGCAGAAATCGGTTCCTTTGCCAGCGAGATTACTACATGGGATGGAATTGAAGTAGTGTACGAAGTGTCTGGTGAAGCAGATCTTGTTGCACTTGTTCACGTAGATGATACTATGGCACTGCGCTCCCTATTAGATAAAATGTGGATGGCTGCACCAAATGAAATTGGAAGTACTACTACTGAATTGGTCCTGGAGCAATATTGAGTTATTCCTCTTCATCATCTGGAATTGAATAATCCATTCCACAAGAACGACACACATCGTTCTCATCCCAATCACACTGTCTTATGCAAGTCATCATTCTGCCTCATTGTTTCCACTTGACAGAGCACCCAATTGACTCGGTTTGCGTAACATCTGGAGTGTTACCAGCAAGAATGGCTTCTACTGCATCCTTGAGCTCTGTCGTAGTTACATCGGATGGGTCCCTAGGAGAGTCATCCATTCTTCCTCTGTAAACGATAACGTCATCATTGTCTAAGAGATAGAATTCTGGAGTTCTTTTTGCCCCGTAAGCAGTTGCGATCTCTTGAGTTTCATCGTGCAAGTATGGGTAACCCATTCCTGCATCTGCTCTTTTCACCATGTGTTCAAAGTCGTCATTTGCATATACTATTGGGTCATTGGAATTTATGCCAATGAAACCAACATTGGATTGCTTTGCAAATACAGCCATATCTTCCATTCTACCGATTGAAGCGATTACATAAGGGCAGTGATTACATTCGAAAACCACGATTGTACCATTCTCGCCTCTGGCGTCATCAAGAGACATCGTTTCGCCCCCGTGTGCTTTGTTTGCGTTCCTTAGATTGAAATTTGGTGCCTTCTGTCCAACATTTGCCATAACTACTGCTTAAAGCCATAGTTCAAAGAAATTGGCTTTGAAAAATTCCACAATCAAGCTCTAATCGCTGACTCACATTCGGATAAGCGGACACGTGCTGCTTCATGGTCTGGATCGATTGCTAAGACCGCCATCCAGGCTGTGGCTGCTTGCTCAAAACGCCCGCCTTCATGGTGTAGGGCTGCGATGTGTAATCTTGCATCCATGTGATCTGCTCTGCATCTAATTGTCGATTCGAAGTCGCTTAATGCCGCATCCTCATTCTTCCAATCCAAGTACATTAGACCTCTTTGATGCCAAGCTTCTGCATGTTCTGGGTTGATTCTCAATGCCTCATTGAGCAATCCCTCTGCCCTCTCTGGTCTTTCAAGAGCCATGTGGCACGATGCTAGTTGTGTGAGAGCATGATAGTGGTTAGGGACCGTATCGATGATTTCTTTCAAATCTTCAACAGCATTACTCCATGAGGCTAGAGCCATATTCGCCTCCGCTCTTCTTAGTTTTGCAAGCAATAGATTAGGTGCGATTTCCAGTAAAATCTCGGCATCATCCAAAGCCTTGGGCGAGTTTTCCAACAACAAGTTGACGCTGCACCTATTCAAACGAGCGCGGATATGTCCTGGGTCCATTGTCAGTGTTTCCTCAAAGTGAACCAGGGCTTTCTCGAATTCTCCTCTCCTTGCTGCAATGTTGCCTCTAACATAGGAAATCAGTGGAGTTTCGCCGTTAATGTCTGCAAGGTCAATCGCTTGAGATGCAGCCACAAGGTCTCCGGATTCTAATGCAAGTAATGCCTGCTCACCGGCAACTGATGAGTCTGTGTCTTCTAATAGCCTTGAAGCCCTTCTAAGAGATTCTGAAGAGCCATCTGTGTCTTTTAACAAGCGCTTTGCTCTTGCAACACCAAGCCATGCTAATCCAGATTCTCTGTCCATCTCAATTGCTGTGTTGAATGCTTGTAGTGCATCTTGTAGGAGTTGTTCATCAGATTCTCCAGTACCATCTCTTACCCTATCTGCCTTTGCCAGCAGCAGTCTTCCTTCGACTACGTGAAGCAAAATATGATCGCAATTAGTTGGAGTTTCAGCAAGAAGTTGCTCGACTTCACCAAGCCTTCTACTCATTAGATATTGGTCAGCAACTCTTGCTCTTAATTCTCCATTCATTGGGTTGTCAGCAATTGCCTTGAGTAAGCTCTCTTCTGCTGCATTGGTTGAACCACTTGCTTCCAGTAAGTGAGATTTCAGCAATATGAGGTCTGTGCCTCCACCTTCTAGAGCGACCGCATGTGTGGCTGCCCTTAGGGAATCCTTGATAGGTGCATTTAGGACTGTTAATAATTTGGCTTTCAAAGCCCATGAAGGTCCGTCTTGTCTTTGTAATTCGATGCTTCTTTCTACTGAATCCAATGCTCTTCTCGGCTCACCCAACTCGAATAAAATCTCTGCATGAGAGTACCAATCTTGTCCTCTTGAAGGGTCTTGAGCAAGTGCCTGTTCAATCTTTTCTAGCGCTTCGTTTGATTCGCCTGCTCTAGCCATTAAGCCACTCAATAGCGACCTATCTGCTGCGGTGTCAACTCCTAAGGCTTCCAATCTCTTGATATCCTTCTTAGCTGCATCGTCTCCAATTTGTGCCAGCAAATGTGCATGAGAACGTAGAAGTTCCGGGTTATCTGGATCAAGTTGAATCCTTGCTTCCATCCACTGTCTTCTAGATTGCACATTGCCTTCTAATATGGCAATTTTTTCCAACCCAAGAAGAACCGAGTCGTCTCCGCTAAGGACCCTGTAGGCAATGCCGAAACATGATGTTGCTAATTCTAAGTCTGATTTTGCAAGAGCGAAAAATCCTAATTTTTTAGCAAGTTCAGGATTAGGATTTAGATGGGAAAATGATATTTCTGCTTCTTTGAGATTTGAGAGTATTGTGTTAAGCAGTGATTTCTTAACTTCGCTTAATTCAATCTCATGATTGTCAGAAGTTGGATTAATGCCGATGCACAGCCCATCGATTATCTCGAGTAAACGAGCATAATTCTCTTTGTAATCTTCGATTTTAATCGATGATAAAACCTGATGAGCATCAATTGCAGATGATAATTCAGGGTTTGTTGCTTTGAGAGCGCCCAATAATTCATTCAAATCTGATACCTCTTGACGAATATTCAGCATCTCAGAGTTTAAATTTGACAGTTTTAGAATATTCTCTGAATGCTCTACAGCGCCAGATTCCTGCATTTTTGTTAACTCATTTTGGAGGTTTTTCGCTGCCCAAATAGAGGCACCCAATCCGCCGCACAATCCCAACCCAAGACCAATCGTAATGATGTCCATTATCTCCCAAGCGACACTTTGCACCTTTATGGTCTGCGGAGAAAATCATGCTGATTCTTTCGATTTTAAGACCTAATTTAATTCGGCGAGAGGTTAATTGGTGAGAAAATTATACCCTTAAAATGATGAATTTGCTACTATCTTCCTTAAGATAATTCAAATGCTTGATGTGCTATAGGGTTGGTAAGGTGAGTCCTTGTCGGAAGTAAATGATGCTGATTCAGTGAGAAAGTTAGCACTTTCTCGGTTGAATGAGTGGTCTGGACAGGGCTGGAAAGTAGAAAAAATTCGAGATATTATCGAGACTGGAAATGAAAATCTTTCAAACAAAATAATTGAATTTGAAGTTGCAATTCAAAATTCTGCTGAACTCAAAAAGAGAATAAAATCGATTCAAAACAATGGGCTTATTCCAACAGATCTTGATTCGTGGGTGGAGGAGCTCAAAGATCCACTGAGTTTTGAAAGCATAAATGAAGAATATACAAAATGGGCGAAACAGAATAGGAGTTGGGAAATTTCGTTGTTTAACTCACTTGACTCTTGGCTGGATTTAGACCTTGAACAAGAATATGATGATGTGCTTGCGAGATTGGATGATCTAGATATATCGAGCCATGCTACGTTAAGACCTTATTATTCCAAACTAAACAATCCAAGTAAGTTAACTGAAATCGAGCAAATGCTCGAAATGGCTGAAACCTCTGAAAGAAAGCAAGTCAACACCATCACCACGGCTATTGAAAACTTAGAAAACATGGGCATTCAAACCCAATCGGTTGATGGTTTACCACTTATTGAGGCGATTGGGGTTGTTGAAAAATTACAAAGGTTTGCAGGAATTTCTGAAAATCTAAAGTTGACAATAATAGAACGAATTGAGCCATTTGACCCGAAAATCAGTCAATTATACCTCGACAAAAGGAAAGAATATCTTCAAAATGACCCAGAAAAAATGGAGAGCATGTATGAAGAAATTTATGCTGTTGTAGATAACTTCCATTCTCGTTTGGATAAGATGAATGCTCTGCTGAAAGAGTGGAGAGAGCGGGGGATATTTTTCCCTGATAAGCCAATTATCGAGCCTGGAGAATTATTACACTGGGAGTCAAATCTCGAGAAAACAAATGACATAATCGAAGAACAATTGATTTCCATTGAAAGAGGAGAATTATTCGAGAAATTATGGCCTGATGATTCTGCAAGATTGGCTGAGCTGAAAGGCAATCTGGATAGAGTTGAAGATTACAATTTAGAGCTCAAAAAGCTAGAGGAAAGTTGGAAAGAATTTGGGCTGAAAACCAATTCATTAATCCAAAAATGGGAATTTTACGGCATAGACATGTCCAGATGGTTAGAAAGATCTGAGCAGGAGCCTAGGCTTGCATTCAACTGGTTGACAAAGCAAGAACACATCTTGCAAAAAGTTGCAGATTTAATTAAACAATTAGAAGAGATGGATACTAGTTTTGAAGGAAAACAACTCGTAGACCAACGGCTGAATTTCATCAGAACTCAAGATGTTGATTTAGATGATTTGGATTTGTTGAGTGAGTGGGTGCATAGTCAAGCAAAACGTAGAGCAAGGCACCGTATTTTATTGGAAAAAGAATGGAGAAAAATTCTACGGAATGGCAGTGCGTCTGAAATTTTGGAAACAACTAATTGGACACTTTCTGAATTTGAAGACAACCTTGCTAGGGCTCAAAAGGGCGAGGAAATCCAAAACACCTCATACTCTAATTCAATTAAATCCACCAAAGAAGTTAGATTGAGACAAAATATGGATTCTCAAATTTTAACCTGGAAATCTCAAGGTTGGAATATATCTGAACTTGAAAAATTAGCAAATGAATCACCAAAGGAATTAGCCAAACAAATCATCAGAATTAGAGAGGATGTTGCAGATTATAGTAAACTAAGAAGGCGGTTATCCATGCTGCCTTGGAGCAAGAATACCGACCTTGCCCTAGAGATTGAACAGATGTCCAGCAGACCTGAAAAATTGTCAGAGATAAATAGTAAATTCTCCACTTATGTTAGATTATTAGCGACCTCTGCACCAACTACCGAAAGTTATGACATAAATTTGTTCAAACCAAAGCAAGGTAGAATGACATTGCTTCCTGTAAGTGATACAGGCTCGAAAGAACAAAAAGTCCCTGTAGTAATCGAAGTGCCGATTGTTGAAAATTCTGAAAATATTGATGTTGAAAAAATTGAAGCAGTAGAAGAAAATTCACTCGTAATTGAAGAAGAGGATTCAGTAGATGAAGAGGACGTTTATGTCACGGCTTTAGAGGAATTCAAAGATGAGCCAGTGCAAGACCTAGAAGAAGAAAGAGAGGAAAAGGCAGAAGTGAAAAATCTCGAAGTAAAAACCACCTCTAATGAAATCAGTAAAAAGAGCAAGGAATCTCTTGCAAGATTCTTAAAAAAGATTGGTCTCCAAGAAATATCCTCGAAAAAGGATGAGACTGATTTCCTAATGGCTGCTAGAAGAGGTATTGCAGGAATGGTTGGAATTGAGCCTAGAGACACCAGAGTAGACAGAATGTTGAGAGTAGCGTTGAGATTAATCCCTGCTGGAAATGCTGATGACGAGAAAAGAATCACATTATTGAACGCGTTAACTGCAGCAACCGAAAATCATCACAAGTGGACAAAGAAACGGTTACAAGCAAGAAGAGAGCAAGGCACAGACCATTACTTGGATGATTCGAAGAAATTGGGTGTTGCATTGGAACGCATTCCCGGACCGGGCTTATACGTTCCTTTGGAAAAAGACGAAGTTGAATTGCCTTCAATTGACGACCTAGCCAATCTATCAAAAATTACTCTAGAAGTTGCTCAAGCAATGTCCTTGCCTACTGCTGGCGGAATAAGATAACTAAAGCAGTTCTTTGAGTAACTCATCTTTTTGACCCTCATCCAAGGTTTCAACAACTGCTTCGCCTTGAACGACATATGTTTCAGGTTCCTTATTTTGCTCAAATTCCTTTCCTAGTGGATCTGAGAATCCGTCCATGCCAACATTGGTTGGTGGAGGCGGGAGGAATGAGGCATTAGTAGGCAAAGGTGCCGGTATAGATCCTGGTTGTGGAAGTGGAGCAGGTAATGGAGCAGGTAGACTCGGTTGAGGAATTTGTTGGGGCGGAGGCGGAAGATTTGGAGAGCCACCTACCGGAGGAGCCATCGGCGTCATTACGGGTGGGTTTGGGACTTGGTTAAGTCCAGGTATAACCGGTGTAATTGATGGATTTGGTATGGTTGGTGGAGGGGGGAGTTGAGCCTCATTTGGGGCAGCTGGAGGAGCTTTTGGATTGGATTCGGCTATTGGTGGACCTAATGGTTTGTTTGGCGTAGTGGGGACCTCGTCCATTGGAGTTAGCATACTCAAATTCTTGTTTTCATTACTACCTGAATCTGCTTGAGTTGTACTTTGTGGTACAGATTGTGGGATGGTTTGAGGTAAAGATTGCGGGGGGGTCTCGGGCATGGATTGCGGCATAGTTTGCGGCATTATTTGGGGTCCAGATAGCGGCATGGCTTGTGGAATAGTTTGGGGCACGGTTTGGTGCTGCGGTTGGATATTGCCCATAGGTGGAGAAATTGGGACCCCCGGTGCTTGGAGAGGTATTTGTGCAGGAGGGGGTGAAGGTTTTACTGGTTGCATAGCCTGTTTTGCTAGCAAATCTATTTCAGTGGTATCAATCACTTCTCCGTTTAAGATTTCAGGAAAAGAATTGGCAGCAAATTCGGAAAATTTGCTTAACAAATTTTTATCCGATGTTAAACCAAAGAAAAGAATCCTTTT
>CEUM01003858.1_pt1 | contig 11321 bp, 11 predicted proteins | sample 356421 | NCBI WGS metagenome assembly CEUM01 (sample SAMEA2622716, study PRJEB7988) | marine metagenome | biome: marine biome (ENVO:00000447); feature: surface water layer (ENVO:00002042); material: "saline water (ENVO:00002010), including plankton (ENVO:xxxxxxxx)" | depth 5 m | reverse complement strand
CTGAACAAAACAGTAATATTCATAGAGGAGTTCATTATTTAAGCCAACTAGCTACCGATGCTTATGAGGCGTCTAGGACTTGTATTCAAGAGCATCTTAATGCAAAACACACGCACGAAATTATTTTTACAAGAGGGATAACAGAAGCTATCAATTTGGTTGCTCATAGTTTTCGCTCTTTACTTAATACAGGCGACGAGGTCATTATATCTGCTATGGAGCATCACTCTAACATTGTGCCTTGGCAAATGGCTTGTGATGCAACGGGTGCTAAACTACAAATCATCCCTATGGATGAAAACGGAGTTTTGAAAATGGATGTTTTTCATGCATTACTTTCAGAAAAAACAAAGATGGTGGCAATAAGCCATATTTCTAATGCGTTAGGAACAATTAACCCAATAAAAGAAATGATTGATGCATCGCATCGAGTAGGCGCTGCGATTTTGATTGATGGAGCACAAGCCGCACCACATATAAGCATTGATGTTCAAGAACTAGATGCTGATTTCTATTGTATCTCTGGGCATAAAATGTATGCGCCAACAGGAATTGGTGCCTTATATGGTAAGGAAGAGTGGTTGAACAAAATACCACCATACCAAGGAGGAGGAGAAATGATTGCAACAGTTAGTTTCGAAAAAACTACTTATGCGGATTTGCCTCATAAATTTGAAGCCGGAACACCTAATATTGCAGGAGGTGTTGCTTTCAAAGCAGCTATTGACTGGCTAAATGAAATAGGTCTAGAAAACATCGCTCAACACGAAAGTAAACTGTTGCAGTATGCTACCGAAAGGCTAAGCGAGATAGATGGTTTTAGGTTGATTGGAAATGCCCCACAAAAAGCAGGAGTCATTTCTTTCATGATTAACGACCTCCATCCTTACGATATAGGAATGATTCTAGATAAGCTTGGCATTGCTGTTCGAACTGGGCACCACTGCGCGCAACCAGTTATGGATGCGTTCTGTATTCCTGGAACTGTTCGTGCCTCACTTGCTATTTACAACACAAAAGACGATGTTGACAGACTGGTAGAAGGAGTGAAAAAAGCAAAATCAATGTTGAGTTAATGGCAAGTATTCAAGACATACAAGATGACATCATTGAAGAATTCGACATGTTCGAAGAGTGGATGGAAAAGTACGAGCATATTATTGAACTAGGAAAAACCCTGCCATTGATTGATGCACAATACAAAACAGAAGAACACATAATCAAAGGATGTCAATCACAAGTATGGCTACATGCCGATTTTCAAAATGGAAATGTTATTTACACTGCCGATAGCGATGCCATCATGACAAAAGGAATTATCGCCTTATTAGTGCGTACATTTTCCAATCAACAGCCCAACAACATTGTAAATGCTAATACCGATTTTATAGATCAAATAGGATTGAAAGAACAGCTTTCTCCTACTCGTGCCAATGGCTTGTTGAGTATGGTAAAACAAATGAAGTTATACGCTTTGGCATTTCAATCTAAAAACACAAACGCATGTTAACAGAAAAGCAAATGCAAGAAGTGGGCGAAAAGGCAGTTGAGAAAATCTGCCAAATTTACGACCCAGAGGTGCCTGTAAACATTTATGAGCTTGGGCTTATTTATGATATACAAGTAAGTGATGAAGGCGATGTAGAGATTGAAATGACCTTAACCTCTCCAAACTGCCCAGTGGCCGAAACACTTCCTGTTGAGGTGGAAGAAAAAGTGAAAATTGTTGAAGAAGTTCGCAATGTAAAAGTAAACATCACTTTTGACCCACCTTGGACTAAAGACATGATGAGTGAAGAGGCAAAGCTAGAATTAGGAATGCTGTAATGAGTGAAGAAATCATTAATAAAGTAGCCAATAGTGGCTTGATTACGCTTAACCTAGAGGATTACTACCAAGAAGGTGAGCGATGCTTTTTTGATATGAAAAATCATCTTTTTGAAGAACTCATCTTAAAAGAAAAAGATTTTAGAGCATTTGTCAAAACGCACGATTGGTCTCAATACCAAAACCAATATGTAGCGATTGGTTGTACGGCTGATGCTATCATCCCTATTTGGGCATATATGCTTGTTTGTAATGCGCTTGTTCCATTTGCCACCAAGGTAGTTCAAGGAGATTTATCACAACTAGAAAGTATCTTGTTTGAAGAAGCTATTGCTAAGCTAAATGTGCATGAATTTGAAGACGAGCGCATCATTATAAAAGGATGTAGCAACAAGCCTGTTCCCGAACATGCTTACATCTGCTTAACCCAAAAACTTAGTGGGGTTGCCAAAAGCATTATGTTTGGCGAAGCCTGTTCTACAGTTCCAATTTACAAAAAGAAATGAACCCATACATTCAAAACATAAAAGACTCCATTGCTCCTTACAGAAAGCTACTGCTTCAGCATCCCGTTTATCAACAATTGCGCCATATCGATGACTTAAAAGTATTAATGGAGCAACATGTTTTTGCGGTTTGGGATTTCATGGCTTTACTCAAAGCCCTTCAGTTTGGGTTAACAAGCACTAATGCTCCTTGGATGCCTATCGGAAATCCAAAAACAAGGCGTCTTATCAATGAAATTGTGCTGGAAGAAGAAAGCGATATGAATATGCAAGGAGAACCGGCAAGTCACTACGAAATGTACTTAGATGCCATGGAACAGTGCGGTGCCGATACTGCTCAAGTGAAACGACTTATTGCTCGTTTATTAGCCGGCTATTCTCATAAGGAGCTTATTTCTTTTAATGTGGAACAACTAGAAGACTATACTTTGGAATTTGTAAAATCTACTTTCGAGATTATTCACAAAGGAGCTCTTCATGAAATTGCTGCTGCTTTTACTTTTGGCCGAGAGGATTTGATCCCAGACATGTTCAGAGCTATTATAGCTGATTTAGATAAAAACTTCCCCGGGAAGCTTGATTCCTTTCACTATTACTTAGACCGCCATGTGCACTTAGATGAGGAAACACATACACCGATGGCTATGCAAATGATGGAAGAATTATGTGGTGATGATGAAATAAAGTGGGAAGAAGCAAAACAAGTAGCTATCAACTCTTTAAAGGCCAGAATTGCGCTTTGGGATGGCATTGAACAAGGTATTAAAAATCGTCAATTAGCTGCGGCCATTCGATGATTTTTTCTTTCTTTGCAGAGAATAGATTTCAATCAAAAATTACACATTATGTTTAAGAAAATTAGTGCTGTTACTTTAGTAATGGTTTTAGGATTTTTCACAGTAAAAGCTGATGAAGGAATGTGGCTTCCATTGTTACTTTCAGATAATGAAGCTGAAATGCAAGAGCTAGGGCTGCAACTAACTGCTGAGGATATTTACAGCATCAATAAATCCTCTTTAAAAGATGCGGTGGTTTCTTTGGGTGGTTTTTGTACTGCAGAAATCATTTCTGATCAAGGTTTACTTTTAACAAATCACCACTGCGCTTTCGGGCAAATCCAATCACATAGTACTGTTAGCAACGATTACTTAACAGATGGTTTTTGGGCCATGGACAAAAGCGAAGAACTACCTAACGAAGGGCTTTCTGTTTCTTTCTTGGTAAGGATGGAAGACATGACAGCAAGAATAAATGCTGCTTTAGATACGGTAAGTGAAGAAGAGAGAAAAGGCGTTATCCGCAAGCTTTCTGCAGAAATAGTTGCCGAAGCAACAGCAGACACACACTACAACGCGCGTGTAAAATCTTTCTTTGGAGGAAATGACTTTTACTTGATGGTTTACGAAACATTTACCGATGTTCGTTTGGTTGGCGCTCCTCCTTCATCTATTGGAAAATATGGTGGCGACACAGACAACTGGATGTGGCCAAGACATACAGGAGACTTCGCTCTTTTGCGTGTTTACACAGCTCCTGACGGAACACCAGCAGAGTACAGCGAAGAAAACATTCCATTAAAACCTAAGCATCATTTCCCAGTTTCTTTGGATGGTGTGCAAGAGGGTGATTACGCCATGATTATGGGATTCCCTGGGTCTACTGATAGATATTTGACTTCTTACGGAATCCAACAAGCGTTAGACCAAAAGAATCCAACAATTGTAAACATTCGCGACAAGAAACTATCGATTATGCGTGAGCACATGGATGCAAAAGAAAAAGTACGTATTCAATACGCTTCAAAATACGCTTCTACTGCAAACTACTGGAAGTACTTCATCGGTCAATCAAAAGGATTGAAAAGAATGAAGGTGTACGACAAAAAGAAAGCGCTAGAAGACGAGTTTACTGCTTGGGTAAATGCCGATGAGGCGCGTACTGAAAAATATGGTGATGCCTTGACTATGATTGCTGATGCTTATTATGACAATCAAAAAATCAATGTTAATCGCATCTTTTTAAATGAAGCTATTTTCCAAGGACCAGAAGTTTTTTACTTCTTATACCAAGTAGAAGACATCATTAAAAATCTTCCTGAAGATGCAAAAGAAAGAAGATTGGCTATTAACGATTTAAAAGATATGGCCCGATCTCACTTCAAAAATTACAACAAAGATTTAGATCAAGATTTATTCTCAGGAATGCTTTCTTTATACGAGCAGAATGTTTCTAAAAGTCAACAAGCAGATGCTTTTGAAAAAGTAAGGATGCATTGGTATACTAAAGGTGATTGGGAGAAATTTGCAGCTTATGTTTACAAAACATCACCTTTTGTAGATCGCTCTAAATTCTGGGCTTTCTTAGAAAACCCTAGTATGATGAGGATTGAAAAAGACTATGCTTATCGCATGTTCAAATCTATTTTCGACCACTACATGGCTGAGATTGGTCCAAGCCGTTGGGACATCAGAGATAGAATGGATGAAGGAGAGCGGTTATTTATTGCTGGATTAAGAGAAATGCAAACCGACAGAAAGTTTTATCCAAACGCAAATTCAACTATGCGTTTAACTTATGGGACAGTTGGTGATTATGTTCCTGGAGACGCAATGCATTATGACTTCGTAACAACAATGGACGGATTGATGGCGAAAGAAGATGCATCAAATGATGAATTTATTATTCCAGCTCGACTTAAGGAGCTTTACGAAGTAGGCGATTATGGTCGTTATGCAGATGAAAATGGCGACTTAATTATAAACTTCATAAGTTCCAACGATATTACTGGTGGTAACTCAGGAAGCCCTGTACTAAATGCCTATGGTGATTTAATTGGAACGGCTTTTGATGGCAACTGGGAAGCGATGAGTGGCGATATTGCTTTTGAAAATGAAGTGCAAAGAACTATTTCTGTAGACATCCGTTACACATTATTCGTAATTGACAAATTTGCAGGCGCAGGGCATCTTGTAGATGAAATGACAATCGCCCCGAAGCGCCCAAATAAAATGACAGAACAGGAAAAAGCAGCAGCAGAATTAGCCGCGGCTAAAGAAGATCCTTTAACGATTGTAACTGAGCTGGGAACAATCAACTATCTTGGAGAAGAAATCCCTGTGCTAGACATGCATTCTTTCGGTTCTGCTTTCGATACTGCAGTAGCACAATTTGGAAGTAGTGCTGACACGAAATTTTACTGGAGAGGAACTGTTTATACTACTGAAAAGCGATAAACAGAAACCAACATAAAATCAAAAAGCCCGCAAATAGCGGGCTTTTTTTATCTTTGAGAAAAACAAAATACTATGTGGAGAAATATACTAGGCGTAATTGTTGGTCTTGCGTTTGGAAACGCAGGCATCATGCTATTGCACAAGGCTGCCGGCTATGTTTATCCGTTCCCCGAAGGGATGAATCAAAACAATATGGATCATATTGCCAGTTATTTAGAAACCGCTCCTTTAGGCGCTTTCTTCATGGTTATAGTAGCACATTTAGGAGGTGCATTTATAGGTGGTCTCGGTACAAGTATTTTCTCTAAAAACATCAATACAGCCTATATTGTAGGGGGACTTTTCACCATCTTCGGCATCATCAATTTAACAATGCTACCGCACCCTTGGTGGATGTGGATGGAAGTCGTGTTTTATGTGCCCGCAGCCTATTTAGGGTTTAAAATCATCAAAAGAAAGTGATTGGTAAATGGTGGGCTAAACGCCAAGCAAAAAAAAGGTTACAGCAAGAGAAAAACATAATTCTTTCTGCTAGCAATATTGATGTAAGCTCCATCAACACATTAATATGTTTGGCTGGTCCATATAGAAACCTCACTACACTCACGGCTTCTGTAGCTGCCTTACATCCAAATTGTCAAGTATTAAATCACGCCCATGAGCGTATATTACCTCATCACGAGGTTGATTTCTTTAGCGACTATACTTCAGACAAGTGGAACCGATTTTTACAATATGGTTTACGCATTTCTTTGGGAGGGGAGCGCGGAAGAACCGGAGGAAGTATAATGCATTCTCACGCGTTTGACCATGGAAATGTAAAAGACTTATATCAAAAAAGGTATGCAGAAAATCCGATTAAAGATCATGTTAAATCCATTCTTTGGAAAGAAGGGTTATACCTAGCTAATCATCTGAGAAAACATAATGTTGACCCATTATATTTGATTAAACAGCAAAAGAAATTGAAATTTGTGCTGCCTATCAGAAATGTATTAGACTGTGCTGTTTCCAATAAAAAAACTACTCTTGCATTTATCTTTGATGATATTAATGAGGATTCCTCGTTAAAAGAAATTATTACAGCTATTTTGGAAGAGCATCTTGCATTCTTTAAACGACAACAAAAAATGCCTGCACATTTCTTTCACTTTTTTGAACATAGTTTTGACAAAGAAACTTTAATTGCTTACTGTCATTTTGCCAACATCCCTTTTGATGAACAGTGGGCTCTCGATGTATTGTCTATTTTTAACATAAAATCAAAATACACTCATTGTCAAGAGACCATTCAATTCTATAAAGAAGAAGTAGAAAATAAATTTGATGATTACCCAGAAATTAAAACTAAACTATTGGCTTTTTGCAGCTAGCTAGTACGCCCTCTCATTTTTGCCTTCCATATAATTAATAAAGGCTTTATTAACCACTTTGTTTCCTCCCGGTGTAGGATAGTTTCCAGTAAAATACCAGTCTCCTTGATGGTTTGGACAAGAAGAGTGTAAGTTTTCTATCGATTGATAAATGATGTCAACCTCAGCTTGCATATCTTTAGGGGTAAGCAATTTTGCAATCTTTTTTGCAATCTGATCGGCGGTAAATGGCTTGTAAACTTCTTTTACATAATTTACAACTTCCTCTTTCAGTAAGGATTCTTGCGCCTTACATTTGGCATACACCTCATCTAATAGACTTTCTTGTTTGCTTTCTTTTAGTAATGAAACAGCCGCCTGAAAAGCAATGAAATCACCCAGCTTAGCCATATCAATTCCATAACAATCTGGGTATCGTATTTGTGGTGCAGAAGATACTACGATGATTTTTTTAGGTCCTAAACGATCTAAAATTCTTAAGATGCTTTGTCGCAAAGTAGTTCCTCTAACTATGCTGTCATCAATCATCACTAAGTTATCTGTAGGTTTAACCGAACCATAAGTGATATCATAAACATGAGTTACTAAATCATCTCTACTATCATCTTGAGTAATGAAAGTTCGAAGCTTCGCATCCTTAATAGCAATCTTTTCAGCGCGTGTTCGCATCGAAATAATATCTTGAACCTGTTCTGGTGTTGCATTGCCTGCTAAGGCTGCTATTTTTTTAGCTTTCACATTGTCCAAATAGTCTTCTACACCTTTTACCATTCCGTAAAACGAAACTTCTGCTGTGTTGGGTATAAAAGAGAATACCGTATTCTTTACATCATGATTAATGCTTTCTAAAATAGAAGGGCACATGCGTTTTCCTAAAGCAATACGCTCTTTATAAATATCTTGATCATTTCCTCTTGAAAAATAAATGCGCTCAAAAGAACAGGCTTTTCTTTCTAGTTGTGGTGTAAATGGTAACATCGCTGTGTTCCCGTCTTTTTTAATAATAAAAGCGTGTCCTCTTTCAATTTCCTGAATAGATTCTGCTGAAACGTTAAAAGCAGTTTGTATAACTGGTCTTTCTGAAGCTACAACTACCACCTCATCATTTTGATAATAATAAGCAGGTCGGATGGCTGCTGGATCTCTCAAAGCAAAAGCATCTCCATGCCCTAGCATGCCACACATTACATAACCACCATCCCAACGCTTAGCTGAATTAATCAATACATCCTGAACATTCAATTCTTCAGCAATCTTCTCAGATATCTTTTGCTTAGAAACTTTGCCTTTATAGTCGTAATAGATTCGGTCGTTTTCCTCATCTAAAAAGTGCCCGATTTTTTCTAAAATAGTAACCGTATCTGCTTTTTCTTTCGGATGCTGACCAAGCTCTACCAAATGGTTGAACAGTTCATCAACATTAGTCATGTTGAAGTTTCCTGCCAACACCAAACTTCTGGTACGCCAATTGCTCTGGCGTAAGAAGGGGTGACACTGTTCAATGCTATTTCCTCCATAAGTTCCATAGCGTAAATGACCTAACATCAACTCTCCTGTAAAAGCTACATGTTCTTGCAACCAAGCTGCATCTTTTAATTTTTCAGGATTGTTTTCTTGTAAATCAACAAAGCGTTGATTGATGTAAGAGAAAAGGTCTTGGATTGGTTTTGCCGCATTAGATCTGTGGCGGCTGATATACCTTTTTCCTGGAGAAACATCCATTTTGATACTCGCCAATCCTGCGCCATCTTGCCCTCTGTTGTGTTGTTTCTCCATCAAGAGATACATCTTGTTTAAGCCGTACAAGGGTGTGCCATACTTTTTAACATAAAAATCGAGGGGCTTTCTCAAACGAAGCATTGCTACTCCGCATTCGTGCTTGATGGCATCACTCATGAACCTTTGAATAAAATGAGTTGCAAAATTAGTGTTTTAAATTAGATAACGTCAGACTTTTCATTCCTAACCAATTTAAAACGTTTTTGTGCCAGATTTTTTTCCCTTCAGCCTGTGTTATCATGCCTGTTTCTATAGCATAATCTAATGCCCTTCCTGGATATGAAGTGCCCACTCCATCAATTTCACCTAATGGAAAGGGGTCGTCTAGACCCATAACTATTTGACTAAGGCCAACTCGTTTCTTCAAAAGATCCAATGTATGGCTATCATGAACTAGAGTATCAAAATATAAATTTTTATGGCCTAATGTCTTTCTAGGATTTTCAAGTTCTTCAAAAATGTCAGGACGACCATCAAATCCTTGAATTCTTCTTCCATAATTAGCAATCCCAAGCATGCCACCGTGAGCAAAATTTGTTCTCATATTAGAATATTTATTTGGCAGATCTCTTAGTGTAAAGAGATGTAAAGTGTCAGCACATTGCGCCATCATCCAAACCAGATGAAACCTCCAGTATTGATTTTTTAACGCTACCATTTTTTCTCCATCATATGGATGAATTTGTACCGCTAATTTATGTTTATCAGCTAACTCATAAATCGGATCTACATCAGGTTCAGCGGTTGAAAGCCATTCGTTCTTATTATTTAAAAAATGTGTTGGCAAGCATAAAACTTTTAAACCTAATTCATTTACACAACGATCAATCTCATTAAGCGCGTGGTTCATGTACAGTGGTTGAACTACAAACCCACAGGTGAACCTGTCAGGGTAATCATTTTGAATCGATGCGTTAAAATCATTTTGAAACGTAATTGCATCTTTACAATCTTGTTCTTTCCAGCCATTACAATACAGTTGTGATAAGCAAAGCATCACTGCATGGTCAATGTTGTATTTATTCATCCATTCTACCTTCTCATTTACAAATCCACCTGAAAAATTTATTGGTCTAGACCAATTTCCTTGCCTCATGAATCTTTTATCTTTGTCAATCCAAAACAGTTTTTTTTTCCTCATAAAATCAGGAATCTGATGAGGCTCTGGAAGTATATGGCCGTGGGCGTTTATTCTCATGTATTAAACACTTAATTAACTTGTATATTTTTTTTCAGCCTGCATAACCTCTCCAGTTATCGGACATGTTCTCAAATTTTCATCAGAGTAAAACTTCTTGAATACAGGCAAAAAGTCCTTCTCTATATTTGTTAAATGAAAGTATTCTTCATAAAGTAAATGATTAGCTGATTCTGAAAACCATAACAAACCATCTTTATGATGTTTTTCTCTTTTTCTTTCAATGACTAATCCTACTGAACCATCAGTTCTAATGGGTGAATGTGGAATTTTTGCAGGAAGTAAAAACATCTCCCCTTCATTGATTTTATACTCTACTAACTTTCCGTTTTGCTGAGTTTTTAAACTAATATTTCCTTTAATCTGAAAAAAAAGCTCTTCTGTTTCATTATAATGATAATCCTTTCTAGCATTAGGACCTCCAACAATCATTACAATATAATCTCCTGATTCAACATATAGGTTTTTATTTCCTACTGGAGGTTTTAATAAATCTTGGTTTTCATCAATCCATTGATGAAGATTAAAAGGTTTTTTTATACTCATGTTTAGTGGTTTAGGCAAAGCAGCAAGTTACACAAATTTGGCTATTTTTGAAGCTATGAATTTAGACCTTTCGAACAGAAATGCCTTGGTGTGTGGAAGTACCCAAGGAATAGGAAAAGCGACTGCGGTAACGCTTGCTAAAATGGGCGCAAATGTGACGCTTATGGCTCGTAACGAAGAAAAACTGCAAGCTGTTTTGTCAGAACTTGACACTTCGCAAGGGCAATCTCACAACTATGCTTGTGCTGATTTTTCCAATGTAGAAAATGTAAAATCCGCTGCACAATCAATTACAGCAAATAAAAACATCCACATCCTAATTAACAATACAGGTGGGCCTGCCGGTGGTTCTATCACTGATGCTTCTACCGATGCTTTTGAATCTGCCTTTCAAATGCATGTTGTGTGTAACCAAATTTTAGCACAAGCAGTAACGCCTGGGATGAAAACCGATGGGTTCGGAAGAGTAGTGAATATTATTTCTACTTCAGTAAAAATTCCAATTGCAGGATTGGGTGTGTCCAATACTATTAGAGGAGCTGTGGCATCATGGGCTAAAACCATGTCCAACGAATTAGGTCAGTTCGGCATTACTGTTAATAATGTATTGCCCGGATTTACAGACACCAATAGGCTGAAAAGTTTAATCACCAAAAAAGCAGAAAATCAAGGGGTTTCGGAAGAACAAATAGCCAATGGAATGAAGGCTCAAATACCTGCTGCTCGCTTTGCACACGCAGAAGAAGTAGCTAATGCAGCAGCCTTTTTATGTTCTCCTGCAGCGGCCTATATCAACGGAATCAATGTGCCTGTAGATGGCGGAAGAACAGGGGCTTTGTAATGAAGAAAATTTACAACT
>CEUM01054856.1_pt1 | contig 11343 bp, 9 predicted proteins | sample 356421 | NCBI WGS metagenome assembly CEUM01 (sample SAMEA2622716, study PRJEB7988) | marine metagenome | biome: marine biome (ENVO:00000447); feature: surface water layer (ENVO:00002042); material: "saline water (ENVO:00002010), including plankton (ENVO:xxxxxxxx)" | depth 5 m | reverse complement strand
CGACCGACCGACCGACCGACCGACCGACCGACCGACCGACTCAATCGATGATGGATGATGCATACACAGCGGTGCTCGAATGCGAACTCCGTGGAGTATCCGTGATGGATGATGTATACTATCGTACATGGCGTGAATACATTCTGAATACGGAACGAGGGTCCGGGTGCGGAAACGCCGGGACGATGCGCGCCACCGCGCGACGCGCGCGAGGAGGCGCGTCGGCGCGCGGCGCCGGCCGAGGACGAGGACGCGGTCCATCTCGGGCGTGGATTTTCTCTCGAGTCGACGCGAGGGGACGACGGAGGAGGCGTCGCGGTGATCCGAATCGAACGACGGATCGGTACCGGTCGTCCCCCGCGCGGTGGTCGCGATGGCGGCGACGCGCGCGGTCGAGGCGTGCGAGGCGATGACGCGCGCGCGAGACGAGGCGGTGGTGGCGTCCGAGAAATTTATGCGCGCCGTGTTCGCGGACGCGGCGGCGGCGGCGGCGTACGCGCGGGCGGTGGGCTCTTTGGAAAAGGGGCGCGCGGCGTTCTTCGAAGCCCCGCTGGGGGCGGTGGAGACGCTGACGCGAGTGGTGGAGATGTCGACCGCGGCGGGGGCGGGGGCGGAGAAGAGGATCGGGGCGATCGCTTCGAGGTCGAGATCGGTCGGCGCGGAGGAGATGGAGTCGGCGATCGGGTGTGGAATGCGCGGGGAAGACGCGCGCGCGTACGCGGAGACGTGCGCGGCGACGACGGGCGACGGGGACGCGTTCGGCGTCGTCGTGAGCGTTGGATTGCCGTGCTCGACGAACGTGGTGCGATTTGGGAGAGTGGAGAAGGGGGAGTTGGTCGTGGACTCGCGAACGGTGGATCCGGCGGCGCCTTCGATTTGGGCGATGACGCCGAAGAGCACGCCCGAGGCGCCGACAAAGGAGACGCAGTGGTTGTATTGCACCGATAAAGGATCCGGACGGGCGGAGAAGATGCCGCACTTTAAGTGGACGGGTGATTTGCGTCCGGCGATGATTTCACACGACGAGCGCACGTTTCGGGGGTTGCTCACCGTGCCGAAAGATGTCGTGCGAACAGATTACGCGGAGACGTCGTACCCGAAATCTGAGGCAGAGTCTCGGCTGCAGCAAATACTGTACGAGTTGAAGGATAGCGAGAAGGAGCAGCTACGCAAGTGTTGCGTCGTCTCTCGCGGTGCGCTCGACGCCGTCGTTCGTGCGATTCGTCCGGGTGTTGTACCGGATGAGCTCGATAGAATCTGTCACAACTACATCACGCAGCACGGCGGGTATCCGTCGCCGTTGAATTATTACGGCTTTCCGAAATCGTGCTGCATCTCCGTGAACGAGGTCATCTGTCACGGTATCCCGGACGCGCGTCCGTTAGAGAAGGGTGACATCGTCAATATCGACGTCACCGCGTACATTTTCGGATACCACGGCGACTTGAACGAAACCGTGCTCGTGGGCAAGCCCGAGGACGTTGACGAAAAATCGAAGCATCTGCTCAAGGTTGCCTTGGAGTGCTTGTGGCGAGGCATCGATAGCGTCAAACCCGGCACACGTTACCGCGACATCGGCGACGTCGTCACCGGTCACGCTGTTCGAAACAACTGCTCCGTCGTCAAGACATATTGTGGCCACGGCATCAACACGCTGTTCCACTGCGCGCCAAACGTGCCGCATTACAGCAACAACAAAGCCGTCGGCACGATGAAAAAAGGGCATTCCTTCACTATCGAACCCATGATTAACCTCGGCGACTGGCGCGACACCATGTGGCCTGACGGATGGACCGCTGTCACCAAGGACGGTTCCCGAAGCGCGCAATACGAGCACACCATGGTGTGCACCGACGACGGCGTCGACGTGCTCACCGCGCGTCTCCCCACGTCTCCAGCCGTGTTCCCGTTCGTCTCCGAGACCAAAGAAAACACCGTTGATTATTTAACCGGTCGATTAGCCGACGCTCGCATTTAATATCCATCTTTGACACGCTCGTCGCGAGTCTCGCGCCGCCGCGGCGCCCGGGGCGCTGAAAAAGCGCTGAAAAAGCGCACAAACCCTCAACCATTCCGCGCGCGGCGCCGACCGCACATCACGTCGCGCGGGCGCTCGAGCGTACTCGATCGATACGAAGACAATGACTCTCGCGGCGCAGTGCACCGCGCCCGCGTTCGCGCGCGTCGACGCGCGACGCAGCGCCTTCAGAGGCCGAAAAGCGACGATCGCGGCGGCTCGCGTTCCGAGCGCCGTCGGCGTCGCGTGCGCGCGCGGTGACGCCCGCGAGGACGCCGCGAGCGCGCGAGCGCGACGATCAACCATCGCGGCGGCGCACGTGCCCGGCGTCGTCATGCCGGAGGGCGACCCGAACGATCTGAACAAGTGGAGCCGAAAGATTACGCAACCGAAGAGCCAAGGCGCGTCGCAGGCGATGCTCTACGCCACCGGTCTCACGCCGGAACAGATGAACAAGCCGCAGATCGGCGTGTCGTCTGTGTGGTGGCAGGGTAACCCGTGCAACAAACACCTCTTGGACCTCGCGGGTAATGTGGCTGAGGGCGTCAAGGCGGCGGACATGGTGAGCTTTCAGTTTAACACCGTCGGCGTCTCCGACGGCATCTCCATGGGTACGCCCGGTATGTCCTTCTCGTTGCAATCTCGCGATTTGATCGCGGATAGCATCGAAACGGTGATGGGCGGTCAGTGGTACGACGGTAACATTTCGCTCCCGGGTTGCGATAAGAACATGCCGGGTACGATTATGGCCATGGGTCGATTGAACCGTCCGGCGCTGATGATTTACGGCGGTACCATTCGACCGGGCGTGTCGTCCGTTGACGGCTCGTCCTTGGACATCGTCTCCGCGTTCCAATCGTACGGTCAGTTCGTGACCGGCGCCATCACCGAGGATCAGCGTCAAGATATCGTGCGCAACTCGTGCCCGGGCGCCGGCGCGTGCGGCGGCATGTACACCGCCAATACCATGGCGAGCGCGATCGAGGCGCTCGGTATGACGTTGCCGTACTCGTCCTCCATCCCGGCTGAGGATCCGCTGAAGATGGATGAATGTTTTATGGCCGGCGCCGCGATGAAGCACCTTCTCGAAATCGACTTGAAGCCGAGAGACATCATGACTCGCGCGGCGTTCGAGAACGCCATGACCATCGTCATCGCTCTCGGTGGTTCCACCAACGCTGTCTTGCACTTGATCGCTATGGCGCACTCCGTCGGCATCACGTTGACTCTCGATGACTTCCAAGCCGTCTCCGATAAGACGCCGTTCATCGCCGATTTGAAGCCGTCCGGTAAGTACGTCATGGAGGACGTCCACAAGGTTGGCGGCACCCCAGCGGTGTTGAGGTATTTGATGTCTGAAGGCATGATCGATGGATCTTGCATGACCGTCACCGGTAAGACGCTCGCCGAAAACCTCGCCATGTGCCCGGAATTGACCGCGGGTCAGGATGTCATCCTTCCGGTGAGCACTCCTATCAAGAAGACTGGTCACTTGCAGTGCTTGTACGGTAACATCGCTCAAGAAGGTTCCGTCGCGAAGATCACGGGTAAGGAGGGTCTTTACTTCAAGGGTTTCGCGAAGTGCTACGATAGCGAAGAAGACATGCTCGCCGCGCTCTCTGAAGATCCGGAATCTTTCAAGGGCAGCGTCATCGTCATTCGCTACGAAGGTCCGAAGGGTGGTCCGGGTATGCCGGAGATGCTCACCCCGACGTCCGCGATCATGGGCGCTGGTCTCGGTAATGACTGCGCCTTAATCACCGATGGTCGATTCTCCGGTGGTTCGCACGGTTTCGTCATCGGTCATGTCACACCGGAGGCTCAAGTCGGCGGTAACATCGGTTTGCTCAAGGATGGCGACATCATCGAAATCGATGCCGAAGCTCGCACGATCAACGCGCCGGATGTGAACGATGCCGAATGGGAGAAGCGTCGCGCCGGGTGGAAGGCGCCGCCGTTGGAAGCCACCTCTGGTACGCTTTACAAGTACACCAAGCTCGTCGCCAGCGCGTCTCAAGGTTGCATCACCGACTTGTAATCGTCGCCGCACGCGAAACGACGTCGTTGCGCGCGAGTTTTGCTCACACCCCATAGAAACCGATTTTGCTTTTGACTTAATATCTAGAAAATGAGTGCTACTTAAATCGCCTACCTATACTACCCTCCCTAGTCGCAGAGCTCGGAGAACGCGCGCACGTTGTACGAAAACACCGCATAGTGATGATTGAGACTTCGCACGCCGTGCAAACGGCCGACACCCGGCTTGCCGCTAAGCGCGCCGTTGACGCCGTCAGGCGCGGCAAATATAACTCTCTTCACACGCGAGTGCACGAGCGCCATGGCGCACATGATGCACGGCTCGCGAGCCAAGAAGATGTCGTATCCCGTGCAGAGATACGGACGTCCCATGATATCCGTCACCGTCGAACCCTTCGTTTTCTCCTCGCGCTTGCGCTTCTTCTCGTCCGCGCGAATTTCCTCATCCCTCTTAATCTTCTCTTCGCGCCGAGCGTCGATCAACGTCTGCACGTGCTCCTTTTCCGGAAACGCCTCGACGTCTCTCTTCGCCGCGAGCTCGACGGCGCAGAGCACGGCGTGTCGCAACGGATGCGTCTTCGATTCATCCACTCCTCGCGCGATCTCCACCTCCCGCGAGGGATCGACGATGATGGCGCAATTTCCAATTTCACCGCTCGTTGACGCTTCCTCGCACGCCTTGGTCATCCACTCCCTAAAGTACTCGCGTTCGCGTTCGCTCAGCGTCGCCTCCGCCTCGCGTTCTGTCTTCGCTCTCATCGTCACCGGCCACGTCCGACACGCCTCCTCCCACGTCGCCTTATCCTCCGGCGCATCTACGACCACCTTCACGAACGCACATCCAGCGATCTCCTCCGCGTGTCGCTCCAAAAACGCTCTCGCGCCCGCGTCTTCGCGCGCCGCCGCCTCGGCGTCGCCGTCGTCCCCCGCGCGTTCACCCCCGTCCCCGTCCACCACCGTCACCAGCACCTCTGTCGTTCCGCGCTCGGTTCGACTTCCTCTCGCGCGCTTGGCGTGCGACAACCACTCGGGCATGGGCGCCGTCTCGCGCGCGCTCGCCAACACCGCGCTCGTGCGTCGCGCCGGCACGCCCAGGGCGCACACGCACGTCACCGTCGGCGGCGATTCACCCTCCGCGCGCGGCGGCGTCGCCGGGACGTGCGTCGGGAACGCGCGCGGCGCCATTCGCGCCGCTCGCACCGACCGCGCGTCGCGCTCCGACGTCGCCGCGCGCCCCCGCGCCCGCGGGAATGGAAAACGGCTTCTTCTTCCGAGGAGGATACGTTCGCGAGTCATGACTCGCCGATGAGTCCCGCCCCCCTCGAACGACCGAGGTGCCTCCGTGTGCACCTGCGAATCGCGCGCCCATCGGCACACACGCGCGCGCGACCCGTTCACGTCGACGGTCGCCGAGGAAACGCACCGCGCGTTTTTCACTCCATCGCGCGCCTCCATCTTCGCGCGCGTTCTCTCCGCGCACTCATCGCGAATCGTCGTCAAACGATCGATCAATCCATCGCGAATTCGCATCGCATCTGGAAATTGAGCGCATCATGGGGGCGTGCTTCTCGTTGCCGGATAAGGCTGTGGACAAGGCGCAGGCGTTGGCCAAGGGCGCGGGAGCGCAGTGGACGCAAGGCCTCGAGACGTCCGGTCGCGCGGCTGCCAAGGCGGCGAGACGGGCGAAACTCACCAAGTACGCGCTCGTCGGGTGCGAATTCGACGCCGAGACGGCGGAGAAAGCGAAGCGGTTGAACGTGATTCGAGAATTGTTGTTTGATCAGCAGGCTCTGTGGAAGGCTTGGTCGTCGGCGACGTTGGCGATGGATTTTAGCGTGTTGATGCACTGGAGTAAACACTGTCACGCGAACGAAGAGTGCTCGAAAAGACTTCGACAAGTGGCGTTGAAAGTGCACAACGCGTCGGTGGCGCACTCGGATTACGTCGAGTTTATGCGAGGGAAATTCGTCGAGGTGCTCGATCAAGCGATCGATTGCATCGAGGAGAGTTGGTGTGTGTACGAGGCGTACGAAAAGGCCGAGTACGATTACAAGTGGGCGTTGAAGACGCGACGTAAGTCGCAAGAGACGAATAAGGAAATCATCGCCGAACTCGACAAGGCGAAATCCACCGCGCTCAAGGAGGCGAAGAAGGCCATCGACACGTGCGAAGCGGACGTCGAGCACACTATTCTCGTGCCATTGTACCAGCTCGCGAACAACGCACTCGATGATTTCACGAAAAAGTGCTCGAAGAAGCGCGAAGTCAAGGAGGAGCACGAGGAAAAGGCGCTCGTCGCCACCTTTGAACGCGCCAACTCCATCGCGTACGCCAAGTTGAAGAAGCGCACGTACACGGCTGGCGACGCGATCACCGCGGCGAAAAAAGCCGTCGTAGGCCCGGGCGATCTTCCGGAGAACTTCGTCGCCATCAACGAAAACGTGGACGAGATGAAGCGTCATGGCATCGCGCTCTCCATCGTCTTCGCCGATTTCACACCATACATCAAAATCATCTTTGGACCGGATCGTATGAATGATTTCTCGGACGAGATGTGCAAAAAGATTGACGGATACAAGGCGCTCAAGCGCGCCGCGGCTCAGTTCAACGATAGGGTGACGGCTTTAACGAGCGACATCGACATCGGAGAATTTGAAAAGTTGTGCACCGAGTTTGACCAGGTGATTCGCATGGAGTGCAGTCAAGTCAGCGCGGACGCCGATGCCTACTTGAAGTCTCTCCAAGACATCACGAAGGCTGAGAAAAACTTGGAAAGTGCTGAAAAAACCTTCAAGAACCAATCGAAAAACTTCGTGTTGCCTCCCGTCGATCCGAAGAAGCTCGAAAAGTTCAATGCGCAAAAAGAAGCTTGGAACGGCGCGTTGAGAGACGCGCAAGACGCCGTCTCCATCGCCAAGGAGCGCTCGCTCTCCGAGTTGCAAAACCACGAGGATCGATACGAGTCTCTTTGCTTGAAGAAGGACTCGACCTTTCACTCATTCATCATCGTGGCTGTCGAGAACGCCTGCGCTGTGATCACCGAAGCGCACAAAACGATTCACTCCATCAAGCCGCGCGCCATCCAGCACGACGCCGAAGCGCCCGAAGAAGAAGAAGTCGTCGAAGCTCCCAAGCTTGATTTCGAGGAAGCCGAAGAGAGCTGGCGACAAGCCGAAATAGCCAAAGAAGAGGCCGAAGCGACTTTGAAGGCGAAGGAAGAAGCCGATCGTAAGGCAAAGCAAGCCGAAGACGTCGCGGAGCAGGCGCGCTTGGCGGCTATGGCTGAAGCCGATGAACAGAAGAAGCAAGAAAAACTCGCCAAGGTTGCCGAAGAAGAGGCTAAAGCCAAGGTGGAGGCCGAAGCCAAAGCGGCGGCAGAAGCTAAAGCACTCGAAGCTGCCAAAATGGAGGCTGAAAAGGCGAAGAAGGCTGAAGCCGTCGCGCAGAAAGTGGCCAAGCAACTCGAAGTTGAAGTCGCCGCCGCTGAGAAGAAAGCCGACGCCGAAATTGCCGAGGTCGAGACGAAGGAAAAGGCTCAGGCAATGGTGCGCCAGGAGACAATCAAAAGCATCCAGGAGAAGAACGCGTCTATTTTGGAGAAATCAATGCAACAAACGCAGCTCTTACGCGAACAAGCTAAGTGAACAAAGCCGAAATTTCGGCTAATACTATCTCAGCCGTATGTGCCGGTACGTGAGTTCATGTAATGATTTATAATTTCAACGTGCTGCAGACAATTGTTATCGTTTTCTAGACCCACTCTTGGACTTCGCACCCGCTGCAGGCTTGCGCGCCACCGTCAAGTACATCACCGTATAAGTTCCCGTCTTACCGCCCGCAACGAGAGCGTCCGCTCCCTTCTTCAAGAAAGTGCTCACATTCACGCTGCCCTTCGGTGCGATGCCAATTTTTTCGAGCGCGAGAACGAAGTAGTGCGTGATGTTGCGTCCCCACGACGTCGTCTTGAAGGACCAGAAGTCGCGGAACGGAGACCAACGGCGGTACGGATCAATCGGTTCGTACCACGGAACGTCCGCGGTTTTCACCAAGTCCTCTTCTTCGAGAATCTCAAAACCAGCCTTTTTAAGCGCGTCCAACACTTCATGCGTCGTCCTGGCGGTAGGCAAGCCGTTACCGAGCAAGATGTCTTGTCGAATGGCTCTGTGCTCGGGGTTCTTTTCATCGTACTCATCCGTCAAGCACCACTCGTAGGAGGCGAAAATGCCACCGGGCTTCAAAACTCGGAAAATCTCCGAGTAGCATCCCACCGCATCCGGCGCGTGGCAAGTCGCTTCGATTTGATAGACCCCATCGAACGAGTTATCTTCCTTTGGAATGTTCATGAAATCCGCCTTGACAAAGTCGCAGTTATCGTGTCGTCCCGTCCGTTGGTTCATCGTCTCCCCGCGAGAGATTTGAAACGCGTTGTTGTTCAATCCAGTCACGGACGCCCCGGTGAACGCCGCGATCTCTCGCAGCGGTCCACCGACGCCGCATCCGACGTCCAAAACCTTATCTCCCTTCTTCACTCCCAACTTGCTCGCCAGATAATGTTCGTGTCTCGCAATCGACTCTCTGAGCGTCTCCCACTTGTACCGATGCGCGAAGTGAAACGACTCGCCCCATCCGTACTCGTAAAAAGACGTCGCCAGATCGTAATACTTGTTCACGACGTCCGTGTAGTTACCCGTGCGCTTGGAATCGTCCTCCTGTTTGAAGTACTCTTCGTAATCTTTCGTCGCCTTCTCCGTCTCCCCGCGCTCGATGTGTCCACCGAGGAGTCCGACCTGCGACAGACCTTTCGACTTACTCGCCATGTTCTCTCGTCGACGCCGCGCCGGTCGCCTCGCGTCGCCGCGTGTGCGAATCTGACGACGGGCCCGGATTGGCCCGCGACTCGACGTGTTTGGCGTTCCGAGCTTGCGCGGCATCGAGCGACGCGCGAGGCATCGAGCGCGACACGAGACGCGATGGCGACGCGCGGAGTGTTCACCGCGCGCGACCTCGGATTCGAGCGCGCGACGGGGGGCGGTGACGAGGGCGCGCGCGCGTTCGGAGACGACGTCGCGCTGCTCGTCATCGACGTGCAGAACGACTTCGTGCCCCCGTGCGGATCGTTAGCGGTGGACGGTGGGGACGAGATCGTGGGGAAGTGTTCGGAAGCGGTCGAGGCGTTCGAACGCGTGGTGTATTCGCAGGATTATCATCCCGAGGTGCGCGAGCGCGAGCGAAGATCGTCTTTCCCGGAGGTTGAGATAAATTCAGTGTAGTTAAAGAGTTGGCGGGGCGCGAACGCGCCGCCCGCGTCGAGCGATGTGACTGACCAGTCGCGTGACTTTGCACTTTTCATTCCCAGGGACACAGCAGTTTCGCGAGTCAACACGAGGGTAAATCACCCTTTGACGAGGTGGAGTTGGCGTACGGGACGCAAACGCTCTGGCCGGATCACTGCGTGCAAGGCACATCCGGGTGCGAATTTCACGCCGATCTATCCGTCCCGTCGCGCGCGATGGTGGTGCGCAAGGGATATAACGTCGAGGTGGACTCGTACAGCGCATTTTTTGAGAATGACGGAAGCAGCGATACCGGGCTCGACGAGTACCTCAAGGCGGAGAAGGTGACGCGCGTCGTCGTCGTCGGTCTCGCGTACGATTTTTGCGTGAAATACACCGCACTGGACGCGAAAAAATTAGGATACGACGTGTGCGTCATCAGGGATTGCTGCAGGGGCGTCAACATGCCCGGGACGATGGATTCGGCGGAGAAGGAGTTGGCGGCGGCGGGCATTCGCGTCGTCGAAAGCCTCGCCGACGTCTCGTCTTCGTTTTAGTTTTAGTTGCGTTTGCCCACGCGCGCCCGTTTAGATTAACTGTAAAAGTATTCGCTGCATCGCTTCATCGATACTTTCGCTCGACCTCTCTCGACCATCATCGTCGTCGCCCGTCCCGCGTCCCGCGTCCCGACGCAACACACGCAGACGGGCATCAATCGAACGAACGAACGCGTTCGATCGTCATGCCGTCCACGGCGAGCGTGAGACGCGCGCAAAAGGCCGAGCGCGAGGCGACGAAGAAGTCCGACGCGCGCGATAAGGCGAAGAAGGACGCGGACGACGCCTATTGGGCCGCCGCGGGAGATGGGAAGAAGAGCAAAGCCGCGCAGCGCGCGGAGGCCGCCGCCGCGAGCGCCGACGCCAAGGCGGCGGCGCGCGCCGAGGCGCGACGACAAGCGCAGCTCGAAGAGGAGGCGTTCGCGGGCGTTAAAAAGGGACCGGCGAAAAAGGTGACGGCGTTCGAGTTACAACAAGGGCAGGAGATGGACGCCAAGGCTCGACTGCGCGCCAAGTTCGCCGCCAAAAAGGCGGAACAGAAAATCCAAGACGAGGATGAATACGAAAAGACGGTGATGCGAGAGAACGAGAACAGATCAGTGGGTGTCGTCTCGGGGAGTGGGATGGACGCCGCGCTCGACGCGTTGACGATCGGCGAGAGATCCGCGTCGCCGGCGCCGCTCACCGGAAAGCAGGCGTACGAAAAATTCGAGGCGGAACAACTACCGCAACTCAAGGCCGATAAACCGGGATTGCGAAAACAGCAATACGCCGATTTACTCAGCAAACTCTGGGCGCGTTCACCGCAGAACCCTCAGAATCAGAAAAAGTAGCGGGTCGTCCGCGCCGAGGCGTAATAAACGAGTAATATGTATTCACACGAGTGCGTCGCGTCTAGCCTCCCTCCGCGCCCGTCTCGCGCGTCGCACCGCTCGCGCTCGCCATACCTCGGAATCTACTTGTTCTACCGACATCAGCCGTAATCGGGGCTATCTCCCCATCAGCAATAGAAATTAATTTCGCTCACTTGCGCGAAGTCTTCCCGTCGATCGTCTTCCTCCCATCAAAGTGTCGTCGCCTCGCCTCGCTCGCGCGCTCGGCGAACGTCTGCCAAAACCCAACCACCGCGCGCTCCGCCCTCTCCTCCCCTCGCTCGCGCTCGACGAACCGATTCACGCGCCCGTCCGCCAACGACTCGGCGTCCACGCGTCGTCGCACCTCATCCTCTGGTTCTCTCCCCGCGCGCGCGACGACGACGACACCGCGCGCGGTCGCGCGCACCACCGTCGCCGCTCTCTCCGGTCGCGTCTTCGTCGCCGTCGCGCGCACCCTCGTCGTCGTCGCGAGCGTCATCCTGTGACGCGTCGTATCTTTTCAACTCGATACGCGACACATCGGCTCGATGCGCGCCCGCGCCTCCTCCTCGACGACGCCGACGACACCGCGCGTTCGGTCGATG
>CEUM01074084.1_pt1 | contig 11363 bp, 10 predicted proteins | sample 356421 | NCBI WGS metagenome assembly CEUM01 (sample SAMEA2622716, study PRJEB7988) | marine metagenome | biome: marine biome (ENVO:00000447); feature: surface water layer (ENVO:00002042); material: "saline water (ENVO:00002010), including plankton (ENVO:xxxxxxxx)" | depth 5 m | reverse complement strand
GGTTCTATCATCTTACCGGGGGGCATACTCATACTGATTTTTTTGCTATACGTCCGACTGATTATTCCAAAGCAAATGAAGGGGAAGATTTTGAAGATATATGGTAAGAAAAAATATAATTAAATGTAGTCAATGCAATGAAGAGTTTCCTGGAGGATTAGAATATAGAGAACATTGGGAGCAAAAACACTTTTATCCTTATTTAAAAAAAAATTCATTTGATTATGTACAAGCACAAGCAGACAAATGTAAATAAAAATTAGTTATATGTGGAATAATAACTGGATTAAAGGTACAGATTACCCTGCATGGGGTGATACAGAGGTATATAAAAAAACTATAACTGGAGGATATTTATTATTTGATGAATCACCTCGTGATGCTTATATGCGTGTTGCTAAAACTGTAGCTCGTAGATTATATAAACCAGAGCTTGCAGATAAGTTTTTTCAATACATATGGGATGGTTGGCTTTGTTTAGCATCGCCAGTATTAGCTAATACAGGAACAGATCGTGGTTTACCAATTAGTTGTTTTGGTATTGACGTAGCAGATTCAATACACGATATAGGAAAGAAAAATTTAGAAATGATGTTACTTGCAAAGCACGGCGGAGGTGTAGGTATTGGCATTAATATGATAAGACCCGCCGGCTCTAAAATTACAGGTAATGGAACTTCAGATGGCGTTGTCCCTTTTTGCAAAATATATGATTCAACTATCCTCGCAACAAACCAAGGTTCAGTTCGACGAGGAGCTGCAAGCGTTAATATCAATATTGAACACAATGACTTCCTCGAGTGGCTTGAAATTAGAGAACCTAAAGGTGACGTTAACAGACAATCTCTTAACCTGCATCAGTGTGCTGTCGTTGGTGATAAGTTTATGCGAAAGCTACAAGCAGGAAATCCTGAAGCAAGAACAAAGTGGTCAAAGCTTATCCAAAAACGTAAAGCAACTGGAGAACCTTATATTTTATTCAAAGGAAATACAAACAAAAATAATCCAGAAGCATATAAAAAAAATAGTTTAAAGGTACATATGACAAACATATGTAGTGAAATTGTATTACATACAGATGAATCACATAGCTTCGTGTGCTGTTTATCATCTGTCAATTTAGATAAATATAATGAATGGAAGAATACGAATTTAATTTACGACGCGACTTGGTTCCTGGACGGTGTGCTAGAAGAATTTATTCAAAAGGCCAAGAATATGAAGGGATTCGAGAACTCTGTACGCAGTGCGGAGAAGGGCCGAGCATTAGGATTAGGTGTCCTTGGATGGCACAGCCTATTACAAAAAAACGGAATATCTTTCGAGAGTTTATTAGCTCAATACAAAACAAGAGAAATATTTTCAAAGTTAAAACTTGAAACTGAAAGAGCATCAAGGGCTTTAGCTGAAACATATGGTGAGCCTTTATGGTGTGTAGGAACTGGGATGCGGAATACACATTTAAGAGCTGTAGCCCCTACCGTGTCTAACAGTAAACTAGCTGGTAATGTATCGCCTGGTATCGAACCATGGGCTGCTAATGTTTTTACTGATCAATCAGCAAAAGGTACGTTTATAAGAAAAAATAAAGAGCTTAAAAAGTTATTAAGAAAAGTAGGTATTGATAATAAAGAAACTTGGAATAAGATTTTAAATGATGGCGGATCAATACAAGATATAAAAGAGTTAGATGATTGGTACTATGATACCTTGGGAAGGTTAACCAATGAAAAGAAAGATAATGAGCCTGCTAAAAATGTATTTAAAACTTTTAAAGAGATAAATCAGTTAGAACTAGTAAGACAAGCAGGTATAAGACAAGACTATATAGATCAATCGGTAAGTCTAAACTTAGCATTCCCATCTGAAGCTTTACCAAGATGGATAAATCAAGTACATATAGAAGCATGGAAACGAGGTATAAAAACGTTATATTATACGCGAACAGAATCTGTATTACGTGGTGATATAGCAGCCAAAGCTATGGACCCAAATTGTATAAGCTGTGATGGTTAAGATTAATATGTCCAAATACTTTTTGATGGTGCGCCGGGATAACCTATTCCTAAATGTATAAAGCCTTTTTTTCTACTTATACCTATACGTTTGAAACCAACTTCAATAGCCGCTTTAACAATATTATAAGTTGAAGCACCACCTATACTTTCTATATCTACTGCAGCACCATATGCATGTTCTCCTGGTTGTTTTTTTGCTGCTTCTATAGGATGTTCGGGGCTTCTATAACTTGAAGTTATTCTAATAGGTTTACCATAAATTTCTCTTACTTTGTCAAGCATATCTAATAACTTAGAATCCATCATCTCAAAGTTATTAAATTCATTTTCTTTAAAATATTTCATTCACCACATTTTTTACTTGGATCATCAACTCTTCTCCAGTCTTCTTTTTCAAACCAATCTCTTAGTGTAGCTCCTTTTTTACGAGCACCTTTAACATTTGTTTTAGAAGATCTTCTATACTTACCGGCCTTGCCAGAACTTCGTTTAGCCCTAACCAGTTTATCTTTTTCAGATTTACTCATGCTTCTTAATTTAGAAGCAGGCAAACAGGTTTTAGTTGTACCGCCACCTTTTTGTTTTTTAAAAGGAGAATTACTTTGATTATACGCCATAATTTTTTTCTTTTAAATGTTCATACAATTTATCTCCCACCTCTTTACCAAACGTACTATCAGATTTAAAGTGTGCCCTACCAATATTTCTACTATCTGAAATTTGATTTGCTTCGTTTTGATATTTATCTCTGAGCTCTGGATATTTATCACTTAAAACATTTGCGATTAATTTAGACTGTGCTGAATGACCTGAGGGATATGATGGAGTTTTCATTGATGGTAAATCTACGTTTTCCATACTTACACCTAATTGTTTTGCAATATCTTTTGGCCTAGGTCTATTAAAATAATTCTTTAGTTGTTTTATTACAACAGATGAATCATCTTGTAGTTTACTTATTTCATTTTTAGGAAATGGTAAACCACTAGTTTTATTTATGTTTTCAAAACTTCCTATAATATCGTCTTTATCTTGAACAAAGTTAGGATCTACGTTTAACGTACCTAACTCTTGTAATTCTTTAAATGTTTGTAAAGAATCGTTAGCTGGAGGTCTGCGTAAAGATAATTGCGTTGTGTCAAAGTCTTCAAATAAATTCATTATCCTAATTTTTTCATTGCTTTATTTCTAGCACATTTCATTTTTCTAGCATAGCTAGGATTTTTTTTACGGTTAAATACTATTTGTTGATTTAAACTACCAACAATAGCTTTTTTATTTCCTTTTCTACTTTTGATTAACCAATTTGCTAAATCACCACAGTTAAGTTCTTTAAACTTACCTTTAGCATCTGCGTATTTACTATCTTTCCACTCAGGTTTTTTTTCTGCCATGTTTTTTTCTTACTTTATTTTTACAACTTTTAGCTATAGCAGCTTGTTTAGGTTTACCTCCAAACTTAGATCTTTGTTCTAACACTGTTAGTATTTGTATTTTTCTAGCAAAAGGTTTATTTATGTTAATTACTTTACTACACGTAGCTTTAGCATCAGCTACAGTAGCATATTTTATTTTTACTGTATCTTTAGGGTTCTCATCTGTATATAAACGTCTACCAGAACCTTTAGGTTTTTTACCTGTCCCTTTTTTTGGATCTGCCACCTTTACAATTTTGCATGTTTATAAACCAATTGGCTAATTGTATATCGCGTTTAGTAGCATTGTTACGTGCTTTTAATTTGAATATTTTTCCGCATGTAACATCACCACCATATAACTTATTTATTCTTGCTTTAAGTACACCACGATATTCTTTAGCCATTATTTTTTACTTTTTCCCATTTTACCTGGTCCACCAGCTTTAGTACATCTTACACCCCAACCAGAGGCATATGCAGATGGCCATACTTTAAATTTTCTTTTTGCCGCGGCTTTACAGGGCCCGCTTATTTTACCCATGATCGGTGATTTTTTCATATCTTTATCTTCTTTTTGGTAATCTTTGTTTAGGCCTTGTAGCTTTAGGTTGCCTATACGGTTTTACTATATTACTTTTCTTTTTTTGTTTTTTATTATATTTTGTTTCTATACCTACCTGCCAACCAGGCCAACCAAGCCCTGTAGCAAGTCTTTGCATATAAGTATTTTGCTCGTTAAAAGCATTACTTAAATTTTCATATTTTTGTGTTAATCTATCAAAAGGTAAATTAGTTCCTCCAGTTAAAGTCCTTGCTATTGGTTCTAACCTAACAGTTTTACCTTCTTTTAGATCTTCACCAACTAATTTAAAATATATATCCCAATCAAAATTTCCTTGTCTATTTTTATAATCTCTAGCTCTATAACCGTCATTAAGTCCTTTGACTCCATATACAAGATCTTTTACACGAGCTCCTACAGGTGGAGAAATATCAAGTAATTCTAATATTGGTTTACCAAAATCTTTTTTCTTACCTTTTTCTTTATTTAATTCTTTGGCTAAGCTTAAAGCTGAATCTTTAATTGTTGATATAGCAAAACCATACATTCCAAAACCTGACAACAAAGAGTTTAAAACACCATTCATTGCATAATAAAGTTTTTCTTCATCTTCTTCTTTTAATTCATCAGATAATGGATTAATACCCATGAATGCTAGACCTTGCTGTAGTGTTGTAAATATTAAGTTTTGTATAGCACCATAATAAACTATTTTACCTAAATGTTCAACAGGATTACCCCTACCTGCTTTTAAATCCATAGCAGCCTTATTCATCAAACGCATGTATTGTAAAGGTACGTTTTGAAACGTGTAAAAATATTGACCTATTTTGTCAGCTTGCATTTTACTTATTTTATCAGGTCTTGAAGATTGTTGAGCATTTTCTGCTGCTTCCTGCCAATCAATCATTGCTTGTTTTTCTGATTCTGTTTGTGACAAGCCTTGTTTTTTATAGGTGTTTATTCTATTACGGTAAAATGTAGCGCCTCCTGTTACTATAGCAAACGAGTCCATTAGTCTTGTAGGAAAATAACCTAGTTTAAAAATTTTAGCGTATAAAGCACCTAGTCCTCCTTTTTGAATTATATTTTGTATTTGTTCTTCTCTAACATCTAATTTTAAACCACCAAATCTATCTTGTATAAAGTTAGAGTTTATTAATGTAACAACATCCGAGCTAAACTGAGGAACATTTGCAAAAGCTTTACCTGCTGCTACAGGATTATTATCAGAATAATTAATAAAGTTAGTTAATGAAATAGTTTGTAATATGGCGGACCTCATATTTAAAAACATAATTGACCCTGTAGAACCTGTTAAATATAAATCTATTGCAGATCCTACTCTACTTTCTGTTCCTGTAAACGGTCTATTACGACCTGACTTCATTCTTTTTAATATATCTACTAATGAATTTCTGTATTTTTTACCATATATAGCTTCTAATTTATTTAAATTATTTTTAGAAAATATTTCATCTACATTAGCTTGCCATTGTTGTAAATATCTAGCTCTTTTAGTATTGTTTACACTTCTAGTTAAGTCTATATTAATTCCATAATCTGACCAACCTTCGTTTTGAGGTTCTGGATAACCATCTTGTTTGGTAATTTTTATTAACTTATCACCATAAACCTTTAATTGTGGATTTTTAAATACATAAGTTAATAAATCTCTTTTTGATCTTTCACTTAAGCCTGGTATATCGTAACCAGATTTATTCCATATGTAAACTCTAACCGCGTCTTCATTTGTGTATGGTAAATTACCAGCTTTATTTTTTAATTTTTTCATTTTAGGAACATCTTTTAAAGACTTTTTTAAATCTTTAAAATCGCGCATCATTTGTACTCTTGACGCGTATATGTCGTTCATAGCACTTGCAAATGGTATTAATAAGTTTTTCTTATACCATTGCATTTGTTGCTCACCAAGCTTACCATCGGCTAGTGTTGTATAAAGTAAACCTAAAAAATCATCTTCATAAGGTAGTATACCAAACTTATTAATAAGTTGTTGTATTTTTTTAGAACGTTTTCTTGATTCACCTAACTTTTTAGCTGTCTCAGCGTCTATTACTTCAGTTCTAGGTATTTTAGTTTTGCTTGCTGTTTCTAATATTTTATTAAACTCTTGATTTAATTTACTGCTTTTATAAAAGTCTTGTATCTCTTGATTAATCTCAGCATCTACCAATGCAGCATTGTTTATTGCTAATTGATCATCTTCTTCTAAACCTTTTGGTGGTTGTTTATCTTTAGGTAATCTTTTATTATTCTTTTTTGCAGCTTTCTTTTCTTCGTTATTAAGATTATTTTCTGCCTCTTCTAACGTAAACATTAAGCGGCTTTTACCTGTAGCAATATCTGCAGTTTCTTGCGGTGAACTTAGTTCTTGTAATCTAATTTCTTGATTTACTAACATGCTTCGTAACAAGTTAGTTAAAGCTTGAGCTACAATACCTTCTTGTCTTGGTGCACCTGTTATTAAACCTTCATTAATACCTATAGCTTTTAATACATCTTCTGTTGTTAAGTTTTCTTTCTTTTTAAACTGAATAAGTCCTTGATCTCTACCATATCTTTGACCAGTATTTTCATAAAAGTTTTGTAATACTTTTGTTGGCAAACCAGTTGAAGTACCAAGTAATCTACCTGATGCTGCTTTTTCTAAACTTACAGATTGTTCTGGTAATGCATCTAATATTTCTTGTGCTAATGGTTGTAAAAATTTAGTTAAAGCAATATATTCTTTTGTACTTGTATTATTTTTAGTATCAAGTCTACTTAACCTTATGTCACCAATTAGTGGTACTATAATCTCTTCATTGACCCTGTTTATTATAGAAAGTTTTGATGATGGAGACCTTGACATTAAATTTTTAAATGTCCTTTGATCTTCAGGTATTTTTTCAAATTCTTCCTTAACTATATCTTGAAACTTTTGTTTTAGCTCTGGTTTATTTTTTAATATTTTATTTTTAAGTACTATACCCTTAGGCCCTGTTGTTTCAGTAGTTTCTTCTATTGGTACATCAATTATATCCGCAACCCCTGCTTCCTCTGTTACATCAGTAGTAAATTTCTCTGGGAATATTCTTCCTTGTATACCTCTCATGCGGTCTTGTAGATACTTATTTACATAACCCGAAAGTGGTACACCTTTTTCAGGATCAAACTTAGTTACTAAATCTAATAAACCAGTAGGTCCTGAAATACTTTCAGCAATAAAATCCTCTTTGTAAGTTTCATAGCCTGGTAAGTTTTGTAGTTTTGATGCGGCTTTTTGTATCATAGGTTCGTACAGATCTACAATCTCTCCAAAACCTCTCATACCTTTTTCAGCATATATTTTATTTACTTTATCAGCCATTTCTTGGCGACTAGTTTCTTCTAATGTTTCTTTTATTATACCTGCAAAATCAGATTCAGTAGGTTGTGTACTTGTTTCTGTTTCTACTTCTACAGCAGGTGTAGCATCTTGTAATAAACCTGTAGCTTCTAAACCACCTTCAACACCAACACCTTTAGTTACTCTTAATGCTTGAGGGCTAATTTCTCCCTTGTTTAAACTATCGTTAAAACCCTTTAAAAAATTGTATACATCTCTACCATTACTAAATTCAGCTTGTAAACCTAAACTTTTAAATGTATTATTAATAAAATCTAAAAGCTGTTGGCCAAAAGTATCAGTATATTTTATATGATTTCTATTTAATGCATCTATAAATAAAGTTAAAACTTCCTCATCTTGAATAGCTTCAGGTTTATTTTTGTATAGTCTTAATCTATTTGAAAAATTAGAATCTTCTTTTAATAAATCTGGTTGTATTTTATTTAAATATTTTTTTAAACTATCAGCTAGTTTTTTTGTGGTTTTAGGATTATCATCTAATAAATTTTTTAAAACAAAATGTCCTAACTCATGGTTTAATGGATCTTTAAAAGGTCTAGTTGCATCTAACCTACTTAAGTTTGTAACAATAGTAGTCCCTTTTCCTTTTCTATCTACATATAAACCGTCACCGCCTATGCCCTTTACTAAATTATCACTAACTTCTGTATACTCTTCTGCTGTTAAGTTTTCTTTAGCCCATGACAAAAACTCTGCATCGTTTTTAACTACTTCAACTTTTGCACCTATTTGTTCACCTGCCTTTGCCTTATCACTGATTCGCTGAGTTTGCATTTGCTGAAGTTCTGTTTGAATTTCATTAGACAAAGATTCTATTTCAGCATTAATAGGACCAGTTAATATAGGTATACTTTGTTTTTCTCTTTTTTGTAAACTAAGAAATTTTCTTACATTATTTACTAATTTAGAACGCTTATTAATATCACCATAAACTATAGGTTCAACAACTCTTATAGCATTTTCTGTTTCTCTAAAATTATTTAATACTTCAGCAATACCCTTTTTGGTAATTTGATTTGCCGTACGAGCTCTCCTTAAATCTAGTTTTAAAGCATCTAAAGATCCAGGCATACGTGCTACTTCAACTTGTAATTCTTCTGTAGGTGTATCTTGACTAAAAATTTGTAGCATGTTATCACCAGTTGGCCTTAATTTTTTTTCAACTTGGTGTACCCTTACATCTTTTGCAACGTTAGATATAGCCTTAGCACCAACACCTGCAGCAATACCAGGCGTAACCATTTCAAAACCTATTTCTTTTATATCTAGAGGTTGTCCAGCAAACTTTTGACCTAAAAATTCTCCAGTACCACCACCAATCATATCAGTTCCAACTAATGTTGCACCAGTTTTAATATTAGAAAAACCTCTACCTTTTAAAGCTAAACCAAGTGATTTAGCCATACCACCTGTTATAGCATCTATAACTCCTATAGCAATACCGCGATTATTTGCTCGTGAAATTAAATCTGCATATTGTTCTGCGTTTGTTAAAATTTCTTTTGTTTTTTCTACAGTTGGTTTACCTTTCTGCATATCACCAAATAATATATCAGTAAAAGTAAACATGGCTTCCATAAACCCACCTAATGTTGCTACTGAACCTACTACAGAACCATACGCAGTTCCTATACCAGGAACTACCGTACCTATAGTAGCTCCAGCTGCTGCACCTTGCAACATTTTTTCTTGTGCTGCTGTACTCTTTGCTGCTGTACCTGCTAAAGATGCAAGTGATCCAAAATAAATAGGTAAAACCGCACCTGGTTCATCAAATAAACCAAATGCAAAACCTGTAATTCCACCACCCATTTTATTATAAGTATCTTCAAAACGACGCATCTCATCAGATATTTTTATATTATCTGCATTGGCATTGTATTGATCAATAACACCTTGTATAGCTTTACGATCTTGTTCATCGTCTCCAGTTATACCTTGAGATATTAAATCAAAAGTAGGTTGTATAATATCAGTCCTAGAAAATCCTTCATTAGCTGCTTGTACAATGTCATTAATAGCATCTAATAAAAAAAACTCTCCTTTTTCTTCTTCAGTTGATAGCTCAGGATATTTTTTTAATAACTGATCACGCTCTTTAGTAAGACCAACAAACTCTTCTAATATTTCAGGAGTATAATAAACAGGCTTAGCAAAGTTTTCTGTTCTGCGTTTATATTCTTCTATTTTGAGGTTTACCTCATCAAGTCTTTCTTGTAAACCTTTATAGTCTGTAGTATCTACTGTAGAATCTTTAGTTTTTGTTTCAACTTTTATATCTTCAGATTTTGGTAAATCCAAAGAAATATCTTCCGAAGATGATTCCGTAACGTCGAGCACTGGATCTTTCTCCTCCTGAGTTGTGCTCTCTGTCTCGGGAGGATCCGGCTTTTTTCCGTTTTCAGTTACATTTATTTCTTCTGTAACTTCTACAGCATCAGGAAAATCTTTTTTAAGTTTATCTTCGTCTTTATCGTCTATGCTATAGATAAAACCATTTGATTTAAATTGTTTCACTATTCTTCTATTTTAGTTGATGATATTATATAGGGTGGTAAGTTTTGCGGTCCATCGCCATAACGTTCTTTATGTCTTCTTATTTCATCTTGTCTAAGTCTACTTAAATCACCTGTTCTAATTTTTCTTTCTATACCATCTTTATCAGTAATAGTAATTAAATTATCATTAGTCATAAATCTTATTTTGGCTTTAACCATAAACAAATCGTCGTTATCATCAATTTGTTGTTCTATTTTTGTTATTGGATCTTGGTAACGATAAAAGTTTACTTTAATTGTTTCACCTTCGTCTAAAGTCCTACCAGACGATGGAGTTAATTCAACAAATCCCATGTCTCTTATTCTATCACCTAATTCTGGGAAATCAGAATATTTTTTAAATGGGTCCATAAACGTTTGAGTTTCAGGTAACTCTAACAATTGATCTAAATGTACTCTTACATTTCTACTTTTAGTTCCTTTACCACCACCTCCACCTCTTCTACCACTAGTATCTTCTTTAGGTGCTTGGTACATAGGCATTTTAGAATCAAAATAATAATCAAAGCCTCTTGGATTACCGTCACTATCTGTACTGCTTTTAAATATCGCAGCATCTTCTTTTGATATAGGTTGACCAGCAAATTTACCATCTTCTCTTTCTGCAGATTCTATAAAATCATCTTTAAATCCAAATATATCTACAGCAATAGCATTTATATCTTCTATTGAACTTTGCATTGTTGATTGATATAAAGCAGCTTTCATTTGCGCTACACCTAAATCGTAATCTTTCCTACTTAAATTTCTAAAAGTTGGCGTAGGTGATCCAGCTGAAGTTGTCCAACCTAAAGCAACTAAACCTGCAGCAATTTGTTCATCAAGGTTTGGAACTTTACCATATACCTTTGACAAGAAACCTTCGGCTTCTACTTTCTTTTTACCTCCTTCAAGATTAGGATTACTTATAGTATAGTAAGCAACTCCATCTTCAAAACTTTTATATATACTATATCCTTCTCCTTGCTTCATACCAGTAAAAACATTTGCCATCATCATGTGTTCTGCATTGCCATTGGCAGTTGTTGCACCACCTTGATTAGATAAGTATTTATCGTTGTCACTAAAGTTTTCTATATAACTGCTAGCGAAAGTTTTTTCAGCTTCTGCTAACTGTACAAGTTGATTAAGTTCTTTTTGTATTCTATTTCTTTCTGCTGATACACTTTTAAAACTTTCTTTACCTAAGTTTTTATCTTGTATTTGAGTTAATAAATTAGTGTGTTGATTAACTAAATCATCAAACAACATATAATCAGCTCTATCTCCTTGTGCTTCTCTTAATCCTTTATAAAATAGCTGTGTATCAATTTGAGCTAACTTAAGTATTTCAGCATTTTCTTTTTGTATCCTTTTTGCTTTTTCGTTGTTAAGCTTAATTTTTAATTTGTT
>CEUM01129050.1_pt1 | contig 11410 bp, 9 predicted proteins | sample 356421 | NCBI WGS metagenome assembly CEUM01 (sample SAMEA2622716, study PRJEB7988) | marine metagenome | biome: marine biome (ENVO:00000447); feature: surface water layer (ENVO:00002042); material: "saline water (ENVO:00002010), including plankton (ENVO:xxxxxxxx)" | depth 5 m | reverse complement strand
GTATGAAGGAAAATGTCTTCCTGATCGGGAATAGTTTCAAATGTTGTTAGGCTGATCAAGACCAAATATCCTACGCCACCACAATCGATCACTACATGTGTAGGATGCTTCTCAACCAATCTTCCGTGTAAGTGGTTGATCATCTCGCTTTATTTTGGGCGTCGACTACTGCAAGTCTTACCATATCAACAATTTCCTTTGCTGTCGAACCCTGTTGTAGGATGTGAACAGATTTTTTCATTCCAAGAAGAACTGGTCCTTGTGCCTCTAATCCACCCATCTCCTTCAATAATTTATAGGAGATATTTCCAGCGGCAAGATTTGGGAAAATCAAGGTATTGACTCTTCGCTTATGTAAAATTGAAAATGGGTAGGATTCTCCTAATAATTCTTGGTTTATTGCGAAGTTTGCTTGGATTTCACCATCAACAATTAGATCTGGGTGATCCCTATGTAAAATTTTAGCTGCTGCTGCCATCTTCTCTGCATCTTCTCCTTTTGAGGAACCAAAATTAGAATAGCTCAATAAAGCAATCCTAGGTACAATTCTCAGCCTTCTTACAGCCTCAGCCATTAAAAGAGTAATCTCTACAATTTCTTCAGCTGATGGATTTACATTGACAGTCGTGTCTGCAAAGAACATAGGGCCTTGTTTGGTTTGCAAGATGTACATTCCTGCAACCTTGTTGACACCTTCAGCTTTACCAATAACATGAAGAGCTGGCTTAATAACATTTGGGTAGTTTCTAGTAAGTCCTGATACTAGAGCATCAGCTTCTCCTGTTTCAACCATCATAGCTCCAAAGTAATTTCTCTGGCGCATATTTCTTCCGGCCTCCAAAGCTGTGAGTCCGTTACGCATTCTACGGTCGTACAAAATTTTACCATATCTAGAACGCCTTTCAGCCTCTTCGTCTGAACGCGGGTCGATAATAGTAGCTGCACTCAGCTTGAGACTATTCTCTTCAATTATCTCAAGTATTTTTTCACGACGTCCTATAAGAATTGGATGAGCTATCCCCTCATCAACAGTCTGTTCAGCTGCCTTAAGCACTTTGTAGTGTTCTGCTTCAGCAAAAACAACTCTCTTAGGATTCTTAATAGCTCTATTGCTAAGAGAACGTGAAAAATTTGTAGCCTGACCTAACCTTTTCAATAGTGTTTGTTCGTAATAAGTCCAATCTTTAATTGGCTCTCTTGCTACACCTGAGTCGATTGCTGCTTTTGCAACAGCTGGCGCAATTGCAGAAATAAGTCTTGGATCTAGAGGTTTAGGAATAATAAGATTACGTCCAAAAACAAGTGATTGCTCTTCATATGCCTCACTCACCTCATCCGGCACAGTCGCTTTAGCTAGAGATGCAATAGCTCTTACAGCTGCAAGCTTCATTTCATCATTAATGCATGTGGCCCTTACGTCTAATGCTCCCCTGAAAATGAATGGAAATCCTAGTACGTTATTAACCTGATTTGGGTGATCCGATCTTCCGGTTGCCATAATGATATCTTCCCTAGCAGATATAGCTTCATCATATGGAATTTCAGGTTCAGGATTAGCTAAAGCAAAAACAATAGGGTTTGCTGCCATACTCTTTATCATATCTGCATCAACAAGTCCGCCTTTACTTAAACCAAGGAACATATCCGCTCCACTTAAAGCTTCTTTCAAAGAATTGAATTCATTCTTTGTTGCAAAATCCTCTTTTCTTCCGTCTAAATCTTTTCTGCCTGAATGAATATGACCTTTACTGTCAAATATTGCAATATTCTCTTTCTTTAGACCGAGCATCATATAAAGCTCTAAACAAGACATTGCAGCAGCACCTGCTCCACTTACAACTATCCTAACATCCTTTATATCTCTTGCTGTTAGCTCAAGAGCATTCAACATAGCAGCTGCAGAAATAATAGCGGTACCATGTTGATCATCGTGCATTACAGGAATGTCTAATTCCTCCTTGAGTCTTCTTTCGATTTCAAATGCACCAGGAGCTTTAATGTCTTCAAGATTTATTCCACCAAATGTTGGAGCAATAGCCTTTACTGTTGAAACAAAATGATCAACATCAGTTGCATCAACTTCAATATCAAAAACATCAATGTCAGCAAATACTTTAAAGAGTACTCCCTTTCCCTCCATTACAGGTTTCCCTGCACTTGGTCCAATATCACCTAAACCAAGCACCGCAGATCCATTACTAATTACAGCAACTAAATTGCCCTTAGATGTATACTTGTAAACATCGTCCGGATTCTCAGCAATTGCTAAGCATGGTTCAGCTACTCCTGGACTATATGCCAAGGATAAATCCCTATGTGAACTATATGGTTTCGTAGGGACTACCTCGATTTTCCCCTTTCTACCACGTGAGTGATAGTCAAGAGCTTCCTTTTTATTTGGAGATTGCATTTAGCTTATTTTGCTACAACAAATCTCTTTGTTGAAATAGCAATTCCTTCTATATCTAAAGTTGTAAAGTATAATCCTTCAGATAGGTCTTCAGCATTTATAATTACTCTACCATCTGAACTAAGTGACGTGTGCCTTATAACTACTTTGCCTGTTATATCCCTTGTGGTGATTTCTCCTATTTTTCCAGTTGGCACTTTATAGCTAACGTAGCTTTCCGATGTTACTGGATTAGGGTAAGCAGTAGAAATTGAAGCCCCTTCAAATAGGTTTGGTTTAACATCTTCAGTAGCAGAAACAACATATGTAATTGTAGCACATGTTCCAACAGCTTGGTTGCCTACAGGGTGAAAACAATACTCAATTGTTGAAGTCCCTGTAACTCCATTTGGATAGAAATACGGTATGAATGTAGTGTCTACTCCGTTTTGAGGAATATTTACAAGGAAGCCAGAATTTGAATTAGAAGCATCTGTCCCATAGTTGTAACAAATTGGCCCCCAGCAAAACTTTTCAAATGACCCCTCTGCTCCTCCAACATATGGATAGTTATATGGATCTACTACGTCTACAAAGTTTCTAGAGCACATCAGTTGCATAGTGCCAAACTGATTATTCGCAACATCCCAATGAGTAGAAATCTCGCCAGACTCTAATGTGTCCAATGCAACAAAAATTGTATCTGTCTCAACAGTGATTTCCGGTTGAGCAATTGCTTGTCCTGATACTAGAAACACTAGCATCAATAGCAGATAATTTATTTTGGTACGAATCATGTATGCGAAGTTAAGACATACTAAATGAGTAGAATGCCTTTTCTTTGCAACATATCTCAAAAACAAGAAAATGAAACATCTATACTTTGCATTGATTCTCCTTGTGGGAATGAGCACAAGTGTTATCGCACAAAACGTAGCTTCAGTAAACCTTAAGAACTTAGAGGGTATGACTGTAAATCCTTCGGATTTAGTGGGAAAGGGACACCCAACTGTGATTTGCTTTTGGGCTACTTGGTGCAGCCCATGTAAAAGGGAATTGAACAATTACATGGATTACTATGTTGATTGGCAGGACGAAACTGGAGTTGAGATTATAGCTGTAAGTATTGATGATTCTCGTTCTATGAGTCGCGTTGCTCCTTTTGTTACTAGCTCAGGTTGGGAATATGAGGTACTTCTTGATCCAGGGCGCGATTTTGCTAGAGCAATGCAGGTTATCAATGTCCCTCATACTTTCTTAGTAGATGGTGAGGGAAAAGTTGTTTGGACACATAACAATTATTCTGAGGGAGACGAAGAGGAGCTTTATGAGGAGCTACTTAAACTAGTGGAATGAGGAAGTTATTTTTATTCTTGTGTTTGGGGCTATCTGCTTTTGCAAGCTCCATAGCCCAAAACGAAGAACGCGAACCCGGTGTTGTCACTGGTAATGTTAGTATTCTATGGCAGTCTTACCAAGAGGATTCTCTAATTGGTGCTGTTGTGCCTCCATCTAAAACAGGATTCAACGCATACTCAAATCTCATTTACACTCAGGGTAATTTTTCTGCTGGACTTAGGTATGAATCATTTCTTAATTCTGTATTAGGTTTTCCTGGAAGATTTAGCGGAACAGGTGTTGGTTATCGTTTTGCTAGATATGAGGATAGAGAAAAGGGAGTTGACGTTACTATAGGAAATTTCTACGAGCAGTTTGGTAACGGAATGCTATTCAGATCTTATGAAGCAAGGGATTTAGGATTAGACAATGCTATGGATGGTATTAGGCTCATCTTAACACCTATTGATGCATTGAGACTCAAAGTTGTTTACGGTAAGCAGAGATTGGATTTTGAAGATGGATTAGTGAATGGTGATGGAATAATTCGTGGGATTAATGGAGAATTGTCATACAACGAATTGGTTTCAAAATTTAATGACTCAAAACTTCGTGTTAATAGTGATTTTTCTTTTGTAAGTAGATTCCAAGAGGGTGGTTATATCATTAGAGATGACAGGATTTTAGAGCTCCCTGAAAACGTTGCAGGATGGGAAGTTGGAACTACTCTTCAATATGGTACTTGGAGCGCTGGTGCGAGCTACACACATAAAATCAATGACCCATCTGCTGACAATGGATATATTTTTAAGGATGGTGAGGCTCTTTCGTATTTTCTTTCAGGAAACGTAAAAAGATTTAGCTTTTTACTCCACAGATCTACATCGGATAATATGAGTTTTAGATCAGACAGAGATCTTTTGCTCTTTGATGTTCCAATTAACAATATTCCAGCAATTACTAAACCTCACACTTACAATCTAGCTGCAACTCTATACCCTTATGCAACTGTCATAAACGGCGAATCTAGCTTCAGAGGAGAATTGTATTACTCGTTACCTAGAGGATCAAAACTTGGAGGTAAGTATGGAACAAAATTGAGCCTAGTTTTTGCAACAGCATATAGTCTTGACACGACTCATTACGATGCACAGTCGACAGAGCGGATAGTTGATCTATACTATAGAAACAGCTGGGGATTTGGTGAAACTTTAAATGTTCAAGACATTAGTTTTGAAATCGATAGAAAATTCACAAAGAATTTCAAGGCTAAAGCCATGTATATGAACCTAAGATTTAACACTCTTGCGGTTCCTGTTACAACAGATTACAAGGGAATAGTAGACGCAAACATAGCTGTTATTGAAACGCAGATTAAAACAAAAAAGCGTCAAAGTCTTAGAACAGAATTTCAAATTCTAACTACTAAGACTGAAGTAAATGACGAAGGTGTAGAAGTCAAACAAGACAAAGGTGATTGGGCCACGGTAGTGGCAGAATACACTTGGAGTCCTCATTGGTTTGTAGGTCTAATCGATCAATATAACTTTGGAAATCCGGACGAAAGTAAGCGTATCCACTACTTATACGGTTCTGCTGGTTATATCAATGGCCCACACAGGTTAAGCATTGGTTATGGTAAGAGAAGAGAGGGTATTTTCTGTGTTGGAGGAGTGTGTCGTGCTGTACCTGCATCTAACGGATTTGAAGTGACATTCACCTCTAGTTTTTAGACATGCAACCTTTATTTAGGCTAATTAGTCTAAATATTAGTATTTTTGTGCCTGCCTTATAGGCAACTATTTGAATTAGAAACAATTAAAACATAAAAACATGAAGCAATTTTACATGCTTTTTGCAGCCCTAACTCTAGGTTTTACTGCTCTAGCTCAACTTCCAAATGGAAGTACAGCACCTGACTTTACTGCTACTGATATCAACGGGAACGAGTGGAATCTCTATTCTCTTCTAGATGAAGGTAAAACCGTTATTTTAGATTTTTCTGCTACATGGTGTGGTCCATGTTGGAATTATGCACAAAGTGGCATTTTAGAAGATCTTTATTCAACTTTTGGGCCAAATGGGACTGACGATGTAATGGTGTTTTATTTGGAATCTGATGATAGTACAACAGATGCTGACTTAAATGGAACAGGATCTGCAACCACTGGTGATTGGGTTTCTATCACAAACTTTCCAATTATTGATAATGCTGGTAGTATTTTCGATAGCTATTCAAACACATACTATCCAACTATATATACAGTTTGTCCCGATTATACATTAGTGGAATCTGGACAAGGTTCATTTGACCAGCATGTTAATGCCGCATTTGCTCCATGCAATAATGATGTTAATGGCGCAGCACCATTAATGTCATACAATGGAGATACATCTTCTTGTGGTGGGGCATACTGGACTGCATCAACTGAAATTAACAACATTGGTTCAGATGTAATAACTACTATGACTTTCGAAGTAAGCCTTAACGACGATGCACAGAGTAACGTGAACTGGACTGGTTCACTTGCTACTGGTGGTTCTGAGGTTGTCGACCTTGGTACTTACTCTGAAACTGGAACTCTTGACGTTACTCTTGTAGAGGTTAACGGAGAGGACTGGGAGTCACATCAAGTAATTGATGTTACGGGTTCTGTTGAATCTGCAAACAATGTTCAGGTTCGTATCATGACTGACAACTGGCCAGAAGAGACTGGTTGGGCTATCATGGATGATAACGGTAATGCTATTGTTGGTTCAGACGTAGGTGCATACGCAAACCAAGCTAACACATTATTCATCACTGATGCTACTCTTAACATGAACGAGTGCTACACTTTCACTATCGTTGATACTTACGGTGACGGTCTTTACTCTTCACAGTGGGGAAATTACGCTGATGGTTACGCGCAAGTTGTAAGCATGGACGGAGCTACTGATCTTGGTTTTGTTCTTGACTACCAAGGAGCATCAGGTTTTGAATTTTCTGAATTAACTATTGGAATGGAGGTGACTTCTTCTACTGGTGTTGAGGAAAATGAACTTACTTCTTCTGTAAGCGTTTACCCTAACCCATTCAATGGAAACACAAACCTAAGCTTTACAGCTACAGAGGCTGGAGAGGCTTCAGTTGTTGTTTACAACCTTGTTGGTGAAAGAGTAATCGACATGAACCTTGGTTCTGTTGCTGCTGGTACACAAAACGTAAACCTAGACTTCAGCTCATTAAACACTGGAATCTACTTACTAAGTGTAACTGCTGCTGGTGAGACTTCTACTCTTAGAGTAACGAACACTCACTAAGAAAATATATTGAAGAAATCCGCGTCTTGTACTAACAAAGTGCAAGCGCGGATTTTTTTTACCTATCAAGAGCATATATGAAACGACTAATTTTTTTACTAGTATCAGTAGTTTTTATCTATTCATCATGCGATGTTATAGATGATCCTATTGTTCCATTTACTGGTGAATACAGTACAGAACTCTACGGAGATCCTCCTGTATTTACAGTAACTGAACAAACTGGGAAGAATGTTTTAGTCGAGGATTTTACAGCTCATCAATGTGGTAACTGCCCACCTGCAGCTGTTATCGCAGAAGGCCTAATGGCAACAACCCCCAACAGAGTTTGCCCATTAGCTATCCATGCAGGTTCACTTGCATCTACAAATGCTGAATACCCAACTGATTGGACTTGCGAGGAGGGTGATTTCTTTTGGGGTCAATTAGATTTCCAAGCAAATCCTCTTGGCAGAATCAATAGACTTGGTGGACCTGGAAATTATTACTCTCCAGCGGAATGGGCCGATTTAGTTGAGCAAGAAATGCACGAGGAGACTCCTCTTGAATTACAAATGCTTTGTGAATGGCAGGGGCAATATGGGCACCTTAACATTCACATTCACGGTCAATATTTTGACGACGTTGAAGGCGACCATACTTTATCCGTTCTAATTGAAGAGTCATATCTAATTGGAGATCAGCTCTATTACGGAAACGATCCAGAGCACGTTACTGATTACGAATTTAACCACCTTCTTAGGGGTAGTGTTACAGGCCCACAAGGTTTAGTCGTTACATCAGACGCAACAAATGGTGAACACTTCCAATCTGACTTTTCGTTTGAGTGGAATAACGATTGGGTGTTGGACAATTGCACTGTTCTTGCTGTTGTGAGTGATGAAGACGGTTACATTGTAAACTGCCTAGGGTACCACATTACAAACTAATGCGACTTAGAGCAATATCTCTAGCAGCATTTATATTTTGCGCCCATACATCATTGGGCCAAACCTCATCTACAGATTCTAAAGAACTTCACTTTAACGGAGGATTCGTTGGTGGAGCTACATTAGCCCAAGTCCACGGAGACGGCATTGGAGGATTCAATAAACTTGGCGTACATCTCGGAGTAACAGTCCAAATCCACAACAACGAATCTAAAGGACTTCACCTTGGAGTTATTTACAATTCAAAGGGGAGCAGAAAGACACAAAATCCCGATGCAGGAGATTACACTACTTGGGCTTACCGTTTTAGATATATAGACATTCCAGTCCTTTATTCAACCCCTATTGATATTTTTCAAATCGACATCGGTCTTCAACCTTCAGTTCTAATTTCAGCTGAAGAAGATATGATCAACAATGGATTTGACCCTACGATAATTCCTGTCAAAGACTTTGATTTCAGCGCAGTGCTAGGAGCAAGTATGGAGATGAATGAGCACTTAAGTTTTTATTCGAGATTAACCCAAAGCATAATTGGCATCACTCCTCTTCCCGATCAGGATCTACCACCTGGAATTTGGTGGGATAATAGGATGAGGAATATGACACTTGAATTTGGCCTTATAGCTCTATTATTTCCTGGTGAATAATTGGCAGCTTTTTCTTTAGCCCAAACTTTTTACTCAATATCTCTCCCTCTGCTTTTAAAAGAACTTCTCCACCAGTGAGGGCGTTTGTGAAATTGTCAAAGAGCATTTTTCTAACTGCACCCTTCCTTCCCTCAACTTTCAATACTACCTCAGTGGTACTCCTTGATTTTAAAACAACAGGATCTTCAATTATTAAATCCCCTGCTATTATTTCACCAATTGATAATTCAATATCTGCAGAAGTAATGTTGAAATCGATGTAATTGGGATTGTACACATTTACAATCATGTCTGACTTGATTCCTTTCAGGCCAAGTTCAAGATTTGTAAATCCAATTACCTCCTCTACTTTGATTTTTTGGAAACATCCCGACAAAGCAACAAGTGCAGTAACGCACACAAAAGCTATAATGGATCTTTTAAGCATTAGCCTCTGCGTAGTACTTGTAGAATAGTGGAATTGTTTCTATGCCTTTGAAGTAGTTGAAGACACCGTAATGCTCGTTTGGCGAGTGAATGGCGTCAGAGTCTAGTCCAAACCCAAACAGTACCGTCTTCAGACCCAGGATTCTCTCGAAGGAAGCAACGATGGGGATAGAGCCGCCGCTGCGAACCGGGATTGGCTCCTTGCCGTAGGTGTCTTGCATGGCTCTTGATGCTGCCTTGTAGGCCGGGTTGTCAGTTGGGGTTACTGCTGGAGCTGCACCGTGCATGGGTGTGATTTTTACGCTAACAGAAGGAGGAGCGATTTTTTCAAAGTGTGCCATGAACTGTTCCGTGATTTTTTCGAAATCTTGGTGTGGAACGAGTCGCATACTGATTTTGGCTGTGGCGATTGACGGAATTACAGTCTTTGCTCCCTCGCCAGTGTACCCCCCCCAAATACCGTTCAGGTCAAGAGTAGGTCTGATGCTCATTCGCTCTGGAGGAGAGTATGAAGGCTCACCCTCAGTGCCACCGATACCAATGCTGTTTTTGTATGCTTCTTCGCTAAATGGCGCACGTGCCATTGCCTCTCTTTCAGCATCGCTTAGTTCTAGGACATCGTCATAGAAACCGTCTACAGTAATTCTTTGGTCTTCATCCTTAAGAGATGCGATCATCTCGCAAAGTATGTTGATGGGATTGGGTGCCGCTCCACCGTAAAGGCCACTGTGGAGATCCCTGTTGGGACCAGTGATTTGGACTTCTACATACGCAAGTCCCCTAAGACCCACACAAATTGACGGTGTGTCATTTGCAATAATTCCCGTATCGCTAACAAGCACCACATCAGCTGCAAGCTTCTCCTTATGATCCTCTAAAAAATCGTCTAGATTATCAGATCCAACTTCCTCTTCTCCCTCTATGATGAACTTCACATTGCATGGAACCTCACCTGAAGCTACCATGGCTTCAAGTGCTTTAACGTGCATGAACATTTGGCCCTTGTCGTCACATGATCCACGAGCAAAAATCGCTCCTTCAGGGTGAATATCAGTGGTCTTGATTATTGGCTCAAACGCGGGATTATCCCAAAGCTCAATTGGATCAGCTGGCTGCACATCATAGTGACCGTAAACAAGAACAGTTGGTGAACTGCTATCGACAATGTACTCCCCAAACACAATTGGATGTCCAGGCGTAGCCATTACTTCAACGTTTGAAGCGCCTGCTTGTTTGAGTGAATCTGCAACTGCTTCAGCGCACTTTTGAACGTCACCTGCGTAAGCAGGGTCGGCTGATACAGATGGTATGCGTAGAAGGTCAAATAATTCGTCCAACATTCGTTGACGATTTTCCGAGATATATGCTTTCATGTCCATGCCCCGAAGGTACAAAACCTATCTTCGCAACATGAGCATAAAAGGTCTCCCAAATTTTGACAACACTGAGCTCGCATTCCGTCATCTTTCTGATGGTGATTTGAGGAGGGGCAGAGTGTTGTTTGGGTTGTTGAGCAGACCATGGCTCGTGGGCATTGGCAGTTTATTTGCTCGGATTGCACTTGCAATAAGATTCCCAATAGGATGGGCTATTAAGCCCACAGTATATGCTCAGTTTTGTGGTGGTGAAACAATAGAAGAATCTGATGACACTATTGAAATGCTTTATCAGAATGGAGTGAAAACCATTTTGGATTACAGCGCAGAAGGGGTCACATCTGAAGAGGAATTGGATGCAACTTGTTCAGAGATATTAGCTGCTGTTCAAGCCGCAAGCCAAGACTCACGTCATGCATTCTCTGTATTTAAACCTAGCGGTCTATCTCTACATGGATTGTTGAGCAAGTCAATTGACGCTTTTACCATCAAGGAAGAAGAGGAATGGGAAAGAGTGATCATGAGGATCAGAACTATATGCCAATCGACAGCTGAAGAAGGAGGTAGAGTTTTGATTGATGCAGAAGAGAGTTGGATTCAAGATAATATTGATGAGGTTGCCGAGGACATGATGAGTGATTACAATAGAGAAACTGCTGTTGTTTTTACTACTGTTCAGCTTTACAGGCATGACAGGCTAGAGTACTTAAAGGAGCTTTGTGCTAAAGCGGAAAAAGGAGGGTTCAAAGTTGGGGTGAAGCTAGTGAGGGGAGCATACATGGAGAAGGAACGAGCAAGAGCTGAGCAGATGGGATATACCTCGCCTATTCAGCCAAATAAGGAGGCCACCGATCGGGATTATGATGCTGCTTTGAGGTTTTGTCTAGACAACTTAGAAACAATGCACATTTTTGCTGGAACTCATAATGCTGAAAGCACTTTGTTGCTATGTAAGGAAATGGAAGCTAGAGGCATTGCAAACGATGATCCTCGAATTTC
>CEUM01128488.1_pt1 | contig 11419 bp, 6 predicted proteins | sample 356421 | NCBI WGS metagenome assembly CEUM01 (sample SAMEA2622716, study PRJEB7988) | marine metagenome | biome: marine biome (ENVO:00000447); feature: surface water layer (ENVO:00002042); material: "saline water (ENVO:00002010), including plankton (ENVO:xxxxxxxx)" | depth 5 m | reverse complement strand
TTAATAACTGGGGCTTCTAGTGGAATTGGGCTTAGCACTGCTGCTGCTTTGTGCGCTCGTGGCCACAATGTGTTAGGCTTTGCTAGAAGGTCTGATAAACTTGATGATTTAGCACAAACCTGCTCCGACTCACCCGGCAATTTTCTACCATTTAAAGGAGATATCAAAGTTGACGTTGATGTTGAAAATGCCATAGATAAAATGGTGAGCGAATTTGGAGGAATTGACTGCATTATCCCAAACGCTGGTTTAGGCCATTTCAACCCTTTAAATGAAGGGACTATGGAGGAGTGGAGATCAATGGTAGATGTAAATATCACAGGAGTATTGAAAACAATACACGCCACTCTCCCTCATTTATTAAAATCAAAAGGCCATGTAATAAATATTGGATCACTTGCATCACGTCAAGTATTCCAAAACAGCGGTGTATACTGCGCTACAAAGCACTTTGTTCTTGCAATGAGCGAATCAATACGAATAGAGTATTCAGGGCAATTAGCTGTAACCACAATTAATCCTGGTGCAGTAAATACTGAGTTTATTAACCACACTTCAAACGATAGTCTTAGATCTGAATACAAGCCCAAATTTGATTCAGGCATGAGCCCTGACTTTATTGCAAATGCAATTGTTGAAGCTGCCGAAGCAGGTGGCAAGGGTATTTACAGCGAAATAACTTTAAGACCTGACCGCCGTTAACCAAGCTTAAGGGCATATTTTTGCGCCCTATTTCCAAGTAGATGTCGAAGATTAAAGAAGAAATTGCAAAGAGGCGCACATTCGCCATCATCTCCCACCCTGACGCAGGTAAAACTACACTTACTGAAAAGTTTCTACTTTTTGGTGGGGCAATTCAGACTGCTGGAGCAGTTAAAAACAATAAGATAACGAAGACAGCAGCGTCTGACTTTATGGAAATTGAGCGTCAACGTGGTATCTCAGTAGCAACATCTGTAATGGCTTTCCATTACAAGGATATGCTTATAAATCTACTGGACACACCAGGTCACAAAGATTTCGCAGAAGACACATACAGAACGCTTACTGCCGTTGATAGCGTAATTCTTGTAATTGATTGCGTTAAAGGTGTCGAAGCCCAAACCGAAAGGCTAATGGAGGTTTGCAGAATGCGAAAGACTCCAGTTATTGTATTTATAAACAAGCTAGACTTAGAAGGACAAGATCCATTTGACCTACTTGACGAATTAGAAGAAAAGTTAGACATAAGGGTAAGACCTTTGAGCTGGCCAATTAGCGGTGGATCAACATTCCAAGGTGTTTATAATCTCTACGATCACAACGTAAGACTATTCCAAAGCAATAAAACCAAAATTACAGAGGATGTCGTAGACATTAAAAACCTGGAAGATCCACTTTTAGACGAACTCGTTGGTGAACACGCAGACCAGTTAAGAGAAGACGTAGAGCTCATTGATGGAGTGTATGACGAGTGGGATCCGGCACCGTATTTAGATTCTGAAATTGCCCCCGTATTTTTTGGCAGTGCTGTGAACAATTTTGGCATACAAGAGATGCTAGATACGTTTGTGAAGATAGCACCAGATCCCAAACCATCTGAAGCTAGCACAAGAATGGTAGACCCTGAAGAAGAGTCATTTACAGGCTTTGTATTCAAGATACACGCTAACATAGATCCACGCCACAGAGACCGTATTGCATTCCTGAGAGTATGCTCTGGTAAATTTGAAAAAAAGACATTCTACAAGCATACTAGACTGGACAAGAAATTTAAGTTTTCAAACCCTGTAACATTCCTTGCTCAAGACAAAAGTGTGGTTGAAGAAGCTTGGCCTGGAGATGTGATAGGATTGTACGATACTGGCAATTTCAAAATTGGAGACACATTGACTGAGGGAGAGAATCTTCAGTTTAGAGGAATCCCTAGCTTCAGCCCTGAAATTTTCAAAGAACTAGTAAACAAAGACCCGATGAAAAGCAAACAGCTTGAAAAGGGTATAAAACAACTTACTGATGAGGGTGTTGCTCAGTTATTCATTAGAGAAGCAGGCAATAGAAAAATAGTTGGAACCGTTGGTGAACTACAATTTGAAGTAATACAATACAGATTGGAACACGAATACGGAGCAAAATGTGCTTTTGAAGCCAAACCCTACCACAAGGCTTGCTGGATTGTTTCTGATAATGAAGCAAAACTCAGTGAGTTCAGAAAAATCAAGGCAAACGACATTGTTAGAGATAAAGACGGAAACGAAGTATACCTAGCTCCTTCCCCATTCCTTTTGAAAATGGAAATGGACAATTTTCCTGAAATCACTTTTCACACTACCAGTGAGTTTAAGACTGCACAGAGTTAATTTGGCATAATGGTAAATCGCCTTCTCACATATTTTCTTGCGATCATCGCCCTAGCATCTTTCAATATACCAAACCATTTGGCAACTAATCATTTGGAATTTGCATCAACAAACGACTCAATTCAAGAAGTTGTAGTACAAGTGAGTGGACTAGTCGTTACAGGAGATTCTCTCACACCTCTTCCATATGCAACGGTATATAGAGCAAGGGATTCGAGAGGGACGATGACTGATGCAAATGGCTTTTTCAGCCTACCAGCGTTAGAAGGAGATACATTGCAATTTTCAAGCACTGGATTTATTCAGCGATTTGCTGTTATAGAAGAAGGTGGTGAAAACAACCGTATTAGCATTGTCCAACCAATGTCAAGAGATACTGTTATGATTAGTGACGCTGTCATTTACCCTTGGCCTTCGCGTGAGAGGTTTAAGCAAGAATTTCTAGCGCTAGGGCTTCAAGATGGAAACATGACCATTAGCGATCAAGCTATAGACCCTTTCGATGTTTACGATAGACTTATTGATGTAGGGTTGGACGGACAAGCAGCTAGTACTGAAGTAATGAGGCAGATGTCTATGGAAATGCACTACGGTGGTTATCCTACTACTAACATTTTAAACCCAGTTGCTTGGGCTAGGTTTATTCAAGCTCTTAAAAACGGTGACTTGAAAAGACAGTGATTGCTGTAAACACACATATAAAATTTGTCGGAACAGCCCTTCTTTGGGGCTTTTTCTCGTTTTTATCACCTTGTTTTTTAATTGCTCAATCTGACACTAGTTTCAATGTGTTTGGAATTGTAAAAGGTGATGATGGTGTAGTACTGCCAGGAGCTTCAGTGTATGCTATGGAGAATCCTAGGTTTGGCACATCTACAAATTCAAAAGGAGAATATTCACTTACACTTCCACATTCTGGTCCTTGGACATTAAAATGTTCTATGGTTGGTTTCACAACCAAGAAAACACCAATTGAATTTGTAACTGAAAGTCAACAGTTACATGTGACGATTTCCCTTTTAAGTACTGTGAAAATTGGAGAGGCTGAGGTTTTAAGCCATGGTGAAAAAAACACAACAATTAAGAGAATAGACCCCAAGGTTGCAAATAAAATTCCAACTCCTAGAGGAACGATTGAGGACGTCCTTCTCCAAGCCCCTGTTAACTTTACTAGCGAATTAAGTAGTTCATATAATGTTAGAGGAGGAAGCTTTGACGAAAACCTCGTTTATGTAAATGATATTGAGGTTTACAGACCCTTTTTAACTAGATCAGGACAACAAGAGGGACTTTCTTTTCCTAACCCTGACATGGTTGACAGAATCAACTTTAGTGCAGGAGGATTTGAGAGTAAATACGGAGATAAAATGAGTTCTGTTTTGGATATACATTACAGAAAGCCTCAAAAGAATGCAACATCTGTTATCGCTAGTTTAATGGGAGCTCAAGTCCAGCACGATGGATTAAATAAAAAGGGAAACATCAAGATTAATTCGGGTTTTAGATACAGGAATAATTCATATATTCTAGGAACTCTTGATGAAACTGGAGAGTACTCCCCTACTTATTTAGACGCTCAATCCTACGTCACATGGGATCCCGACGGATACGGACCCTGGGAAGTACAATTTCTAGGTGTTTTTGGTGAAAACGAATATCAATTTATCCCTCAAGACAGACAGACTGATGTGGGGACAATTAACAACGCCATAAGGCTCAACATTTTCTATGACGGGAAGGAGCAGACTTCATACCAAACAGGTTTTGGCGCAATTGCTCTAGAAAGAGCTACTGAAAACAGTAGAATTAGATGGATAAATTCAGCATACCTAACTGTTGAAAGAGAGACTTTTGACATTATCGGAGCATATAGGTTAGACGAATTAGAATTAGATCCCGGGTCAGATGACTTTGGAGAAAGTGCTGGAAATCTAGGTGTAGGAGCATTTTTTGAACATGCTAGAAATCAACTAGAGGCCACTGTTCTATCTACTGCTTTAAAAGGATCGTACAATTTTGAAAATCAGGGGCATTTCTTAGAGTACGGAGTGAAATTCCAATCTGAATACATAAATGACAATTTAGAGGAATGGGCTTTCATAGATTCTGCTGGGTTTCTAACTCCTCATCCTCAAGATAGTATCGGAATTGCTGGAAATGTTCAGCCAATTATTATTGAGGATCTTTTGATGACTCAAAATTCTGTGCGTTCGAACAGAATGACGGGATATTTACAGGACACTTGGACTATTAAGACAGGTCATGGTGAGATAAATACTCATGTTGGGATGAGAGGACATCTTTGGTCATTGAAGGCTAACGACCACGATATTAGACAGCATATTGTAGGTGGGCCTAGAGCTCATCTGAGTTATATCTCCGACAATAAACCCAAAACAATCTGGAACCTTAGCAGCGGCTATTACTGGCAACCACCCTTTTACAGAGAAATGCGAAATCATTTGGGTGAGGTAAATCCAGATATTTTACCTCAAAGAGCCATTCATTTTGTTGGTGGAGTAAATCACGAATTTGAAATGTTTACTAGACCATTCAAATTTGTTGGAGAGGCATATTACAAGGATTTGGATCAACTTATTCCTTACGAAGTGGAGAATGTAAGGCAGAGATATTTTGGGCTAAATAATTCTAGCGGATATGCAACTGGAATTGATCTAATGCTAAATGGTGAATTTATCGAGGGAATACAGAGTTGGATGAGAGTAAGTGCATTAACTGCAAGAGAAGATCTAATTGACGATATGTATGTCAATTATTACAACTCTGACTCTACTTTAATTATCCCTGGCTATACATGGAATGACAACCCAGCATATGCAGACACTATTTTCCCTGGGTTTATTCCTAGACCAAGTGACCAACGCTTGAGTGTCAGCCTTCTATTTCAAGACGAAATGCCTAGCAATCCTGATTACAAGGTGTTGCTCAGCTTGTTCTTTGGCACTGGATTACCATACGGCCCTCCTACTTTAAACAGATATGAGGATGTGTTAAGAACAGCAGCGTACCGCAGGGTTGATATTGGGTTCTCAAAGGATTTCAATAAGGGATATTTTGCACTTGAGGTTTTCAATATTTTGGGCATAAACAACACGATCAGCCATACTTGGCTAGAGGATGTCAATGGAAGAATGTATGCCATACCTAATTTCCTAACTGGAAGAAGGTTGAATTTAAAACTTCATCTAAACTTCTAGATTGAGTAACTTCGGGGCCGTGAAAATACTATTCACATTAATAACATACTTGATATGCATTCAGTGCAATAGTCTCTTTGCTCAGTTTAATCTGCAGGGGGATGGCTATTCTACTGGAAATAATTGCTATGTACTTACTGAAGAAGTTGGATTTCAGGTGAGTACTATTTGGCATGAGGATTACTTGGATATAAACATTCCTTTTGAGCTGCAGTTTACTATGAATTTTGGAGATCAGACTGAGGGTGCTGATGGAATGATGTTCGTACTTCAACTTGAAGGCCCAGAGGCTACAGGAAATGTAGGACAAGGAATGGGATATGGAAGCATGAACACATGTTTGGGTATTGAATTTGATACTTTTAAAAATGACGACTTATTCGATCCTTGGCCTGATCATATTGCGATTCATAGAGATGGGAATACTAATCATCAAAACCCAAACAATCTCGCAGGCCCCATTCAAGCTCATGTAGAGGATTTAAATATTGAAGACGGCCTAGACCACGCAATTAGAATTACTTGGGATCCAACAACACATTTAATAGAAGTTTACTTTGATTGTGAATTCCGACTATCAACTACAATTGATCTTGTTGAAGAAATATTTGGCGGGGAGCATTTAGTTTGGTGGGGATTTACAGCTTCTACTGGTGGGGCAAATAATTTACAATCGGTTTGTCTATACGAAAACGTTCAACCATCTGATGACATAGGCATATGTCCTGGTTTCTCTACACAGTTAATTGCTGGTGGAGACATTTATTCAGAATACTCATGGTCACCTATTGATTATCTGGACGACCCTACTGTATACAACCCTATAGCTACTCCCCCTTCATCTCAGGTATATTCAGTAACATACACTGATTTCTGTGGTAACATTCAGACAAATACAATTGAGGTAACAGTTGAAGCTGTAGAAGTAGAGATTATTGCTGACGAAGAAGTAATTAATTGTGAGAATGACATAGTAAACATGTCTGCATACACAAACTATCCAAACGCTACAATTACTTGGGAGGTTTTGGAAGGACAAGAATTAATAAACCAAGAACTTTACTCTGCTTCATCTACTGGTGCAGGTATTTATTCAGTTGAAGTCGTCTCACTTGATGGAAATTGCTCTGACGAAGATACTTTTGAGGTTATCGTCGACACGACTTCCTATTCAGCAAATGCAGGAGAGTCTTTCGAGCTAAACTGCTTAACCACATCTTATGTATTGCAGGGCAGTTCTGACGGTGATGATGCGACATTTGTTTGGTCTACAACAGACGGACAATTTTTTGGTAGCACTTTCACTCCAAATCCTACAGTTCTGTCTGATGGAACCTACACGCTAGAAGTAACTAACCCCAACAACGAATGCACTTCGACTAGTTCTGTTGTAATAACAGAGGATGTTGCAGTTCCAGAAGTAGATTTGGGATATCCTAGCTCTGACATATCATGTGATAGTCCTATGATTCAAATTATAGGCACAACAATAAACCCTCCTGGGTACACTAACATTATTGAATGGGATGCAAACGATGGATTTCTGATTAATCCCGAACAAATTGAACCATATACAGACACACCTGGCACCTATGGTTTAACTGTAACATTCCTTGAAAACGGCTGCACAACTTCTCTAGAGGATTCTATAGAAGTATTTGTGGATGAGTACGCGTTCATTTCTATTGAATCGCTAATAATGCCCAACGTCTTCACTCCCAACGGAGATTCTTACAACAATGTGTTACGACCTGTATTCTCAGATCCAGAATTAAGTCACATCAACCCTATTACAATTCTTGATGAACTCGACATTTGGGTTAGAGATAGATGGGGGCAGCTTGTGTACGAAAATCACGGAGATCCAAATGTGTGGGATGGCTATAATTTAAATGGAGTAAAGGTTAGCAGCGGAACGTATTTGGTTGAGGTAAAATACATGTCTGATTGTATTGAAGTCCAAACCGGAGAGTACATGGGAGTACTCGAGGTAATCGCAGACTAAAGCATTTCTAGCAGATCCTGCTCACTAATTATTTCTAAGCCTAACTTTTCAGCCTTTTCTTTTTTACTAGGCCCCATTTTATCACCTGCGACAATAAAAGATGTCTTTTTAGAAATCGACGAGCTAATCTTTCCACCATTTAGTTCGATTAATTTCTTGATCCCTGTTCTGTCGTGGATTTGAAAAACTCCACTAACTACGATTGACAACCCTGCTAGTTTATCAGTAGCTCCCTCCTCTTCTATTTTTTCAAACTGAAGCCCAAAGCTCTTAAGCCTTTCAACCATCAATCTATTATCTTCAATATTGAAGAATTCTATGATACTTAATGCAATTCTAGAGCCTATTTCATCAACCTCCTCTAATTCTTCTTGTGTTGCATGAATTAGTGCTTCAATATTCGAAAATGCCTTAGCAAGTTTTTTAGCAACAGTTTCTCCGACATATCTAATTCCAAGGGCAAATAACACTCTCTCAAAAGGAACCTTTTTAGAATCTACAATTCCTTGAAGAAGTTTAGAAACGCTCTTTTCCGCCATTCTTTCAAGTGGAAGCAATTGATCCTCTTGCAATTCATACAGTGAACTAGGATCAGATACTAAACCTGCTTCAACTAATTGAGTAACAGTTTCACTACCAAGCCCGTCAATATTCATGCTCTTACGGCCTATAAAATGTATGATTCGGCCTGCTATTTGAGGGGTACATCCATCGTAGTTAGGGCAATAGTGAGCAGCTTCACCCTCTTCTCTCACTAGTTTTGTAGAACATTCAGGACAAGAATCAGGAAACTGTATCTGACCAAACATATCAAGAGTTGCAGTCCTTTTATCCTTGTCTACATCTACGATTTTAGGAATGATCTCCCCTCCCTTTTCTACGTAGACCATGTCATCATTGTGAAGGTCGAGTTTTGCAATTTGATCAGCATTGTGAAGAGATGCTCTTCTAACCGTTGTACCACCTAGTTGAACTGGCTTTAAGTTGGCTACTGGTGTGATTGCACCTGTTCTACCCACTTGATAAGTAACGCTCTCAAGTTGTGTTAAAACTCGTTCCGTTTCAAACTTATACGATATTGCCCAGCGTGGGCTTTTAGACGTCAAACCAAGCCTTTCCTGTTGGTCATAGGCATCAACCTTAATTACTACACCATCTATTGCAAATGGAAGGTTATGACGTTCTTCACTCCAATATTCTATAAATTCCATAACTCCTTTAGCATTAGCAGAAGTAGAAATCATTTTGTTTTTTGTCAAGGGTATTTTAAATCCCCAATTCCCAGCTTTTTCAACTGCCTGGCTATGAGCAGAAACATCAGAAAAATTCATTACACTGTACATCATACAGTCCAGTTTTCTTGATGCAACCACTTTGCTGTCTTGCATTTTTAAAGAGCCAGAAGCAGTATTTCTAGGGTTTGCAAATAACGGTTCACCATTTAATTCTCGTTCCTTGTTGAGCCTATTAAAATCTTCAAAAGGGTAGAAAATTTCTCCTCTTATTTCTAGAGATTCAGGAGCTCCCGGTTTTAAAACAAGAGGAATCGTTCTAATTGTTTTCACATTGCTGGTCACATCTTCACCTACGACACCATCTCCTCTAGTAACTCCTTTGTGCAATCTTCCATTTATATAAATAAGGCTAATTGCAACACCATCGTATTTAAGCTCCATTACATATTGAACGTCTTCTCCTTCCAACCCCTTCTCAACCCTTTTCATCCATTCTTCTACCTCCTCAGAATTATAGGTGTTTGAGAGCGACAACATTGGATATTGATGCTGAATTTTTTCGAAACCCTCAACAGGATCCCCACCAGGTCTTTGTGTTGGAGATAGCTCGTCGTGAAATTGAGGATATTGGCCTTCTAACTCCTCGAGTTCCTTCATGAGCATATCAAATTCTCTATCACTAATAATGGGTTTAGAGACGTTGTAATACAGATGATTATGCTCGTGAAGCACACTGCGCAACTCAAGAATTTTAGATTCTATTCTATTTAAACCCTCTTCTTGTGACATTGACCTCAATTTACTTTACTTCTGGCAATTACATGTCTTTCATTGCCCTGTAAATCTGTAATTATTTCAGCTTTATTAAAGCAAGGTGATTTATCAATTAGTATTGCTACATCGCTAGCAAATGCTCTATTGCATTCGAGAGCAAGTAGTCCACCTGATTTTAATACACCATCACAACAAAGGTCTACTATCCTTTTATAAAACAACAATGGATCACAATTGACAAAAAGAGCAATATTGGGTTCAAAATCCTTCACTCGAGATTTCATTGACTCCCTTTCAGACTCTAGTATATACGGAGGGTTTGACACAACTACATCAAAGCTGGAGTTTGGTGTTTCAGAAAGTATATCTAGTTTAGAAAACTCAACTCCAAGACCTAGGTTTTGGCCATTTTGTTTTGCAATTTTCAGAGCGTCATCACTGACATCAATTCCTATTACATCTGACATTGGATTTGCATTTTTAAGTGCAAGTGCAATACACCCCGAACCTGTACCTACATCAAGAACTTCTCCTCTAAATTCATCATTTAATTCTGAGCATATTTTATGAACCAACTCTTCTGTTTCAGGTCGTGGAATTAATGCTCCTTCTGCTATATACATTTCTAGATCGCAAAACCAGGTCTTCCCCAAAACATACTGAATAGGTCTTCCAACTAAGATCTCTTCTGCTATTACGGCTAATTGATCTAATTCTGATTCTGGAAATCTATAGTCTGAAACTATCCTTTCACCCCTTGTTTGGCCACTAACATGGTCTAAACAAATCTTAGCTAAAGGGATATGCTCTGCTTCCTCTATGGTTTCAGAAATTCTTTGAATAAACCATTGTTTTACAGTCAATTCATCATTTCCGCTAGGCCATGGACCTTTTCCCCTTTGAATCAAAACAAACTAGCTTGACCATCATCAGACACTGGTGGTTCTGGCAGGTCTTCAGCTGGAGTAACTTCTTTTATTTCTGGTGATTTCTCTTGCCCGTTTTCTTCTATTGAATTTTCACCTGTAGACTCCTCAACGTCAACTTGATCATTTTGTAGTTCAGCTGCATCATCAATCAATCTAGCTTCAGAAATTTCCTTTGCAGTAGCTTCTTCTAATTCATTGTTAGGCGGACCAAGCAACACATCTGTCACAGGGTAAGTGCTCAACTTGTTCCCAATTGCTTTTACCCCTTTTACCGCAATGAATTTTTTTACATCCACTACATCATCTTCCCTATCTCTAGTTTGCTTGAAGCGTTTGTTATACTTAATAATTGCTTGAGGATGATAAAGTGAAGTGGCAAATGCTAATCTAGACGACTCATGTTCTGTAATGAAACTAACCGGTTTACTAGAAGCCTCAGGAAGGAATCTCTTAACATACCAATCCTCTTTTTCTCCGTCAAAATAAATTACAGACATAGGCCTTTCTTCATCCCACTTCTCAACACTTATCATTTTGTCGTCAAAATGAATATTGAAGTCAAATCCTAATAGAACATACACACCATCTGAGTGTATTGCCACAATCTTATCGTCTGGCTGGAAATCACCTAAGAATTCTCCTCTTCCATCACCATTTAATCTTCTTACCGTTTCATCATACCAAACCTTCCTTGCTCCAAGTGTAGACACCCCGCTTTCCTTTAACTCTATTCTCTTTACAGGAAATTTGGTTACTATGTTTCCTCCAGACGCTCTACCCTTGATTGCAATATCTGCAAAGCTCATATCAAGCTTTAACTTTTTAAGTCTAGGATTTTTTCTCAATAATACTGATACGACCTCTGCTTCACCATTTCTATTCGCAGAGAAGTAATGAATCTTTGATTTGGGCGTACCCT
>CEUM01063203.1_pt1 | contig 11421 bp, 8 predicted proteins | sample 356421 | NCBI WGS metagenome assembly CEUM01 (sample SAMEA2622716, study PRJEB7988) | marine metagenome | biome: marine biome (ENVO:00000447); feature: surface water layer (ENVO:00002042); material: "saline water (ENVO:00002010), including plankton (ENVO:xxxxxxxx)" | depth 5 m | reverse complement strand
CGAGGACGACGACGAGGACGACGACGAGGACGACGACGAGGACGACGCCTCCGCGTCGGAGGACGCGACGGATGCGCGAATGACGGAGACGGGTGAGTCGGCGTTGGGACGACACTTGCGACTGGGAGAGACGCTCACCGAGGCGCGCGCGGAGGCTTTGAAGACGCAAAAGGTGACGTTTCCGAGAGAAGACGCGAGTGCTGGGAGTGCGAAGCGGAACGTGTGGGAGGGTGCCAATGGGTTGGAGGTGCCGAGAGTGTTGGAGAGACCGGAATTGGTGAATGCGAAACTCGCCGAGCGGTGGCGTACGGTTACGGGAAGCGACGGATTCGCGAGCGAGAGTCAGGCTGCGTTTTATTCCATGCTCGCGTCGTACGTGGACGTGCAACACGGATGTCGAACGTTGGTGCCGAATCAAGGACCCGCGGGACAGCAACTGAACGACGAGATCTTGGACGCCGTCTGCCTGCACGTCATCGATCACGTGACGAGGACGAGAAATCGCGTGATGAAGAATAACGAATCGTTGGCCAAAAAGGCAAAAGCGGGAACGAAAGTACTCGAAGACGATCTTCCGCGCGATCAAGGATTCGTGCGTCCGACCGTTTTATTCCTGACACCCATGCGAAACATCGCGGGTCGAGCCATCATGCGCTTGCTAGACTTGTGCCCGGCGGCGCACGGGAGAAACGACTCGGTGAACAAACTCGAGCGCATTGAGGAGGATTTTTTAGCTTACGAAGGTAGCGATAGCGAGAACGAGGACGAAGAGCCGAGCGGTAAAAAGAAGTTCAAGCCGTTCGTGCCCGCGGATCACAAGGCGTTGTTCAAGGGAAACACGGATGATCACTTTCGACTCGGATTGAAGCTCACGAAGGCGAGCGTGCGATTATACGTTGACTTTTTCGGTGCAGACATCATCTTCGCCTCACCTCTCGGCATCGTCACGGCGTTACAAGATGAAAAGTCGGCCGCAGATTTCTTGAGTTCGATCGAGTTGCTCGTCATCGATCACGCGAACGTGATTCAAATGCAAAACTGGGCACACGTCGTCACGATTGTCGACGCCATGAACGCTCTTCCCCAAGAGATGCGCGACTGTGATATCCAGCGCGTCCATGAGTCGTATCTGAATGGACACGCGCGTCATCTGAGACAAACCGTGCTACTCTCGTCGTTTCAAACGCCCGAGATTAATGCGTTGTTCAATCGACGATGCGTCAACTACGAGGGCAAGGTTCGTCTGCGCACGTCGCAAAAAGGCGTGCTCGGCCAGCTCACCCTGAAAACGCGCCAACAGTTTGAACGCGTGAACATGAAGTCTTCGGACGTCGTGAACGCGGACGACATCCGGTTCAAGTACTTTGTGAAACACGTATTGCCTCGCATACGTGAGAATCCAGAGCCGGGCGTCGTCGTATTCGTGAGTTCGTACTTTGACTTTGTTCGAGTTCGTAACTTGTTGACGAAGGAGGAAGTATCGTTTGCGGTGAACAGCGAGTACACCGAGCCTCGAGAAGCGGCTCGCGCGCGCACGCTCTTCGCCGATGGACGCAAGCGCGTGTTGCTTCTGAGCGAACGGGCTCACTTTTACTTTCGCCGCCGCATCAAGGGTGCCAGAGAAATTTGTTTCTACTCTCTACCGGAGCACGCGCATTATTATCCCGAACTCGTCTCGTACCTCGCCGGTTCCGCTTCCACCGCGTCCGGATCCGCGCCCGTCGTCGGTCACGCGGCCGGCGTCGTCGCGCTCTTCTCAAAATTGGACGCGCTCAAGCTCGAGCGCATCGTGGGGAGCGCGCGGTGCACCAAGATGACCGCCAAAAACGAGCATCCCATGTTCTTATTCGTCTAGCCGTTCATGCTCGCAATCGTCGTGATTAAATGTATACATCGCGTACCTCTCGCTCCGCCCGTGTCCCCACCTTCGAGACGGGACTCACCCCAGATCGCGACGCGTGTCGCGCGAAGGACGTCGATGCCGCCGCCGCCGCCACCGCTCGAGGCGTGGCCGGCGATCGATGACGCGCTGTTGCGCCTGGCGATCGAGTCCGGCGTCGCCGTGGAGGCGCTGAGCGGCGCGCGGGCGTGCGTGGAATTCGTGAGCGGGCGCAAGGAGGCGGCGGAGGTGCGCGCGCGATGGCGTGCCATGCTCGTGGGAGGGGACGGGTGGAGCGAGAGATGCGCGGAGAGGATGCGCGAGGTGTCCACGGAGGTGTTGGAGCGGGAGATCGACGCGCGCGTGCGATGGAGGGCGGCGTCGAGCGAGACGGGGGGCGCCGCGGGGGAGAAAACCAAAGCCGAGGACGGCGCGCTGATGCCGAGTTTTAGAGAAGCGGAACAGGCTATTTTGAGGGGGGAGGGGATAAAACGACGACGACGTGCGATGAGCGACGAGCGAGAGGCGGGGACGACGAGTGAGGATGAAGATGGACCCGCGAAGAGGGCGGCGTTGAGGAAAATTGAGAAATTGGAGCGAAGCGCGCAGGCGGCGGCGGCGCGCTTGGCCACGGCGAAAGGCGCGTTGGCCGAACTCGTCGGGATGAACGCAACGTTCGTGATCGACGATCGAGAGTGCGTCATCGGACGGTCAACGGAGGATCTCAAGGTGGACGTCGACCTGTCGTTGGAGGGGAGGGCGATGAAAATCTCGCGTCAACAGGCGTTTTTGAAACTTCGATGGAACGGCGAGTTCGCGCTTCGAAACGTCGGTCATCGGCCGATTTGGTGCAATAATACGCCGCTGAGCACGGGTCAGAGGTGCATTCTTCGCCCGCACACGCTCCTGGAAATCGGAGGCTTGCGCCTGCTCTTCGTGCCGAATCCGACGTTGATTCGAGACGTGGCGCCCGTGGGGACGTGACTACTATACTATACAACGACTACAACTAGACTGTACTGTAAAATCTACACCGTTTATGAACCTAACTGAAAGTTGTACGCGTTCGCCTCCGCCGTGGCGTCATACGCGAACTCGTTTCTTCCCGTGCACGCCGCGGGAGAGTCGCCAATCTGCAAAACCATATTCATGCAAGCTCTCGTCACGCTCGTCACGCTGGAACTGACCGGATTCGCCACCCAATCGTACAGATAGGCGTCGTTTGCTCTGTGACTTCCACGCGCTAAGAAAGTCGCCGACCAGCGCCATTTGGGCACGTCCGCCGTGATACTAGAGACTTCGCTCGACGCGAGCATGGAAAGTCTGACGAGCCCGTTGTTACTCGTAAAGTCTGAAACATCCACGACCGCCACGCACGTCGAACACACACCGTCTGAGCGCACATACGCCTTACCGTTCGCCACCACGACGGCTTCACCGTTCAGTAACTCGTCGCTTTGAATCGACGCCACCACCCGCACAGAACCCGCCTGTGCCAGACTCGCATCGCTCGGGAGCAATACCACCGTCAATCGGTTGGTCTCACCGCACAAAACGAACGCATAGTTTTGTTCAACCGTGAACGCCGACGCCCCGCACAGTCGCCCGTCGTAGATGGTCCTGCCGCCCTTGCCCACGCCGCCCTCCTCGTACGCGTCGCACTCGCTTCCGAGAGTCAGTATCGCCGGTCGCGTCGGCTCTCTCGCGTCCACGAGCACGACGCTCGAGTTTTTCGTCTGCACGTCTCCCCCGGCCAACACGGCGACGTACGTCCCGCTCGTGTGCAATTCCAAATCGACCGGTCGTCGCATTTGTTTGAAGCTCGCGACGCTGCCGTTGACAAACATGTTCGCCGGTGCGGTCGTGTCGATCACCGTCACCGCGTTGGAGCGCGCGGCAGCGACGTAGAGGTACGTGTTATCCTTGAGCACCGCCCCGGACGCGCCGCACAGTCGACGAAGCGTGCGAGAGGCGGCGACGCACTCGCGAACCGTTCCGACTTTACTCGTTTGGGCGACGACGCCGACGGCGCTCTCGAGCGCGAAGAGGAGCGAAAGCGCGAAGAGGAGCGAGAGAGGGCGTCGTGCAATGCTCGGCGCCATGTCGGGACGCCGAAGAGTCGCGACGCGCGCTTCACGGTCGCGTATGAGGACGCGAGTGGGCGCGGCCCGAAAGTTGGTTCGGGACGATTACGTCGAGCGACGCGCGTGAAGAGCGCCGCGCGTGAAGAGCGAATGTGACGCGCGTAAAGAGATTGATTCATCACTATTAAACATTAAACAATAAATATTCAAAGTTGAAGCGCTGCGAAAGCGCCGGGCGCAATAGTCAAAGTTACATGTATTACATGTATCGCGATGTCGTGCGACAAAGAGTGTGTTGAACGTTCATCCTCGTCTTGAAAGCGGGCGTGGAGATTCTTGCCTCGATCGATTTACTTGGCGAATCCAGGAATACCATGCATCTTGAAGTCTTCCGCGGTCAAATCACGCTTTGGAGCGGAGATGCCGGGGATTTGAGAGCGCGGGACGCGGTCCTTGCCGTTACCGGTGGACGCGCCGCCCAACACGGCGGGAATGCCGTAACCGGCGCCGACGTACTCTAAAATGATGGGCATGGTGCCGATGAGAGCGATTTGCCCGACCACGGAACCCGGGTGCGGGATCTTCGCCTTGGCGATGGAGTTCCACATGTCTCTGACCGGTTCGGGGTAGAAGCCATACGGCTCGTCGCCGAGGTGACGTCTGTAAAAGGTGTTCATCAACGAGGAGAATCGGGATAAGCCGTGAATGGCGCCCGTTCGCAAGAAGCGTCTCGCGGCGTAGACCATGAGAGCCTTTTGTACGCCCTTGCCGCCCTCGCACTTGGAAAGTTCGTCCGCCAAGACGTACGCGCTCTCGATGGCTTGGCCGCCACCTTGACCGAGGTTGGGCTGCACGGCGTGCGCGGAATCGCCGAGCAACGCCATGCGACCGTCCACCCAGCGCGGATCCGGGATGATGTCGTTCACGTCACGACGCTCCACGTCCTCGGGTCTCGTGCACTCGAGGCGCTCCATCACAGCCGGGGCCCAGCCTTGGAAGCGGTCGATGAGCATTTCGCGATAGTTTTCCCACTTTTCGCACTTGGCAAACTCATCGTCACCACCCGGGGGCACCTCCAAGAAGGCGTAATACTGTTGTTCTCCGTTTCCGACGTCCGAAGAGACGAAGTATTGCTTCGGTCCGAGGAATACTTGGTAGCCAACCTTGTTCGGATCGGTGTGTTTGGGTTCTCTGTGCGGTTGCGAGTACTTGCACACCGCCGTGTACACGGCGTATCCGGCGTATGCGAGCGGGGGGTTCTCCGGATCGCTTCCGCGCATTTGCGCGCGAAGCTTGGATCGAATGCCGTCGGCGCCGATCAACACGTCTCCGGTGAATTCTCTGCCATCCGCGAGCGTCGCCACCACCTTGTCGCCGCGGTGCTCGTACTTTTCCACCACCGTGCCCATCTCAATGTTTTCCTCGCCCACGCCTCGGGATAAAATATCGAGCAACTCGAACCTCGACAACACGAGCGTCAGCGGCAGACCGTTCTCGTGGCACGGTTTGCGCGTGTCGAACCGATAAAACCACTCGCCGCTCACGCCATCCAACAACCCGTTGACGCGGTCTCCGGTGATGATTCCCTTCTCCATCACCTCCTCCGCCATCACCGGATCGATGGAGTCCAACGCCCCCTGCGCGTTACACTGCAACTGAATGGGTCCTCCGAACGGTTCATACTTTTTCACCTTTTCAAACACCTTCACCTTCATCCCTTTGCGTCGACACGCCGCCGCCGCGATCAACCCGGCGATTCCACCCCCGGCGACGAGCACCTCGGGCCCGTTCTTCTTCTCCCCCTCGCTCGTCGCCGACATCTCCACCGTCGTCGAACGCACCGCCACCGCCATGCGTCGTCGACGACGCCCCCATCCTCGCACCGTCGTCATCCCTCCTCCTCGACCACCGTATCCCGTCGCGTCACCGCCCGACGATGCGCGCGCTGTCGTCGTCGTCGTCGTCTTCCGCGCGCATCGCGTCGCGCCCACCGTCGTCGTCACGCACACCGCGGACGACATCTTCCCCGCACCTCCCGCGCGCTCTGACGACGAGACGAGACGAGACGAGACGAGACGAGACGAGACGAGACGGTCGACGGTCGACGACCTCGCCTCTCCTCTCCTCTCCTCGCCTCGCCGCACGACCGCGTCCCGGGGGACTCCCCGTTCGGTCACGACCGGTCGATCGACGACCGACCACGACGACGACGACGACCACGCGGACGATCGAGGTCGATCTCCATCGATCGTCTCGATCGCCTCGATCGCATCCTCGATCGCCTCGATCCTCGATCGGGATGCCGTGGATGGTATTCACTGAGTCATGACCGGTGAAACACCCCCCCCCTCTCAATGAGTCATGCACGGTCACACACACCCCACGACCCCTCGTCGGTTCACGTCGCGGGCGGGTGGGACGGCGGATGGATGGATGGATGGAAAGATGAGGGTGGATGGATGGATGGAGGATGGATGAGGGAGGATGGACGACAGACGGACGTGTGTGTGTGTGTGTGTGTGTGCGTGTGCGTGTGTGCGCGCGTGTGCGCGCGAGAGAGCGTGCGGGCGCGCGTGAGAGACGAGAACGGGTGATGATGACGACCGCGACGACGATGACGATGCCGACGTCATCGGCATCGGCGGCGTCGCGGTCGTCGGCGTCGTCGCGGTCGTCGGCGTCGGCGGTGCGACGACGCGGTGGTGCGAACGTCGCGCGCGCGGGACGGTGGACGACGGTGACGATGGAGGAGGAGGGCGAGGAGGAGGCGAAGGGAGGGCCGCGCGCGAAGGCGGCGGTGGCGCTGGCGGCGGCGACGGCGGCGGCGAGCGCGTTCGCGTTCGCGGCGAACGCGGACGTCGCGCGGGCGGGGGTGTCGCCGGAGAAACAGGCGGAGATGCAGGAGACGGGGGCGTGTCTGTTGCAAAACTGTGGACGGGAGCTCGCGGCGTGCGTGACGGATGAAAAGTGCGCGGAGGATTTGGTGTGCCTGCAGGGATGTTTCGGGAAGGAGAACGAGGGCGATTGTCAGATTCGATGCGGAGACTTGTACGCGTCGCAGGCGGTGGCGACGTTCAACACGTGCGCGGTGACGGAAAAGTCGTGCGTGGCGCAACGCAAAGACGATGGCAAGTATCCGGTGCCGCCGTTTGACGCGCTCGCGGATGGGTTCACCGTCGACACCATGGTGAAGGAGAAGCGATGGTACATCGTCGCCGGTTTGAATAAGGATTTTGACGTGTTCGATTGTCAAGAACATTTTTTCGACAAGGGCGAGGACGGAAAGATGTACATCAAGATTAACTGGCGCGTAAACAGACCCAACGGTCAATTCTACGAACGCAACGACGTGCAGAGCTTCTACCAAGAACCGGACGGGAAAGCCATCTTGCACAACAACGGAAACGTGATGTTGCACTACCAAGACGATTGGTACATCCCGGCGTACAAAGAGGGCGAATGGGTGTACATTTACTATCGAGGGACGAACGACGCATGGGATGGATACGGCGGCGCCACCGTGTACGCGACGACGCCCGATCTGAAACCGGAGTGGATTCCCGACCTCGAGGCGGCGTCCAAAAAAGTCGGCGTCGACTGGAACGATTTCGTCATCACCGATAACTCGTGCAAACCGGCGCCCGAACTCAAAATCATCGCGCCGACGGATTTAGACACGCTCGCCGATGACGCCGTCGCCGTGGAAAAGGATTTGGAAAAAGAGGTGCAACTCGTCGAACGCACGGTCGAGGACGACGTTCGCGAGGTTCGAAACTTTTTCGGCCGCGAATTGAACACGTTGGAGGAGAAGATCGAACAACTCGAGCGCGGGCTCGTCAACTCCGGTCCCGGTCGTCCCGCCGGTTTCATGACCGAGGACCGAAAGCGTTCCGAGATGAATTCGCGAGAGCGTCGTCAAATCGACCGGTTCTCTCGCCGTCTCGACCGCATGCAAGACGATTTCCGCCAATACGGCGATCTCGACGTCAAGTAGACGACGACGATAGACGATTTTCGATGAAACAGACATCGCGTGAATGCGCCAAACAAACGCCGCGCGAGACTGAAATGACTGCAAAAACACACTCGACGGTGTCCTATCCATGATGCCTCTCTCTCGACCGCGAGTATGATGCGTCGACACACTTCCGCTCGCGCGCTCCCACGCGCACGAACGAACGATCGGCGTACGCGCGCACGAACGTCCATCCACGGCACGCGTCCTCGTACGCGCGCGCCGGCGTCCTTCGAGTCGTCGAGGGCACAGAGAACGAACGAAGGAACACCGACGTCGACGTCACGCGTCACCCGATGTCTGTGTCCACCACCGCCGCGTTCGCCACCGCGCGAGCGTCCATCTCGCGCGCCTCGCCGTTGGTGCGCAGACGCGCGATCGTGTCTCGTCGCGCGTCCGAATCGCGCGTCGTTCGCGTCGACGCCGGTACGACGAGCATTCAGTTCGTCAAGGGTGTAAATGAAAGCAGTGTACCAGAGGTTCGCTTGACGAGAAGTAAAGACGGCACCAACGGCACCGCTTTTTTCGTCTTCGCCGAACCGGATGTGTTTGAAAACGGTCAGGGTGACATCACGGGCATGTTTTTGAACGACGAGGAGGGCGAGATGAGCACGGTCGACGTCAACGCCAAGTTTGTCAACGGGAAACCGAGCGGCATCGAGGCGAGGTACGTGATGAAGACGGAGAGCGAGTGGAGCAGATTCATGCGATTCATGGAGCGATACGCCGAGGATAACGGATTGGGGTTCAGCAAAAAGTAGGTGTTTCGTTTGTAGAAGACTTTGCAATGACGCAGAAAAATTTCCACACTTTGAAGTCATCTTCTCTCGTCGTCCTCGCTCGTCGACTCTCGACTCTTTGCGACACTCGCCGGCGCATGCGTCTCGGCGCTGCATCGTCGCGAGCGCCGCCGACGACGCCGCCGACGCGTTCGCGCGCGAAGCGATCACCCGCGCGCGCGTCCGCAGAACGACGAGGCGCCGCGAACATGTCGACGAACGCGACGAACGATTCGCCCAAGAGACTCGGACTCACCGGGTCCATCGGCATGGGAAAGTCCACCGTGAGCGCCATGTTTCGCGATCTCGGCGTCGCCGTCATGGACGCGGATGCGGTGCGTGTCGACTCGAGCGTCGATCGAACGTCTCGCGCGAGAAAAGACGCGACAGAAGACGCGAGACTGACGGTTGACGCGCGCGTCGCATTCGTCTCGCGAGCAGGCTGTGTACGAATTGTACGCGCCGAACGGCGCCGCCGTGCGCATCGTGGCGGAATTATTCGGTGAAGACGTCATCGATGCGTCGAGTGGGGCGGTTGATAGAAGGAAACTCGGAGCTGTCGTCATCGGAGACGACGCGAAGATGCGCGCGCTCGAGGAGGCGGTGCACCCACTGGTGGAACGCGCGAGGGAAGAGTTCGTGGCGTCTCGCGCGAGCGACGACGTCGTGCTGTTTGACATTCCGTTGTTGTATGAAAAGGGGTACGAGAAGACCGTAGACGCGGTGTGTGTCGTGAGCACGGGTGACGAGGCGACGCAGAGAGAACGAGTGATGAAACGCGACGGGATGACCGAGGAGAAATTTAACGGAATATTAGCTCGCCAGATGCCCGACGCGGAGAAGAGGGCGAAGGCTGATTACGTCATCGATACGTCGTGTTCGTTGGAGGAGACGAGAGCGCGAGTAGAAGAGATATTACGGGTATTCACTCGTTTAAGTGGTGAAGAATAGCGCGTCAGAGGCGAACCTTGTAACAGTAACCAAATAATGTTCTCTGATTGTTTCGTTGCAACGCGCTACTCGCTACCGTTGACTGTCGACGAGCATCGCACGTTCCCAGTGATCGATGTCGTCAACGGCGCTCGGTGGCGGCGGTAGGACAAGACTTCGAGGCGGCGGCTTCTCAGCCTCCACTCTAGCGTTTGTCGTCTTCCTCGCGGCGAAATGAATCGTGTCCCAATCGTCGATTCCGTCCGTAGAATCGAGATCGATGAAAAATCTATCGTCTAAACTTTCAAACTCGTCCTCTTCTATCAACGTCTCGCGCAATTCACGGGAAACTCGCGATCTGTCCCAGAGCCAACGGCTTCGCGACGCCTCGGCGATAGACGCGAAAAGCGTACTCCTTCCTTCGTGCGCGCGGTGCTCGACGCTCGACCGCGCTTCGTCCGTCGCGTTGTGCACCATCGCCATCGATTTCAACAGTTCGGGCGACGCGCGACGTGCGCTCTCGACGTCAACGTCATGATTGTTCGTCGCGTTGTACAAGACTCTCGCCGGAGACGGCAATCGTTTCGGCGCCGACGAAGAAGTTTCTTGCGACGCGGTGGGACCGCTCGGACCGCCACTAGTGTCCCGCGCCACGGACGCCGTGAGTGCGCATAGCTGCGCAAACGGTCCCCACCTATTCGGCGGCACAACTCCGCACTCTCGCGCCTGGTGCGCGCACGTCGCCGCCGCCGACCGCGCCAACAATCGAATCGCTCGCTTGAGTCGCAGTCTACTCTCTCGAACCGACGCGCTCGTCGGATCGCCCGATCCCTCCACCACACTTCGCGGTAAGAACAGCGACAGTCGCTCCGCGTCGACGCCCGCGAAATCGCGCACGTGCACGGATCCTCCGTTCTCCCACACCGAGGCATTGGCGTCGTCCCACGCGCTCGTGGGCGCCCACACGAAGGACTGCGAACCGGCGTGCGATCCACGGTGCAGACGAGGCGCGTCGAGATACCGCGACGCGAGCGCAGTGAAATGCATCAAAATCCCCAATCCCGCCGCGAGCTCGTACGCGTCGAACCCCTCGTCGTCCGTCGCGTCCGGCACGCGCCACTCGCACGCGCGCACGCGTCTGGGCGCCCCTCGCCCGAAACAATCTTTCGCGGTGGACGTCCCGTCGTTGTCCACCGTCACCGGTAAAAGCGCGCGCAAATGTCGCATCGCGCGCGCCACCTCGCGCGATCTCGCCTCCATCGCCCGCCCGTGATCGTTCTCCGCCTCCGCCAACGCGCAGGGCACCTCGACTTCGAACGCCGCCCGCTCCGCGTCCCGAAGCATCGTCCTCGCCGCCGCCAACGCGCGCTCCCTCGCCTCCACCGTCCCACGCTCCGCGTCACGACACGCCTTTTCCCGCGTCACCCGCGCGACCGCCTCCTCGATCGCTCGTCGTCGCCGCGCCTCTTCGTCGGCCCGTCCCGCGCGCGCGCGCCCCGTCCTCGCCGTCGTCGCGCGTCGTCTCGCCTCGCTCGTCTCCATCGCTTCCCGCACGCGCGCGCGAAGCCGAGACGCGCGCGCGAGCGTGGACGCGAGCGCCCGGCGTCGCTCGACGATCGTTTCGTCCCGTCGCCCATCGCTCGTCGTCATGAATCAATCAATGACTCGCCAACTGATGAACCGACCCGAACCGAAAAGAAAAGAACCGAACCGAACCGAACCGAACCGAACCGA
>CEUM01047025.1_pt1 | contig 11439 bp, 9 predicted proteins | sample 356421 | NCBI WGS metagenome assembly CEUM01 (sample SAMEA2622716, study PRJEB7988) | marine metagenome | biome: marine biome (ENVO:00000447); feature: surface water layer (ENVO:00002042); material: "saline water (ENVO:00002010), including plankton (ENVO:xxxxxxxx)" | depth 5 m | reverse complement strand
CACACTTCTACAAGGGTCAGTTGAAGGATATTCTCGGGTATTGATTATCCATTACAGCATAGTTTTTTGTTTGTGTCAGATTTTATATCTGAAATAGTAATCGTAACGATATGACCTCTCAATTAGCATTGATGAATTCTATGGCTGTGGCTCTAGCATCAGATAGTGCAGTAACAATCGGCTCAAAGACCTTCGACGGTGTTAAGAAAATTTTCAGACTTGACTCTAACCCCAAAATTGGAATAATGATTTCAAACGTAGCGAATTACATTCCATGTAATGTTTCTTGGGAGAGAGTCATTGGGCTGTTTGATTTGAGTATCAAAAAGGAATTTTCAACAGTCGAAGAATGTGTTCAGAAATTCAAAAAGTTTGTTTCTGATGAAAAAGTTCTTTCGCCAAATAGTGAGAATAGTATCTCTCTTCAGTTTGACCTAATTAATTTCGTTGAAAGAATGATTCGACCTGAGCAAAAAAGGCAATTTCAAGAGGCTATTAAGCAGATGCCAGGTGATATATTCACAGAGTTTGAAGGACTGGAGTCACATGTTGGTAAATCAATTGATGCAAAAATCGAGGCTTTGCATAAAGTTATTTCTGGATTGAAAGAGGACTTATCTGCTGACGATGAATTCGAACATAAGCGGTTGATGAAAATTAATTCTGAAACAGTAAGGGATGCATCAGAAATTTTTTGTGAAAAACATGATATTACCAAATCACAAGGGAAAAAGATTTTTTCGATTATGGCATATCATCTATGTGCGCAACCTAGTCTTGAAAAGAGGTATAATTGGAGAGATTTCACAAATGTTGTAATTGCAGGATTTGGTTCAAATCAGATAACTCCTGAGTTGCATGAACTAAAAGTTGGTGCAGTGATTGATGATAGAGTAGGCGCCTTCTACAATGCAGACGTGCACAGTATCAGAATTCCTAGTAGCATCAAGGACACAGGGGATTTAGAAAATTTTAGAGAAGGAAATTGGTCGGCTTCTGCATTTATAATACCTTATGCACAAGTAGACGAGATTCAAAATATACTTAATGGAGTTCATCCTGAATTCCAACGTAATTTTTTGGAAACGCAAATACCAACCAACTTGGTAGAAACTGTTACACAAACAATTGTTCCTAGAATTGCAGAAATATCAGGCGTTGGGCCAAGCACTCTTGCTAAAATTGTTGAATCAATCACCGGAAATAATGAAGCTTTAGAAGATGCAATAAGAGATGAAATAAATGAGGGGAGAAGGTATTGGGCAGCAAGAACTAGGAGGCAAAATTTCAGAAATTCAACAAGAAACATGGATCCAATTCAATTGTCAAAATTTGCCAAAAAAATTGTGAATATTGAAGCAGAAGTTGCGTACTATTCAAATCAAAGAAATAGATCTGTCGGAGGCGAAATTGTAGTTGCTTACATTACTATGGAAGATGGTCTAATATTTGTAGAATGAAATTATTGTTCTCATAAAATCTAGTTGATTTGCATGCAACATTCCAGATTGGCAAAGTTCGTCCATTGGAGTTTTATCTTGCTCTATGTTTATGGTATTGTCAAGCAAGTTGACGATATTTCCGACCTTGAAGATTCTAAACTACTTATTTTTGAAGTCATATTTGCTACAGCATTTCTAGGCATAGTGATTGGCAGATATTTCTACATGCGAAAAGTTGAGACGATGCATGCATCTACAGTTCCAGTACACAGAGTTCACAAGGTTATTGCCAAATCCGTACACTCATCAATGTACGTTGTTCTGGTATTGTTACCATTATCTGGATTAGCGATAGCATTCTTATTCAATCAAGGAATCAAGGATGGCCCTATGCAATTAGTCGCACTGTCTTTGCATGAATTCGCTGCAACTGCAAGTTATGTGTTGATTGCGATACACGTTTTAGCTGCGATTTATTCACGGATTAAAGGCGAAGGAGTTTGGTCATCAATGGTTCCAATTTTGAATAAGGAGAAACATAACAATCATCCAATAGTTCGCAAGGTCTCTGATTACGAAGAGCAGACTTATGACTACATCGAGCGTCTCTTCGTCAAGAAAAGCAAGTAAGCTAGTTACTCTTTTTTCGAACGATTGCTAAGGAGTGAGTCTTTCCTGTTGTAGTAGCATTATCTACAGGATTGGGTAGTCTGACTAATTCCTTCCCTTGGCGTCCCCTGCTGCGCATTCTAGCAAGTATTTCTTGTCCGATGTAGCAACCCTTTGCCTCATGAACAAGATTGCCAAGTCCACATGCTAGTGGATGAACACTTGGTGTTATTTCGTGTCCCTGATGGGGAATCATATTCTCTACTCGATATTCTGAAAATTCATCTTCTGACATGTCTGGTGTCATAGCATCGCTGTTAGGGGCGACCAGTAACCATCCTCGCCATGTTTTGCGTTTTGTGACCTTGTCACTCACCACTACATCGTTAGTGGAGAGGTATACCGAATTATTTGCACTAACATCTACTATCGATATGTCTTGATTTAGCACTCTTTTCGATATGTGTTGAATTAGATTATCTTTGTATGGTTGATGGCCAACGATTGCAATGAAATCTCCCATATCAATGACTTCTACAAGGTCGATGATCTTCGCAGCAGTAGTAGTGAAAACAGTAGAGCAATTACCATCCACTTTGTTTGTCGACAAACCATCTATGAATGATAGCCTGTCTTTACCTCTGATAATTAGAACATATGAGTCTAATTTGTAAATGCCCATTCGCTCACTCTCATGCGAATGATTCGCCACATCCACATGAACTGGAAGCATTAGGATTGTTAATCTTGAAACCTCCACCCATTAATCGGTCAACATAATCGATTTCTATACCATCCAATAAATGGGATGATGCATTAGGAACTAACACCCTGAAACCATCGACTTTCAATTCCTGGCAATCTTGGTCTGTAGATTCAACGATTTGCAAATCATACATGTAACCTGAACAACCACCAGATAAAACACCAACGAGAAGAGCGTGTGAACGGTCATCGCCAAATGCTGACTCTAGCATTTCTTTTGCCTTGTCTGAGATGGTTAGAGCAACTTGAACAACTTCAGGTTTATTGATTACTACCGCGGGCGCGGTGTCACAAGTATTGCAGTCCATGAGCAATCTGAGATAGGGGACTCATATCAATCTGTGTGTGGTTTGATGCCATTTATTGCAATTTCAAACAAACAGTGATCTTGTCCTCGTGAAGTGCACATGCTTTCAGATGCAGTGGCATCGAAACCGTATCTTTCATTCAATATACCCTCTAGAACGCCTTCGTCCATATGACACAGTACCGAACCAAACGCAGGGTCTCTTTCACAATTCTTAGAATCATTCACAGTAACCACATTAGGTGGGATCGAATCGAAGGATATCTCACCCATTCCTAAATCACTCCATTGTTTTGTCAGTTTATTCCAGAATTCTTTGTCATCCGTTTCATCTCTCAGTTCAAGTGCTAGCTCTTGGCCGATACGTTGACCCACTGTACGTAAAATATCACTCATGTCCACCCCTAATTGACCTAGGGATGCGGCAGAGATTCCTAGAGTCAGAGGCTCTCCTGGTCTGCGCAATATTGCGTTTGTGAATCCTGGGCCTGTATTATTGCTAATCAATCCGCGCAATCGTTTGTAGAATGAGCCATCGCCCAGACTTAACTTCAATGGTTCAGTAATTAGTCCATCAACAATCCTAGCCTTTGCAGCGGTGAAATCCACTCCACCATTCCACTGAACCTTCAACAACTCAAGTTGTGCTAACATGTAATCTTGTGATTCAATTAACAAAGCTGTGTCGTCTTTTCCTCGACCAGTTGGATTTGAATCTGAATGAACGATTTGTATACCTACATCCTCATCAACATAGAACCCCATCTGCGATTGGTTTTCTAAATGCCTAATCTCGATTCTGCTGTCCAGTTCCTCGTAAAATCTGATTGTTTTAGGGTCAATATCTGCTAAAATTTTGAGTTCGACACCACGGTCTAGCGATTCTTTTATTGAATCAATAATTCCTGAACGCATCATGTGTAGGATGCCCCAGCGAGACAGCATCATCCAAACACGATGTTCAGATTCTTGAACTAAGTTTTCGATTGTTGCGTAAATGCTGTGCCTGTCTTTAATTACAGAAAATAACGGTTCGTTAGCGTAATTTACAGATTCGTTAATGATAACTGAGTGACTACTCATTTCATCTAGGTGTTGTTGTAATCTCCTAACATTAGCCTCTTCTTTTTTGATTAACTGACGGAAGACATCTTCAACAGTTAGCCCAGTGAATCGCATTGGTTTGTCTAAAGTGGCCATTACAAGTCCCATTTCTTTCAACTTTTTTAGACTGTTATATGCGTCCATTCGTGATATTGATACTAACTTACCAATTTCACTTGCCTTCATTGGAGGCTGTCCACACAGCGCTAGTATAATCCTTGCATATTTTTCTTCTAGCCCACCTTCGATTAGCCGTTCGATGATGTCAGCAGCAGAATTGGTAATCATGCTCATCCCATCTTTCGCTGCTGCTCTTTCTGCAGAATATTACAACGTCTGATTTGTTCTTTGGCAAGTTTTTGTTGGTCTTTGTCCAATCCTCTAGGTATTGCTTGCTCGAAGCATTTAATCGCATCACCAAATCTCTGCATCTCAGCGTAAGCTGTACCCATGTTGTACAGTGTTTTACCCTGAACACCTTTGGGATTAATCACCATTGCTTTGTGGTATGATTCGACACACTTTGGATAGTCTTCTAGGTAGTAGAGCGCATTTCCTCTGCCATTTAGGATTCTGATGACCATTTCATCATCATCAGCAAATGAAGGTAGTGCTCTATCGAAACAGGAAAGTGCCTCACGATATTTCTTATCTTCAATCAGTCCAACACCTTTGTTGTACCATTCAATATCCTGGTTTGCAATTGAATTTGAATTTGATTCGATTCCAGTGCTAACCGATACACGAGCAGCGGCATCCAGTGCAGCAGCAGCCAGGTCAACTTCTGGCTTTGGCTCACTTACAACAGCCACTGGCTCTGGTCTTTCGGATAGTTCTGGCAGTGGGACATTGTTGGATTGAGGAATGCTATATTCCGGAGCAACCACATCGATTGTAGGTGGTTGTGTCGCTTCTTCCACAACTTGAGGAGTATCATAATTCGGTTGCTGTGTAACAGGTTCTGGCTGGGAGATACTTTCTTCGTGTTCTGCAAAGGCATCTAATGGATCTTGAACCACTGGTTGTGGGTTAGCCAAGCCATGGGCCTTCTCATGGCATCGTTGTGCCGTTGCCATGTCCCCTGCGGACTCTAGTGCTCTTGCAAGACCTGTCCACAAATCAGGATTTGATTTGTCATTTTGAATCATTGATTTCCAACACTTGACTGATTCGGTATGATTTCCGGATGCAGACAACGCCCTTCCCATCATTGGAGTGTTTGCCTCGCACAATGACACGGCTTCATTTGCCAAAGCAGGCCCTTCTGGGATAGTTGGCGGAAGGCCACTGGTATTCTCCAGTACTCTTGCCTCACCTTCGGCTAATTCTACCAGCAGTAGAGCTAATGTCTCTCTACCTCCATCTTCGCCTACCAGTGCTCTTCTAGCATTCAATAAGTTGGTAATATCCCCAGTCGATTCCGAAATTGCAGCCAGTCTATTCGCAGCCTTCATGTATGAACTATCATTCTCTAACGCACTGATGAAGCATTTCTTAGCAGCTTCCGAATTACCTTTTCTTTCGTGCAGTGCTCCAAGATTGAAGTAGCATTTTGCGTTTGTTGGCTCGAGTCCTATGGCGTGCGTGTATGCACTGATAGCGTGGTCGTCAAGGCCCAATGCTGCCATCGCTCCAGCCGAGATTCTCCATGAGTCGAAATGTTGTGCAGCCTCACCATGTAGATGTTCTTTCAGTGCATGTAGTGCTCCTTTAGCATCACCTTGGGACAAGGAATTAGTTGCTTGAGCGCAAAGTGAATCCAAATCTATGGTTTCAACCTCTTCATCAATGAGTTCCTCGGTAACGGCTTCAGGCTCAGCCTCTTCTTCAACTAGCAGAATGTTTTCAGGCGCCTCCTCAATAATTTCTTCAGGTTCGCCATCATCGAATAAATCATCGACGCCCGCATCAACCGCATGTGTCAGCTTTTGGTCAACCAGTGATTCCTGTTTGTGTGGCATAACAGTAGGAGTCGAATGCATAACTCCTCCTGCAGCCTTATTGCTTTCCATGATTTTTACAAGGTGTGGATGCCCAGGGAAATATTGTAATGCGCGATGAGCAATTTCAACGGCTCCATCGGCTTCACCTAACCTGTCTAATAGCACAGCAAGGTTTGCCAATGCTGGTCCATGATTTGGGTCTAAATCGAGACATATAACGAATGCTTGTCTAGCACCTTTTGCATCTTGTTCTGCTTCTAATAGAACACCTCGGTTAAACCAAGCCATCGAGTTAGAAGGATCCATTGCAATTGCTTTGTTGAAGGCTTTGAGAGCCGAATCATGGTCTCCTGAGCGGTGTGCTGCTTCGCCCTCAGAAACTAAATCATCCACCGTTGTGTCAATCTTAACGTCCTCAGAAACCTGTTCTACATCATTCTCTTCATCAGATCCTTCTATTTTGACATCTGATTGTGCACCTTCTTCAGGTGTTGAAATTACATTTTTTACAACATCGGCAAGAGAGGACATCATAGCATCAGTAATCTCCGCTGCAGCATCGATTGGATTGTTCACTTGTCCCTCATCCATAGGGGTCACCAAACTGCTGGAAATCCCATAAGGGATAAGGGTTATCCGTGTGCGTTCCCGTTTAATTGATACGAGTATCGCTGCTCGAACTATTTGTGCGGCCAGCATTCAACAATGAATACGGGGGCTCGTTCGTACTGATTGAGCCCGGACAAAATGGTGACTTAGTTGTTGAAGAGCCATTCTTCATTGGGGCCCGTCCTGTAACACAAGTTGAGTGGTCGGCGGTCATGGGGTCAAATCCATCCAAGTTTCAAGATGGATGGTCGGCAGGATTACGTCCCGTTGAATCAGTTAGTTGGCTAGATTGCCAAGCTTTCATTACGAAATTGAATGAGGTAGAAACTGAACAAAGATTAGGTTTGTCAGGTATTTGGCGATTGCCGAATGCAACCGAATGGGAATATGCTTGCAGAGCAGGTTCTGAAACACGATGGTATCATTCTGACCGTGATAAAGACCTAGATGAAGTGGCTTGGCATGCTGGAAATGCAGGTGCCACAACCCGGGAAGTTGGTCAAAAAAAGGAAAATGAATGGGGTCTGTATGATTGCCACGGTAACGTGGCTGAATGGACTGATAGTGGAGATGGTAACCGCCGTGTCACCAAAGGTGGGTCATGGTTAATGGAATCCGAATCTACAACATCCTCAGCATCAGGATTATCTAAAATGGATAAGAAAAGTGATGCCATTGGACTAAGGTTGGTTTGGTCGCCAATCTGATTTATGTGTTCTATTTGGGATATTCATGCGCCTTTACCACAACCCCCGATGTTCCAAATCTAGGCAAGCATTGGCAATCATGAATGAAAGTGGTGTCGAATTCGAGGAATATCGATATCTAGAATTGGGAATTGCCGGTGAAGATTTGGAACTTTTTTCAACCCTTGAAAATGTGATAAGAACGTCAGACATCAAAGGCGACAAAAAAGTAGATTTGTCCTGTAAAAGTGATGTTATTGGTCTACTGGAAAGCAATCCTAAGTTATTGCAAAGACCGATTTTAGTTAATGGTGGTAAGGCAATAATCGGACGACCGCCTGAAAATATAATCACTCTTCTTCACGAGGCTTGAGAACGGTTGCAACATTTATCCTCACGAAAACTTCCAGATAAGCTTTCATTCTTTCATCGACAGGTGCGATTTCTTCATGATAAAGTGAGCTCATTATTGAGCATATTTCAGAGAAGTTACGCACCCCGTCCATCAACTCCCAAAGCATTGATTGAGTTGGATGCATTGTTCTTCGAACTACTTTTGGCGCCTTCAGAATCTTGGCAAGAATCTTCTCGAACCGGGTGAATTTTTTTTCAATTAGCAGGACAACTTGCCTGCCAGTTACACCTTCGATGTCGGGATGAATCCCTGCATCGCCTCGGTACTCCCAATCCACAGGGAGTTTTACTGGAACAAAACTATCCCAATCGCCGTCAATCATTACAATCCCTCTGTAGTGAATGTGATGTATAGTAAGGAAATCATTGAGATAACCCCGGATATCGCAGTTATTCTCTTGAGGTTATCTTTTTCACTAAACTTATCCAAGAACCATGTAGCAACACCAAAAATTGCGACTAAGCAGAGTAAGACATACCATGATGTGGGGACGTCACTCATGGATGGTCGTATCATCAGTTGCCTGTGAACCTTGCGCATGTTGCCACGCTTGATACTCTGCCATCTTACGGTTGTATTCCTCTAATTGCTTTTGATATTCTTCCATTGGATCGTTTGCAACTTGTGATGTCGCAGGCGGTCCCTCAAATGCTGTTGCCGGCGGTCCTTGCATAGGAATTTCTTCTGTGTATTCTGAGGATTCGTATTCATCATCATCTTCATCATAATCATCTGACTTTCTAAGAACTAGGAATACAATTGCAACTAGTGCAATGAACCCTCCAATTCCTGAAGTCACAACCAAAGTTGAAACACCTTCTTCAGACGTTGGTTCTGACCAAGTCACCTGTTGGCTTACTGTATGAATAATCCGAGAGTCGCTACCATTGATGTGTATAGTAACTTCACCACTATATTCACCCGATTCCCTAACTATTTCGCACCGCATATCGTGTTTTTGAGTAGTCAAATGACCTGGACTCATCTCAATTCTAGAACTGGAGATGTGTATTGTATTGCCATCACATATTACACCCCATCCGTTAGGTGAAATTGCATTGACATCGAAAATCTCAGATTGAGTAGATGTCGAAGTTAGATTTACCCACAATACCTGACTGGAGCCCTGTTTGACAATTTTGTCACTCATTGGAATATCTTGTAGCTCTACACTACGTCTCTCGCCTACCATTAATGCCGCAGCAACCTGTTTTGAGATAGGCCGTCCAATTTCGTCCATTCCTCCTTCAAGTTCGATTGTGGCCGAAATTATAGTATTCAAATCACAATCGGGTGAAATGATAACATCGGCAAATAAATCAATCGACTCAGTTGCTCCTAAATTTAGATTGATCCATTCTCCAGTAACTTTCGAAAGACCATTAGCAGTAGATAAGAAGCCGACCACTTCTTGAGTCGGAGGAGATGTCTGAATTACTAGGCGTGCTCGAATGCTGTAGTCAGCAGCATTTCCGATATTCCAGGCTGTTGCGTTGAACGAGAATGTTGAGTTGGTTTCTACGATACTTTCACCTACAAACCCATCGAGTCTTGGTTGTCGAATTGTTTCAGTTATCGCCTCAAACATTACAGCATTGTCTGATGAATTGATGTCTTGCCCTTCGATAGGTTCGACTGAGATTGTAATTTCATGGAACTCTCCGGGTGCTTCAAGTGACGGCAGAATAATCCAAACATCTACCATTTTCACATTTTCTAGGTCATATGATACTGATAATGGGATTCCATCGGTTACATTCACTCCGTCAATTAATGCCCACCAATTCCAACTATCTGAACTCCAAGGCAAGTCCAATATGGCAGTCTCTGCACCATTTCCGCTATTAGTTACTTCAACTGTAACCAAAATAGGAATTCCTGGTGTAAGTGATGTCGGAGACTCTACTAGACTTATTGACAAATCGTGCAGTGAATTTACTCTAATTCCTTGCCATGAATTACCAATTATTAATTCGCCTGAACGCATCGAAAGCGCCTTGGGAGAAATTATTGGCCCTGAATCGTCTGCTTGAGCGTTAATCGGTGAGGTTACTCTAGCTTTGAATGTAGACGAAGATCCTGGTGATATTGCTAATTCAGGTGAATTGAGCATTTCTACAGTCCATCCTGTAATTTCGGTGTAATCGATTTGTGGTTGAAATATGTCTATTCTAGTTGCATTATTCCAAATTCTGAATGTTACATCATAGCTACTACCTGCATCTAGATATTGGATGTCTTGAATTGACGAATCAACATCGATTTCCGCATTACTAGTCATGGCTGCTGCAACTTCAATTACCTTAGTGTCAAATCTTCTAGAATCATTGGTACTGGTTGCAGTTAGCCATGATTCTGCGGTCATGTCAGGCTCTACTCCCGTTGGAATTGTAGTTGTTAACCAAATTTGTTTTGGAGAATCAACTCGAACAAGGATGTTTGTTGATTGATTCCACGCAAATCCAATGCTCCAACCATTTGGCACATTCTTGTCTTCTATGCTGAGAGTAAATACATCGGTGGCTTCACCGATATTTTCTATGGTCACCGGGAAACTGCACGTATCCCCTGGAGCGCATCTAGGAGTGAATTCTGGCAGTATTACATTAGGAAGTCTATCCGGTAGAATTTTGATAATTGTTTGAATGCCACTTTGAATATCTGGATAGGCATTCGAAGTCACATTTACTGTGACTGGGATATTCCCTTGAGATGAGTTTTCATCTATCATAACTCGTAAATCAAATTGCCTAGATTCCCCAGGTAATAGTTCAATTCCGGATGAACCGATACTTGCACCATTTGGATATGCAAAGTAATGAGTCCAGTTACTTGGAACGCCACTAGCAGTGGGAGTGTATCGTGCAGATATGTTGCCAGTGTTTGTCATTTCGAGGCGTGTTGTAGACCAATCACCGGGAAGACCGCCTAATGTTGCTACACCGTTAGTTTGAATTTGATATTCATTCTTTTTCGCGGCTTGGTCATAGATGATCACTAATTCATCAATCCAATATCCAATATCATTTCCACTAGCGTCGGACGTGAAGGTAAACCGTAATTGAGTAGTCGAATGAAAGTGTGAATTATCCACGGGTATTAGAGGGGAATTTTTCCCATTGTATCCTGTAGAGAAGGTGTTCCAACTCAATCCGTCTAAGAAATTGTTATCGATCACATTTTGCATGGTGAAGGTTTCATCCCAAGCACCGGTGTCATCTTTGATGTACCCTTTCATCTGGTCACCCGCGCCAGCTCCACCCGTGTAGAAGAATGAGTAACCAATAGCTGCGTTATGTCCACTGACATCATCAGCCACATTGAAAACAGGACTGGTCAATGTCGAAGTTGACATAGAAGAATATGTGGAATATTGTCCATTCCCTACATGGAAAGCACTGGATTGAGAAATGTAGGCCTCAGAGTTAGTTTTCCATTCACCTGTAGTAGTCCATTGAGATAAATCTACGCAGTTGTCATAATAATAAGCAATAGTCATGTGCCTTGATTGCTGATTGTTAGAAGTATCATCATCTCCTAGGGAGTTGCTGACATAAAT
>CEUM01039452.1_pt1 | contig 11462 bp, 21 predicted proteins | sample 356421 | NCBI WGS metagenome assembly CEUM01 (sample SAMEA2622716, study PRJEB7988) | marine metagenome | biome: marine biome (ENVO:00000447); feature: surface water layer (ENVO:00002042); material: "saline water (ENVO:00002010), including plankton (ENVO:xxxxxxxx)" | depth 5 m | reverse complement strand
GATTTGATGGAGTTTCCTGAAACTGTAATCTCTTTAGCTATTGAGCCGAATACATCTGCTGATGAAAAAAAATTAAATTTAGCGCTGGGTCAGCTTAAGCTAGAGGATCCCTCTTTCTCGTTTAAAGAAAATAAGGAAACGGGGCAGTTGCTTATTTATGGGATGGGAGAGCTTCATCTTGACATCATTGTAGATAGGTTGAAGAGAAGTTTCTCGGTTGGAATAAGGGTTGGAAAACCACAAGTCTCATATCGAGAAGGTGTTCTTAGTGAAGGTGAGTCTGAATACACACATAGTGTGGACCTTGCGGGGAAAAAGCAGTTTGGCAGTTGTGCTCTAAGTGTTCAGCTTGATGAGAGCATAAATGGTGTTGAGTTTACTTCCAAATTAAATAAAAAAGATTTACCGAAAGAGTTTGTAGAGGCAATAGGCGAAGGTGTTCTTGAGGCTGCGCCTGGTGGAATAATAGCCGGTTATCCCTTAACAAATATAAAAGTCCTTCTTGAGCGTGCTAAGTTCATTGAAGAGGAGGCTTCTGAGGTCGCTTACAAAATTGCTGCTGCTCATTGTATAAGAGAGGCTTGTTCTAAAGCTAGGGTTGCAATTCTGGAGCCTATAATGCACTTAGAAGTAGTAACCCCTTTAGATTTCACCGGTGATGTTATTTCAGACATTAATGGGAAAAGAGGTAGGGTTATAAATATTACATCGAAAGGCGGCAAAGAGGTTATCGAGGCTGAAGCTCCGCTTGCTGAGCTGTTTGGTTATAGCACAGCGTTAAGGTCTCGAACTCAAGGTAGAGGCAGTTTTAGTATGAGTTTCGTAAGATATGCAGCTCTTCAAAATGAATTGGAAAAAAAGTTTTTTGAGGAAAGAGGTATTTCAATAAATTTTTAATTCAAGAAAGTTGCCCTCTTTAATTATATACTACTTGACAAAGAGACTCATAAAAAATACATACTCATTTCAATTATAAAGAATAAGGGATATTTAATGAAGGCCACAAGATTACGCATTAAGTTAAGAGCTTATGATCACAGTCTGCTAGACAGCTCTGTGAATGAAATCGTTCAAACAGCAAAAGACACAGGTGCAAGGGTTGCTGGTCCGATTCCATTACCAACAGCTGTAAATAAGTTTACAGTACTTCGCTCTCCCCATAAGGATAAAAAATCTAGAGAGCAGTTCGAAATGAGAACTCATAAAAGAATGATTGATATTTTAGAACCAACACAGCAAACAATCGATAGTTTAATGAAACTTGATTTGAGTTCTGGTGTTGACGTCGAAATCAAATATTAGTATATAAGGTCAAACTTCGCTCAAGAAAGATCTATTACCATGAAAGCATCCCCGATAATCGGGGTGATGCTGTGGAGGAATAATGACAGAAAAAGAAAGTAAGGTAAGTACCTCAAGCGTTAGCTTGGAAACGTTTTATTGCCAAAAAGCAGGCATGACAAGGGTTTTTGACGAAAGCGGAAACCATGTCCCGGTAACAGTCGTTAAGTTAATTTCAAATTACATAACTCAAGTTAAAACCGATGAAAAAGATGGGTATGAATCTTACCAAGTGGGTTATGGTCAAGTTAAAGAAAAAAATACAAGTAAGCCAGTTTCCGGAAAGTTAAAAAAAGCTTCAGTTGAAGTAAACTTAAGACATTTTTCAGAAGTTAAAACTAAAGGCTCTGAAGTTTCTAAAGAAAGTTTAGGTGGCTTGGTAAACTTAGAAAGCTTTGAAAAAGGGTGCTTTGTTGATGTAACTGCAATTACTAAGGGTAAAGGTTTCCAGGGTGTAATCAAAAAATTTGGCTTCTCTGGTGGACCGGCTGCTCATGGCTCGCATTTTCATAGAGGAACGGGTTCAATTGGTAACAGAGCAACTCCGGGAAGAGTCTTTAAAGGAAAGAAAATGCCAGGAAGAATGGGTGGTAAGACTAAAACTGTCCAAAATCTTCGAATTCAAGAAATTAATTTAGAAAAAGGCTTTGCTCTAATTCGTGGTTCTGTTCCAGGACCTAAAGATGGTTACGTTAGAGTATCAAAAGCAATTAAAAAATAGATGAGGATTAAGTAATGGCTGAAATAACAGTTTTAGATAAGAATTTTAACGAAAGTGATAAGTTATCACTTGATATTGATCTCACTGCAGAAAAAGTTAATGTTCCTGTTGTTCATCAGGTTGTTAAGGCTACACTTGCTGGCAGAAGGCAAGGAACCGCTAAGACTAAAGAAAGAGGGGAAATTAGAGGCGGTGGAGCAAAGCCATTCAAGCAAAAAGGTACTGGTAGAGCTAGGCAAGGATCAAGCAGGTCTCCTCTTTTAGTTGGAGGGGGTACAATTTTTGGTCCTAAGCCAAGGTCTTATGCTCAAAAACTTAATAAAAAAGTTGTAAAGACAGCAATTAACGCAGTCATTGCAGACAAATTTCAAGCAGGTAAATTAACTGTTTTAGATAAAATTGAATCTAACGGTAAAACTAAGGATCTTCATAAAGAGCTTAGTGAGAGGAATCTTTTGCCGGCTCTTTTGGTTGTTGAGCAAAAAGACTCTTTAGCGTTACGAGCTGTTAAAAATCTGAAAAATGGAAAAGGATTGTCCGTTGAGGGTTTTAGCGTTTATGAGGCTGTAAAGTTTGAGAATTTGATTATAGAAAAAAATGCTTTGGAAAAATTATCCAAGCGTCTAGGTTAAGGAAAGAGCAATGGCACATATTGAGCAAATAATTGAAAAACCATTAATCACAGAGAAAGCTTCTTTAATAAGTGAAAAGCAAAACAGATATGGTTTTAAGGTAGCTTTAAAGGCGAATAAAAACCAAATTAAACAAGCTGTAGAAAGTCTTTATGATGTTAAAGTTTTGAATGTAAAGACTAGTGTTTTACCAGGTAAAGTTAAGAGAGTTGGAAAAGGTACCAAGAAAACTTCTAGTTTTAAAAAGGCTTTTGTTCAGGTTGAAGAAGGTCAAAAAATTGAATTTTTCAAAGGTGTTTAATTCAAATTTAAGTTAACTAAAAAAATATTGAGGAAAAAATGGGAATTAAAAAGTATAAGCCAACGACACCCTCTTTGAGAAATATGGCTACATTAGATGGGAAAGAGTTGACCAAAGATGCTAAGCCTCTAAAAAATATGCTGCAGCCTAAAAAGTCTAGAGCTGGAAGAAATGCTGAAGGGCGGATAACCGTTAGAAGAAGAGGCGGTGGTGTTAAAAAGAGATATAGACTCGTAGACTTTAAGAGAAGTAAAACCAATATACCTGCTGTGGTTCAGGCAATTGTTTACGATCCTAATAGGAGCTGTAACCTTGCTCAAGTCGCTTATGCTGACGGAGAAAAGAATTATATTTTGGCTCCATTAGGGCTTAATGTTGGTGATAAAATAATATCCTCTGAAAAAGCAGATATTAAAGTTGGAAACTCAAAGCAGTTAAAGGATATTCCTGTTGGGAGTCTCGTCCATAATGTTGAAATCTATCCAGGAGCAGGAGGGCAGTTGGCCAGGTCTGCTGGGGCTTATGTTCAGATTATGGCGAAAGAAGGAGATTCCGTCCTTTTAAGAATGCCTTCTGGTGAATTAAGAAAAGTTAAGATCCTGTGTAGAGCGACTATTGGCCAGGTAGGTAATATAGATCACGAAAAGGTTGTCTTGGGAAAGGCAGGTAAATCGAGATTACTTGGAAGGCGTCCAAAAGTTAGAGGTGTTGTAATGAACCCAGTAGACCACCCACATGGTGGTGGTGAAGGTAGGACATCAGGGGGTAGACACCCTGTGACTCCTTGGGGGATGCCAACAAAAGGTTATAAAACTAGAAAAAATAAGAGAACTAGTAAGTTTATAGTAAAACGTAGAAAGTGATAATATTTTGGAGATATAAATGTCTAGATCATTAAAAAAGGGTCCTTTTGTAGATGACCATCTTTTGAAAAAAGCTTTAATGCTTAAAGAAGACCCGGGTAAAGGGAATAAGGTAATCAAGACTTGGTCAAGAAGATCTACTATAATTCCTGAGTTTATAGGACTAACCTTTGCCGTGCACAACGGAAAGAAGTTCGTTCCCGTTTACGTTACGGATAATATGATTGGTATGAAGCTTGGGGAGTTCGCTCTTACAAGAACATTCTATGGTCATGGTGCTGATAAAAAATCGAAAAAATAGGTTTTTTTTAATTTTGCGAGGAAAAAAATGACAATTAAAGTTAAGGCAAGCCGAGTGGGAATATCGCCAAGTAAAGTGAGAGGTGTTATTAACTTGGTAAGAAATAAGAAGGCTTCAGAAGCCCTGAAGATCCTTCGGTTTTGTGAGAAAAAAGAAATCTCAATCATGCTTACAAAACTTATTAACAGTGGTTTAGCGATTGCTTCTGAAGGTGAGAAATACGATCTAGATAACCTTGTCGTTCACAGTATCTTCGCCGATGGTGGTCCTACATTAAAAAGGATTCAACCAAGGGCTCAAGGTAGGGCTTTTAGGGTTAGAAAGAGGACAAGTCATATTACTGTTGAATTGAAAGAAGGATAGGAAGGGAAAGATGGGACAAAAAGTTAATCCGTTTGGTTTTAGACTAGGTTATATAAAAAAGTGGCATTCGTCTTGGTACTCAAAGGATAAGTACCCTGAAACACTTCATGAAGATTTATCTATAAGAAAGTATATAGAAAAAAACATGAAAAACTCTTCAGTATCAAAAACTGAAATATCTAGAACTTCTGACCAAACTAAGGTCACTGTCTATACCGCTAAGCCTGGTGTTGCTATCGGTAAGAAAGGGGCAGGAATTGAAAAGATTAGAAAAGACCTATCTAAAATGATAAAGGGCAACCTAATTTTCAATATCTCAGAAGTAAAAAGACCAGACTCTGATGCTAAATTGATAGCAGAAAATATAGCTCAACAACTTGAAAAAAGAGTTGCATTTAGAAGGGCAATGAAGAAAGTTATGCAGTCTGCTTTTAGGGCAGGTGTTAAAGGAATAAAAGTACGTACAGCAGGCCGATTAGGTGGTGCTGAAATGGCAAGGTCAGAAGGTTATTCTGAGAGAAAAGTACCTTTGCATACACTCAGGGCAGATATTGATTATAACACTGCAGAAGCTCAGACCACTTACGGGATAATTGGTGTTAAGGTTTGGGTATACAAAGGTGAAGTTTACAAATAAAAAGATTTTATTTAAAGGAAGATAGAGATGCTAAGCCCAAAAAAGGTTAAACATAGAAAACAGATGAAAGGCAAGATGAGAGGAAAGTCTCTCAGAGGGGATAAAATTCAATTTGGTGAATTTGCCTTGCAAGCTACTTCTTGTGGTTATATCTCAAATAGGCAGATAGAGTCCGCAAGGATTGCTATTAACAGGAAAGCTAAAAGAGGTGGTCGGGTATGGATCAAAATATTCCCCGATAAAACCCTAACAAAAAAGCCTGCTGAAGTGAGAATGGGGAAGGGTAAAGGTTCACCAGAGTCATGGGTAGCTGTTGTTCGTCCTGGTAGAGTCCTCTTCGAAATAGGTGGATTAGATGAAGAGATTTGCCTAGCTGCTTTAAGGCTTGCTAAGTACAAATTGCCTGTAAAGACAAAAGTTATTAGGAAAGAAGTTTAATTTAAAGATTGTGAGGAATCCAGATGATTCTAAAAATTGAAGACATTAGAAGTTGGGATATAAACACCATTAAGACAAAAATTAGTGAGCAGAGATCCGAATTATTTAAGGTAAAAATGCAGAGGTACTCAACTGGCGTCGAAAAACCACATTTAATTAACGTGGTTAAAGCTAATATTGCTAAGTGTAGCACTGTGTTGAATGAAAAGAGAGAGAGATAGAAATGGCAAGCCAAAATAGAAATTTTAAAAGAAAGTTAGAAGGTGTTGTAACTAGAAAGAAAATGGATAAGACGGTAACTGTCTCTGTTGTGAGAAAGTTCAAACATTCTAAGTACAGAAAGTTCGTCCATGAATCTAATAAGTACCATGCCCACGACCAAAATAATACGGCTAAAGAGGGTGATAGAGTTCTTATTATTGAATCTAGGCCATTCTCTAAAACTAAGAAGTGGGAATTAGTTAAAGTTTTTTAGACTTTTTTAAAGTCAGGAGTATTTTCATGATACAGATGCAAACAAAGTTGGAAGTTGCTGATAACTCAGGCGCTAAGTTAGTTAAGTGTGTAAAAGTTTTAGGTGGATCTAAAAGAATGACGGCCTCATTAGGTGACGTCATCGTAGTGGCTGTCCAGCAGGTTTTACCAGGCGGTAAGATTAAGAAGGGTGATGTTAAAAAGGCTGTGATAGTTAGGACAAAATACCCTATTAGAAGAGAAGACGGCTCTTATATTCGTTTTGATAAGAATAGTGTTGTAATTTTGGGTAACTCAAATGACCCAGTTGGTACAAGGATTTTTGGACCAGTTGCTAGGGAGTTAAGGAACAGGAACTTTACTAAGATTTGTTCATTAGCCCCTGAGGTTTTGTAGGAAGGTAATATGCAAAAACTAAAATTAAAAGATGATGTTATTGTTTTAACAGGTAAAGACAAGGGTAAAACAGGCTCTGTGATAAGGCTTAGTCTAACTCAAGGTAAAGTTTGGGTTAAGGGACTTAATCTTGTTAAAAAAACCGTAAAGCCAACTCAGGAAAACCCAAACGGCGGTATTACTGATATGGAAGGTAGCTTGCACATTAGTAACGTAGCTTTACTAAGTCCCAAAACTAAAAAAGCAACAAGAGTTCGTATTGAAAATAGAGATGGCAAAAAAGTCAGGGTATCTGTTTCGTGCGGTTCGATAATTGAATAAGGTTAAGGTGTAAACATGAGTAGGCTTAAAAATTTATATAATGATAAAGTTAAAGGTGAACTAAAAGAAAAGTTAGGCCACCAAAACGTTAATATGGTTCCAAAGCTAACAAAAATTGTTGTTAATTGTGTTACTAAAGACTGTGTTACAAACTCTAAAATTGTTGGAAATATAGCCAATGACATATCTCTAATTACTGGGCAAAAACCAGTGGTTGCAAAGGCTAAAAAATCAGAGGCAGGCTTTAAGTTAAGGAAAGGTCAATCTTTAGGTGCTTTTGTTACTTTAAGAGGTTCGAGGATGTATGAATTCTTGGACAGGCTGATCAATATATCTTTGCCTAGAGTTAGAGACTTTAGAGGCGTTTCTCCTAAAGGTTTTGATGGTAAAGGTAATTATAACTTAGGATTGAAAGAACAAATTATGTTCCCTGAGATCAACTACGACAAAATCGATAAAGTTAGAGGTCTTGGCGTTTCGATTGTAACAACCGCAAGAAATAATGAAGAAGGCAGAGAGCTACTTAAATCTCTTGGAATGCCTTTTAAGAATGAAAAAAGTAATTAAGGTTTAGGTAGGAGAATAGTACTATGATGACCGATCCAGTAGCTGATATGCTCACCAGAATAAGAAATGCTCTAAGCGCTAGTCACGATAGAGTAGAATTTCCAGCAAGTAAATTAAAGGCTGGTATATGCAAAGTTTTAAAAGAAGAAGGTTATATCAAGTCTTTTAAAATAATTGCAAAATCTCAAAGTGATGTGAAAATAAGAGTCCTTTTTAAAGATAAGAAGTCTATTGTAGGTCTACAGAGATTTTCTAAACCAGGTCTGAGACAGTATAGGGGTTACGAAGACTTCCCTAGAGTCCTTAGTGGTTTAGGTGTGTCTATTTTGTCTACTTCCAAGGGTATACTTTCCTCCAAAGCTGCAAAGAAAGCAAAGGTTGGTGGGGAAATCCTTTGTAATGTTTGGTAGGAGAATAAAATGTCAAGAATAGGTAAGCAACCAATTGCGGTAGCAGATAAAGTAGAAGTAGTTATAAACGGTTCCGATGTCAAAGTTAAAGGCCCAAAGGGTGAACTGACTTATAATTTCACTGACTATGTAAACATAACTAAAGAAGATAATTCTATTGTTGTAACACCTAAGGATGATTCTAATACATCTAGGGCTATGTGGGGCACCACTAGAACCGTGTTAAACAATATGGTCGTAGGAGTTGTCTCAGGATTTACAAAGTCTCTTGAGTATACTGGTGTCGGTTATAAGGCGAGTGTAAAAGGGGATTCCTTAGAACTTAACCTTGGTTATTCACACCCAATCCATTATAAATTGCCTAAAGGGATTTCAGCCAAGGTAGAAAAAAATGTTATTCATATCAGCGGTTGTAATAAAGAAATCGTAGGCCAAGTAGCTGCAAAAATAAGGTCCATGAGACCTCCTGAGCCTTATAAGGGTAAAGGAATTAAGTACACCACAGAAACTATTATCAGAAAAGCTGGTAAAACTGGTGGTAAATAAGGCTTTTTAACAATTTAAGGAAAAATAAAAATGAGGAAGCAACAAGGTAAAATTAAAAACCCTAAGCTAGCGAACAAATACCGAAGAAGACTGAGTTTACGTAATAAAATCTCAGGAACAAGTGATCGCCCTAGGATTATGACTAGTAAAACATCGAAACATTTACGTGTAATTGTTGTAGATGATTCAACTCACAAAGTTTTGTTTAGTGTGCAGACATTTGGCAAAAGTTCTGACGGAGAGATTAAGAAAAACCTTGAAGGCGCTAAAAAAATTGGTGGAATTGTCGCAGGCAAGCTTAAAGATCAAAATATCGAAAAAGCTGTTTATGATAGGAATGGTTGTAAATTTAACGGTTTAGTTGCTGCAGTAGCTAATTCCATAAGAGAGAGCGGTATTCAAATTTAACTTGTTCTAGATGGAGACAAAAATGGAAAACGTGGTTAAAGATAACAGCGAAAAAGTGGAAGATAAAAAGAATAAAAGAAATGCTCCCGCTAAAAGAAAAGCTACAACAAAACCTGAGCTTGAAGAAAGGGTTGTTGCTGTAAATCGAGTAGCTAAAGTTGTTAAAGGTGGTAGAAGATTTTCTTTTAGTGCTTTAATTATTGTTGGCGATAAAAAAGGAAGAGTTGGCTTTGGTTTAGGAAAAGCTAAGGAAGTTCCAGAAGCGATAAGAAAGGGGACTCAGGCAGCAGAAAAAAATCTATTTAATATTCCAATAGACGCTGGAACAATTCCACACACAGTACTAGGTTGCTTTGATGCTGGAAAAATCCTTTTTAAACCAGCAGCAGAAGGTACTGGGGTAAAGGCAGCCGGTGCTTGTAGAAGTATTTTGGAACTCGCTGGAGTAAGGAACGTATTAACTAAATCACTACGTGGTAATAACCCACATAATGTAGTTAAGGCTACTTTCGACGCATTAAAGCAGCTTAGATCTGTTGAGGAAGTTGCTAAAGCTAGAGATATAGATGTAAAAGGTACCCGTATTAAATAAGAAAGCTTAGAGGAAATTATGGCGCATTCAGATACTATAACTGTAAAGTTAAAAAAGAGCATGATTGGTAAAACCGATAAACAAAAGTCTACTGTTAGAGGTTTAGGATTAAAGGGTGTCGGTAGTGAAAAACAACTTGAAAATACTCCTTCAGTTAGGGGAATGATTAAGAAAGTAATTAATTTTCTTGAAATTAAAGAATAGTCTTGTTGGTAGGTGATATATGTTAAAGCTAAACAATCTAAGTAGCCCCAAGGGCACACACAAAAATATTAAAAGAATTGGTAGAGGACAAGGTTCAGGTACTGGCACTCAAGCAGGAAAAGGACATAAAGGTCAAAAAGCCAGAGCTGGCGGCGGAGTTAGACCTGGATTTGAAGGTGGCGGAGTTGCTCTTTACATGAAACTACCTAAGAGAGGTTTTAAGAACGCTCCTTTCAAAAAAGAATATGCTGTTTTAAACCTTTCCCAAATAGATAGAGCTTTCACAGAAGGTGAAGTTACAAGAGAGATGATTATCTCTAAGGGCCTTTTGAAAGGAGAACTGAGAAGACTCCCAATTAAAATTTTAGGTATGGGAAACATAACTAAAAGTTTAGTCTTTAAAGGCATAGAAAAGTTTTCCAATTCTGCAAAGGAAGCAATTGCCAAAGTTGGTGGAACTATAGAAGATATTAAGAAAGCTTAATATTAAAAGAGAAAGGAAGGTTGGTGATGGCTTTAGCGCAAGGAAAGCTTGAAGAGCTTAAGAAGAAGATATTATTTACATTCCTTCTGTTGATAGTATTTAGAATGGCGGCTCAGGTCCCAGTGCCAGGTGTAGATGCAACAGCCTTAAAAAGTTATTTTAGTGAAGGTGGCGCAGGCATCTTTGATTTGATTAACACATTCAGTGGTGGTGCATTTAAAAGATTCTCTGTTTTAGCTTTGGGTATAATGCCATATATTACTACTTCTATTATATTCAGCCTCCTTGGAGAAGTAGTCCCTCAAATTCAAGAGTTACAAGAAGATAGTGAAGGTCATAAAAAAATTCAAAAATGGACACGTTATGCAACTGTAATTTTGTGTTGTGTTCAAGGGTATGGAATGGCTGCAATGTTCGAAAGCCTAAAAAGCCCAGCAGGAATGCCGATCATTCCTGAACCCGGAATGTTATTTAGGCTTACTACTATGATTACTCTAGCTGCTGGCACGATGTTTCTTATGTGGCTAGGTGAGAGAATAACGGAGTACGGCTTAGAAAATGGTGTTTCATTAATTATTTTCGCTGGTATCGCAGTTGCATTACCTTCTGAACTTATTCAAAAAATGGACTTATACCGTAGTGGGGAACTTAAGGGAATAGAGTTAATGATGATTGTTTTCGTCATTTTTGCTTCCTTCTATGTGGTTGCTTTTATAGAAAGGTCCTTTAGGAGTGTTCCTGTTCAATATGCCAAAAAGGTGATTCATAATCGTGTATATGGTGGGACCCAAACATTACCAGTTAGAGTGGATACAGGCGGTGTTATGCCTCCAATTTTAGCGTCATCCCTACTTGCTGCACCAGCGACGTTCGCAAACTTTATTACAGATGAAAGGATTAAACCTTACATAAGCTCCATTGTTGATTCGTTACAGCCAGGGAGATTACTTTTTAACTTATTTTTTGCAGCTTTAATTGTATATATGGCTTATTTTTATGCACCTATACAATTCAAAACTAAAAAAGTTTCTGAGATGTTGCAAAAAAACAACGCCTTTATTCCCGGTGTAAGACCTGGTGCTAAAACCAAAGAGTTTTTAGATTTCATACTAAATAGGTTAACCTTCTTCGGTGCTTTATTTTTAGTCGTGATTTGTATCTTCCCTTCTATGATAACAGGCCAAGCCACTAACTTCGGTGGAACAGCAATGCTTATCTTGGTAAGTGTTTCTATTAGGGTAATGATGAATGTCCAGTCATTCTTGTATGCGGATAAACTTGAATCAGCTTATAAGTCTAAAGGTAAATACAACGGCACAAAAAGAAGGTTTTAACTTATGCATTTGGTATTTTTGGGCGCTCCGGGGTCTGGGAAAGGCACTCAAGCGTCACTTTTGGTAAAAGAACTAGGTTATTCTCACGTTTCTACGGGGGATCTCCTAAGAAATGAGATAAAAAAAGGT
>CEUM01044647.1_pt1 | contig 11479 bp, 11 predicted proteins | sample 356421 | NCBI WGS metagenome assembly CEUM01 (sample SAMEA2622716, study PRJEB7988) | marine metagenome | biome: marine biome (ENVO:00000447); feature: surface water layer (ENVO:00002042); material: "saline water (ENVO:00002010), including plankton (ENVO:xxxxxxxx)" | depth 5 m | reverse complement strand
ATCGCCTGGGCGGGCATCGAACGTCTGCGCCTTGGCCTTGCCGACGACATGGATTTTGCCCCCCGGCCCAGATGGCCGCTTGAGGAGCTTCGCGTCGAGCCCGCCTAGAACGGCTCAGCCGCGCAACGGAACCACACCATATCGAGCCCGATATCCGGCGGGATGCCACTCCTGTATTAAGCATGCAGGCGATACGGGTTGTTGCCCCAGCCGCTGCGCTTAATGATGTGCCGATCAGACTGACCGCGAAAGCGGCTAGTCGTCCACTTCCAGAAAGTGCCGGCTATATCTTTGAGCCCGAACGGCGGACCGCCAACAGAAAACGCGCCAACAGGGGCGGTAGTGCGATGACCGTCGGACGCGTCGCCTGCGCAGCACGCGTCAGCGACTTAAATCTCCTGGCGAGCCGAATGTGGGCCTGTCTGGCGTCGCGCTGTGTTGCCTCAGACATAGCGATGGCGACCGGCGGCACTAGCAGCAAATTCCCATCCGGGTTACGCCGGCAGTCAATTTCCAGCCCATTTGCCATACGGCGCGGCGTCGTTCCATGACACCTGCACGACCGGATGATCGTCTTTGCCTCTAATTGGCGATCCAGGTCTGTTCGGACGCCGCAAGTCCGCGCCTTTCCTTGGCCGTTATTTTTCGGGTTCAGACATAGCCTTCACCGGATTTTTCCGCATCGGTGATATGGCCGGTGGCGCGAACAAACGCGGCAAAGGCCCGGTTGGTAATATCGGTTTCGGACATGCAGTGCGGCGCGACTGTCATGGTCCGCGGCGTTTCGTTGGCGTTTCCCCTTGCGTCGCATATCGTAAACGCACCGGCGGCGCCGGGCGCATCTCGACTGCCGATAAAGGTCCAATTCAAAGCCCCGCGAAAATCGCGAGAAGATAGGCAAAGCACGTGGTTTGGTAATCGGACAGTTCATCGTAAGATAGACGTTGCCGTATTTGAACAACGACATTGGAGACAAAGCATGAGCGGCAACGAGGAATTTCGTGGACACGCGGTTGTGATGCAGCCCGGCGACGGGACGAGCTTCTGGCAACCGATGCCGGCCAACGGCCATGCCGAACCAATGCTGTATCCAGGGAACACCAAATTCAGCGATATGTCTATGGGATACCAGACCATCGCGGTCTGCGGTCACGTACGCGAGCATTCCCACGCCGACCAGGTGGAACTGCAGATCTGCTTCAAGGGCGAGGGCCACGTGTTCGTTGACGGCGAACGCCACGATATCGTGCCTGGCACGTCAATATTTCTCGGCCACGACGTCAAACACGCGATTTATAACGACGGCGACGAAGACCTTGTTATGTTGTGGGTGATCACACCGGCCGGGCTGGAGGAATTCTTCCAGACGATCGGCCGAGAGCGCCGCCCGGGCGACCCCTCGCCGGAGCCGTTCGAACGGCCGACCGACGTGGTCGCCATCGAACGGTCCATGGGCATGAACGATACCTGACGGAATAGAGGAACATCCCGTGCCAAAAGTCGATATCGGCGACGCCGAGATTTATTACGAGGAAAAGGGCGAAGGCGCACCGATCATGTTCGTGCCGGGTCTCGGCGGCGGCGGCGCTGTCTGGTCCAATCAAGTGGAGGCACTGTCACGAAATTACAGGACTATCGTCCACGATCATCGCGGATGCGGGCAGAGCACCTATTCGCTAATCGAGTATTCCGTAGACCAGATGGCGGCCGATGCAATCAAGCTGATGGACGCGCTAGGCATCGACCGAGCGCACTGGGTCGGCCATTCGACGGGCGGTGCCATGGGTCAGATTGTGGCCCAGGATTATCCCGACCGCCTAGCGTCGTTGGTCCTCAGCGCGACATGGCCGGGGCAGGACGAATATTTCAACCGGGCCTTCGCGGCGCGCAAAGGCGTGCTGTCCACGCTGGGAACCGTGGAATACGCAAGACATTCGATCCTAACCCTGCTGCCGCCTTGGTACGTGACCGAAAACCCAGACCGGATCATCGAGATGGAAAAATATCTGGCAGGATCCGATCAGCCGGTCGAGATCATGGAAAGCCGGATCGATGCGATCTGCGCATTCGACCGCCGCGACCGCATGGGATGCATAGACTTACCGGTGCTGGTCATCGTCGCCGAAGACGACATGGTCACACCACGCTACCTCTCGGACCAGCTCGCAGAGGGCGTTCCCGGCGCCGAAAAAGTGATCCTAAAGACGGGTGGTCACTTCGTCCTTCATGTTCTGGTGCAAGAATACAACGCCGCGTTGATCGATTTCATCCAACGCCACCCCATCGCCTGAGCCCGCGCCGATGAACGACCAACCGACACTGGAAGACAATGCGTCGCTACGCGCTATCTTCGCGACGCCCGTGATAGAATGCCCGCTGCCAAACGCTGATGCACTGAACGTGGAGCTGAAACGCGTGATCCTTGAACGCGAGAAAGGCGACAAAGGAACCCAGCACAGCAATCTCGGCGGCTGGCAGTCGGGGTGGGATATGGCTAAGTGGGGCGGCGACGCGTTCGACGAAATTCATCGGGCGGCGCATGCTGTCGCGTCGCAAGCGACATGCGACCGCATAGGCAAACCGGTTCCGGTCAAATGGATCAGCAATGCTTGGGCCAACGTGAACCGCGACGGGCACGGTAACGAGTTTCACACCCATCCCGGCGCCTACTGGTCGGCGAGTTACTATGTCGACGACGGCGGCGCGGCTAGCGACCCGTCTTTGGGCGGCGAATTCGAAATCCAGGACCCGCGCGGCGTCGCCCCGGCGATGCTGGCACCGTATCTCGCCTTTGCCATGCCGGGCGGCCAGTCCGTAGGGGTCAGCGAACTGGTGCGGCCGCAACCGGGTTTGCTGCTGATGTTCCCGTCCTGGCTGTCGCATGCCGTGCGGCCCTATCGCGGCGACGGCGTCCGCATATCTATCGCCATAAACATGACGCCCGCGCCCTTAGGCGCGCAGGCCTGATCCGGGAATGAAAATTGCAATCATCGGAGCCGGCGCTTGGGGCACTGCGTTGGCGGTGGCCGCGCGGCGCGCAGGCCGTGATGTGCTGATCTGGGCGTTGGAGCCGGAGGTAGCGCACGGGATCACTTACGATAACGAAAACCGGCCGTACCTGCCTCGCGTAAAACTGGATCCGGCGATTCGCGCGACGAACAATCTGGGCGACGTCGCTGTTGCGGATATTGTTCTGCTCGCCGCACCGGCGCAGCATTTCCGGCGCACCGTCGGACCGCTCGCGGGTCAGATTGCACCGTCGACCCCGCTGATCATTTGCTCGAAAGGCATTGAGCAGGAAACGCTGGCGCTGATGAGCGAAGCCGTCTCATCGCTGTTTGCAGCGAACCCGATCATGGTCCTGTCGGGGCCGACTTTCGCATCGGATGTCGCAGCCGGGTTACCGACCGCCGTGACCCTCGCCGCCTACGATATCGATGCAGCGCAGCAGATCGCCAACTGCCTCAGCTCCGAACGGTTCCGGCCCTATTCGGGCGACGACGTGATCGGCGCGCAGATCGGCGGCGCGATCAAGAACGTGCTGGCCATCGCCTGCGGCATCGCCGACGGCTGCGGCTTCGGCGACAACGCGCGCGCTGCCCTGATCACCCGAGGGCTCACCGAGCTGACACGGCTGTGCCTAGCCAAGGGCGGGCGGGCGGAGACGATGATGGGCCTGTCTGGCATGGGCGATCTGGTACTAACCTGCACCGGCACGCAATCGCGCAATTATTCGCTTGGCCTTGCGATCGGACAGGGCCGCACGCTGGCGGACATTCTGGAAGAACGGAATTCCGTCGCCGAGGGCGTGTTCACCGCCAGCGCCGCGGTCGCCCTGGCCGATAAACTGGATGTCGACATGCCGATCACCGCGGCGGTCGATGCGGTACTGAACCGGGACGCGGATATCGACGACGTCATCGGCGCCCTGCTGGCACGGCCTCTGAAGACCGAGGCAGGCTGACCCGCCATTCCGATTCGCAAGAAGTGGCGGTGAGGACAGCGGAGGCTCCACCGCCCGAAAATTCAAGGGAGTGACTCAGATGCAATACTGGCTATTCAAATCCGAACCCGGTGCCTGGTCTTGGGACGATCAGTTCAAAAAGGGCGTCGAACACTGGGACGGCGTGCGAAACTATCAAGCCAACAACAACATGAAGGCCATGAAGAGAGGCGACAAAGGCTTTTTCTATCATTCGGTGAACGAAAAGCAGATCGTGGGCATCGTCGAGGTCGTGAAGGAACACTATCCCGATCACACAGACGCATCCGGACGTTTCGGCATGGTCGACGTCAAAGCTATTGAACCGGTGAAGACGCCGGTGACACTGGCAGATATAAAGGCGGAACCGAAACTCGCCGACTTTGCGTTGGTGAAACAATCACGTCTGTCGGTCGTCCCGGTCGGCAAGGCGGAGTGGAAACTGATCTGCAAGATGTGCGGCGTCAAAATCTGAGGCGGGCATGAGCGACCGGATCCTCCTCTGCCGCGTTGACGAAATCGACGACCCTGGAAGCAAGGGCTTCGAGAACATCGAGAATCGCGATCCGTTCTTTCTGGTCCGTCGCGGCGGAGAGATATACGGCTACCGCAATTTCTGCCCGCATTACGGCGCACCGCTGGACTGGAAGCCGGATGCGTTTCTGTCCTATGAAAAAGACCAGATCCTGTGTTCGATGCACGGTGCATTGTTCAATATCGACGATGGCAAGTGCACAGACGGGCCGTGCCCGGGTCAGCGGCTGGAAGAGGTGAAAACCGAAATATCCGACGGCGAGATCTACCTAATCGCCTGATCCAAAATGGCGAGGTCGATTCTTGCCCGCGCCGGTCGAAACAAACATAATTCCAAAAAGCAGGTACCCCACGGTGCCGCAACTATCGGTAGAGGATGAAGATGTCAAAGAACGAATTGTTTCCGGTATCCGCGGATTGGGCGCAACGTGCCCTGTTGGACGAAGCCGGCTATCAGGAAATGTATCGTCAGTCCGTCGATAACCCGGAGAAATTCTGGGGTGAACACGGCAAGCGGATCGACTGGATCACGCCCTATACCGAAGTCAAGGACGTATCCTACGACCACGACGATGTGCATATCCGCTGGTACCACGATGGTACGCTGAACGCATCCGTCAACTGCCTCGACCGCCACCTGGGAAAACGAGGCGACCAGGTTGCAATCATCTGGGAAGGCGACGAGCCATCAGATTCCAAGACCCTAACCTACCGAGAGCTTTACCAAGAAGTCTGCAAGTTCTCCAATGTCCTCAAAGACAATGGCGTGAAAAAGGGCGACCGGGTCACGATCTATCTACCGATGGTGCCGGAAATCGCCGTCGCGGTGCTGGCTTGTGCCCGCGTCGGCGCGATCCATTCCGTGATCTTCGGCGGGTTCTCACCGGATTCAATCGCCGGGCGTATTCACGATTCCGATTCTACAATTATTGTCACGGCCGACGAAGGCATGCGCGGCGGCCGGCCGATCCCGCTAAAAGGCAATGTCGATGAAGCGCTGAAACAATGTCCGACGATCGAAAAATGCATCGTCGTCAAACGCACGGGTAACGATGTCGGCTGGGAAGACGGGCGCGACGTCTGGTACCATGACGCCATGGCGACTGCCTCTGCCGACTGCCCGCCGGAGGAAATGAGCGCCGAAGATCCGTTGTTCATCCTCTACACGTCGGGTTCGACCGGCACGCCCAAAGGTGTATTGCACACTACCGGCGGCTATATGGTTTACGCGTCCATAACGCATCAATACGTTTTCGACTATCACGACGGCGACATCTACTGGTGTACGGCGGACGTGGGCTGGATCACCGGTCATAGCTATATCGTCTACGGCCCACTGGCCAACGGCGCGACGACGCTGATCTTCGAAGGGGTGCCGAACTACCCGGATTTTTCGCGCTTCTGGCAGGTCTGCGACAAGCATCAGGTTAACATCTTCTACACCGCGCCAACCGCCATCCGCGCGCTGATGCGCGAAGGGAATGGACCGGTAGAAGCAACCAAGCGAGACTCTCTGCGCCTGCTAGGCAGCGTCGGCGAGCCGATCAATCCGGAAGCCTGGATGTGGTATTATGACACGGTCGGTGGCGGGCGCTGTCCGATCGTCGATACGTGGTGGCAGACAGAAACCGGCGGCATTCTGATCACCCCGCTGCCAGGCGCCACGCCGCTCAAACCCGGCTCCGCCACGCGGCCGTTCTTCGGCATCAAGCCCGAAATCGTCGACGCCGATGGCAATGTCCTTGACGGCGCGACAGAGGGCAATCTGGTCCTAACGGACTCCTGGCCCGGCCAAATGCGGACCGTCTATGGCGATCACGACCGTTTCGTGCAGACGTATTTTTCCACCTATAAGGGCAACTATTTCACTGGCGACGGCTGTCGCCGTGACGCGGACGGCTATTACTGGATCACCGGCCGGGTCGACGACGTGATCAATGTGTCAGGCCATCGCATGGGCACAGCGGAAGTTGAGAGCGCGCTAGTAGGTCACCCAAAAGTCGCCGAATCGGCCGTGGTCGGATATCCGCACGACATCAAGGGGCAGGGTATCTACGCCTATGTCACCCTGATGGAGGGCGAGGAATCATCTGATGAGCTGCGAACCGAGCTGGTGCAGTGGGTGCGCAAGGAAATCGGGCCAATCGCCTCGCCGGATCTAATCCAGTGGGCGCCGGGACTGCCGAAGACCCGGTCGGGCAAGATCATGCGCCGAATTTTGCGTAAGATTGCCGCCAACGAACACGACCAGCTCGGTGATACCTCGACGCTGGCTGATCCCGCGGTGGTCGATGACCTCTTGAACAACCGGCAGAACCGATAAAGGCGTGCGGGACGGCATAGTTTTTATCAAAGCGTTATCTTGATTATCCGGAGCGCCAAAAATTATAAACAAACCAGAAACATAGTACGGGCAGACCGAGAGCTTCAGCTGGTCACTCGCCGACAATATCAACCTCGGTCAATAAACAACCGATCCGCTTGAGGCTGGGGCTCGCAGCCACGCAACACCTTGATTCGTTTCGACCTTTCTCTCTAAAAATCGACGCAGCGGCCATTTATTTCCCAATCGCCATAGCGTGTGGGATCTGGACCTTCACGGCCCCCGATTTCGGCCCCTCTGTCGGATTCTGCGCTCTTGTCTCCGTCATCCGACTTCGAAGATGGTGCTGCCGGCGTCTCAGCTCCGGCGGGGTGTTTTGGCGCCGGCCTCTCCATGCCGGTGGGCTCGATTTTTTCATCATTCGCCATCTGTCGACTCCTGTTGTTTCGCGCCGCGATTTCGGGCCAGATATATGAGGGCCGTCAGGTCGGCTCGACGCACAACCCCAACGGCATATGTCAGCATCATATATAACCCCGTTCCGGCCAAGACCATCAAAAACGGTAATATCCAGACCGCGTAAACATCATCGCCCAGTTCTAGCGCCGATATTGCGCCCCTAGCGGCCGCAAATGCCGCGCCGCCGCAGAGTATCGCCCCGGCGGCCGGCAGAAAACCGAACAGGCCAAATTTGGACATAACGCGGTAAATCAGCAGGACGAGCATGACGAGTTGCGCAGCCAGCGTCGCTATGGCAGCGCCGATTCCGCCATGAACGGGAATCAGCCACAGATTCAGCACCACATTGGCGGCCGCGACGATAGACAGGATAACCATCTGCGCGGTCTGGTCGCGCCAGGCGACCAGGGCGGTCAGCGGCGCCATACAAGCATAGGAAAGCATAGCAGCCATCACCAGCAGTGCCAAAATCGGAGCACCCGCGATGAATTGTTCGCCAAAGACGACCTTTATCACCCAGTCGGGAAACGCAATTATACCGGCGCAGACGGGCGTGCCGATAAACACGATGATGCGAATATGCCGGTAATAGGTGGCGCGTTTCTCGTCTGGGTCGGATGCCGCCGCTGCAAGCGCCGGCGCAAAGGCAGCGCTCACAATTTGGCCGACAAACATCGACAGAACGAACAGCCGTCCCATCCCGACATAAATGCCGACCTCTTCCGCTGAGCGGAGAAATCCGAGCATCACCACATCAACATTGAGGAAGACGAGAGACATCAGCCCTGCCAGCAGGATCGGCGCACTGTCGACCAATACATCCTTCAAACCCGCGAGCTGAAAGGAAAAGCCCATGGGCGCGATGCGTCGGTTCGCATATAGGCCGAGCAGAACCGCACTGATCAGCATTGCGGAAAACGGGATCGCCGCGGCGGCGAACACATCGCCGGGATCCCGCACCACAATCAACACCGCAATCATCCCTGCGAGAGCGGAGGCGCCTTGCCGAATTGCGACCGGCCCCATTCGCTGTACGCCCTGGAAAAGGAAATCCACGGTCATCGCCGCAGACAGGAGGCCGAGGATCTGAATGAACATGACGATGATCACGTCGCGCGGACGATCGATCCCGGAAATCACGCCGATGTAGATCACTCCGACGAGAAGCAGGAGGATTAAACGAGCACCCATAATTCGCGATAGCAGCGCCGGCATCTTTTCCGGCGACGACGCAATTTCCCGCGTGCCGTACAGATCGGTACCAAACACGACCGCAAGAGCGAAGTAGGAAACAAAGGCGGTGCCGAAACCGAGAATGCCGTAAGCCTCCGGTCCGAGCATCCTCGCGAGCCAGGCCGTCGAAACGAACCCGGTCGCCATCGAGACAGCCTGCGCCACGCCCAGCAGCGAAGCGTTTCGTAGGACGCGCGACGTGCTCATGCCGCCGGGTCCTGGCTGTTCGCGCGGCGGAGACGTAAAAAAGGAAACTGGGTGATGCAGACCAATCTGGAGTCCTCGCCCGGGGCCGTACCGGCTGATAGGAGGTGTTTCAGATGCCTATCATCAGATTTGGCACTTGTCACTTGCGACGGCACCGGTCGCACCCCACATTATTCCCATGAACTACCTGAAAACAACCTTCCTGCTGACGAGCATGACGGCCCTGTTCGTGGGGATCGGCTTCATGCTAGGTGGGCCGACCGGGATGCTGATCGCGTTCGGAATCGCCCTGACGATGAACGCGTTTGCCTACTGGAATTCCGATCGGATGGTGCTGAAAATGTATGGTGCTACCGAGGTGGACTCCCGCTCTGCGCCCGAGCTACATCGGATGGTCGGACAAATGGCGCAGCAGGCGGGCCTGCCGATGCCGAGCGTCTATATCATCGAGAACGACCAGCCCAATGCGTTCGCAACCGGGCGCAACCCGGAAAATGCGGCCGTAGCTGCGACCACCGGTCTGCTTCGCATCCTGTCGGACAAAGAGGTTGCCGGCGTAATGGCGCACGAATTAGCGCATGTTCAAAACCGCGACACACTGATCATGACAATCACGGCCACCATCGCAGGCGCAATATCGATGCTGGCCAATTTCGCGTTATTTTTCGGCGGCAGCCGAAACAACCCGCTGGGTATCGTGGGAACGATCCTGATCATGATCCTGGCGCCGCTGGCCGCCATGCTGGTGCAGTCGGCAATATCCCGGACGCGCGAATACGCCGCCGACCGGCGCGGCGCAGAGATCTGCGGCAATCCTATGTGGCTCGCCTCGGCACTCGAGAAACTGCAGCGCGGCGCCGAACATATCGATAACCCGGAAGCCGAGAAAAATCCGGCCACGGCGCATGTGTTTATCGTGAATCCATTGCATGCACGGTCGATCGATAATCTGTTTTCGACGCACCCAAACACTAAAAACCGTGTCGCCGCCTTGCGCGAGATGGCGGCAGGCGGTTCGGCCAGCGGTACGACGATCAATATTGGCCCCGCCCGCGCTGAGCGATCGCGCATTCCGTCCACCGGCGGTCAGCAACGCCGACGGCGCGGCCCTTGGAACAAACGGTAGATCCGCCAAGAACCAGATTGTAAGGAACCGGCTTTGCGCTATGGTCCGGCTATGAACCTCGCCGCTAAAGATATAGTGGGCCTCGCCGCCCGCGCTCGCGCGCACACCATCCTACACGAGGTGCTGGACCGGCGGCGGCCGCTCGACGAGGTTCTGCAATCGGACAAGCGGTTCGCAAGGCTCGAAACACGCGACCGGGCGTTCGCACGCAATCTGATCGCGACCACGCTCCGCCGGCTGGGTCAGATCGACGCGATCATCGACGACTGTCTTGACCGTCCGTTGCCACAATCGGCCGCCGCGGCGCGTAACGCCCTTCGGCTTGGTATCTGCCAGATCCTGTTTCTCGACACGCCAACGCATGCGGCGGTCGACACGTCGGTCACGCTAACCGGACAGCGTGGGCCGGACAGATTCAAGGGCGTGGTCAATGGCATTCTGCGCCGGATCGTGCGGACGGCCGAGGATATCCCCCTGACAGCCGACGCAGAACACGCCAACGTACCGGACTGGTTGTGGCGATCCTGGATTGAATCGTTCGGCCCTGAACATGCGGCGAAGATCGCCGCCACCCAACTACAGGCCCCGCCGATTGATCTAACGGTCTCCGCCGACCGCGACGTCTGGGCCAAGAAACTGAACAGCACCAGGATCGGCAGCGCGTCAATCAGGCTAACCGTTGGCGGGGATATCGCTCTGTTGCCAGGTTTCGCCGAGGGTAACTGGTGGGTTCAGGATGCGGCCGCGGCATTGCCAGCTCAGCTGATGAAGGGTGTCGCCGATGGCGGTAAGGTGCTGGATCTCTGCGCCGCGCCGGGCGGGAAAACCGCCCAGCTCGCAACCGCGGGGTACAACGTCACCGCCCTCGACATCGCGCCCAGCCGCCTGCAGGTCCTGACGGAAAACCTATCCCGCCTAAACCTGCAAGCCACGGTGGTCGAAGCCGATCTTCTGTCCTGGAAATCGGAAGTGAAATTCGACGGCATTCTTCTCGATGCACCTTGTACAGCGACAGGCACGATCCGACGGCATCCGGATATTCCGCTCTTGAAATCCGCGGCGGATGTCACCCGCCAGTCAGATGTTCAGAAAAAATTTCTTGACCGAGCCGTCGATCTGGTTCGGGATGGCGGCACCATTATTTACAGTGTGTGTTCGATGGAACGATCAGAAGGTGCCGGTCAGATCGAGGCGTTGCTTGAACGAAACCCGGACGTGGCCATCGATGCTATCGCGCCGGACGAGCTGCCCGGTTTTGAGACCTGCATCCAACCGGAAGGCTGGGTTCAGACTACGCCCGCCCATTTGTCAGAACAAGGTGGCGTGGACGGATTTTTTATCGCTAGACTACGTAAAAAATGATGAATCGGGGCCGTCGTTTGCTTGCTGCGGCTCGGTCAACCTGATACCTAACCGCCGTGCAGAAACCCATCAGAATTGCCCCGTCGATCCTATCAGCTGACTTCGCAGCGCTGGGAGACGAAGTGCGCGCGATTACCCGCGCCGGCGCGGATTACATCCATGTGGATGTAATGGATGGCCACTTCGTTCCGAACATCACGATCGGGCCAGATGTGGTGAAGTCGTTGCGAAAGACCAGCAAGAAGCCGTTCGA
>CEUM01026267.1_pt1 | contig 11489 bp, 10 predicted proteins | sample 356421 | NCBI WGS metagenome assembly CEUM01 (sample SAMEA2622716, study PRJEB7988) | marine metagenome | biome: marine biome (ENVO:00000447); feature: surface water layer (ENVO:00002042); material: "saline water (ENVO:00002010), including plankton (ENVO:xxxxxxxx)" | depth 5 m | reverse complement strand
ATAGTTGCTATTCTTGAGAATGTCCTTTCCGGGATTACAGTCGTGCAGGCTTACAATGCAAAGGACTTCGAGAGATCTAGAATTGAAATTCAGAGTGGAAACTACAGAGACATGGCTATTCAGGCTGCTTTCATAAGGAACCGTTTTATTCCTGGAATATACGTAGTTGCAGGGATTTCCTTTGGTCTTCTGGTATCTGCCGGAGGATGGATAATGGCGGCGGAAGAGATTACTGTTGGACAATTCGTCACCTTCTTACTCATTTCAACCAGAATGACAATGCCGATGTTCATCCTGGGAATGTTACTCAACCAATTGCAGAAAGGTGAGGCTGCATCAAAGAGAGTATTCGCAATTATTGATTTACAACCATCAATATATGACAAGGAGGGGGCCGTTCCTCTTGAATCACCAATCGCCTCGATTAAATTCGAGGCTGTCTCTTTCGCATACCCTTCTTCAGATTCAAATGTCCTAAACGACATCAATTTCTCTGTATCCTCCGGAGAATTCCTGGGAGTAATGGGCCATACCGGGGCCGGAAAAAGTACAATTCTCAAACTAATTGAAAGATTCTATGAACCTCAGAACGGACGTGTGCTAATCAATGGCACAGATATCAATGAGTTCCAGATAGAGTCAGTGAGGGCCAGGATAGGTTTCGTCTCTCAAGACCCATTCCTGTTTTTCGGTAGTGTAAGGCAGAATGTGGCCTATGCCCGAGATTGCTCAGATGAGGAGATCGATCGTGCTTTAGAAGCAGCAGGGGCCCTAGAGTTCGTCTCTCAGCTTCCAGAGGGGATGGATACTATGGTGGGAGATAGGGGAGTCATGCTTTCTGGAGGTCAGAGAGCACGGATTAGTCTAGCAAGAGCCTTACTCAACGATCCTGATCTGTTGGTTCTAGATGAGGCTAGTGCGGCTTTGGATGCAGAAACGGAAAAGAGGATTCAAGAATCGCTATTCGGCAGCTCAAACGGTGGAAAAAATAGGATTACGATCGCAGTGGCTCATAGGCTAGCCACAATCAGAAATGCCGACGAGATAGTTGCAATGGTCGATGGAGCAATTGTTGAGAGAGGCACACACCAAGAACTGATTGCCAGAAAAAATATCTACGCGTCGCAGTGGTCAATACAGACTGGGGAACTGGGTTCAGCGGAGGTTTGACCTTGTCTGGTTCTATTGAGTGGATAGAGGTAAAGCCCGGAATTGTCGTAATGGGTTCTGCAGACCGCTCGATATTATTTGGGGGCATTGGCCCGAGGCACGAGGTCTCGATCGGTTATTGTTTCAAAATCTCCAGAACTCCTGTTCCCTCGATTGAGGCATTGAAGATCATTCAATCATCGGAGGCCAATGTAGCCTCAGAGTCAGAATGGGAGCTTGCTAACTCTAGAGGCCTTCTATCCGCAGAAATCGGGCTTATCGAGGGACTAGAAGATAGGCATCATGACTACTGGGGGAAAGCTTGCGACGGCCGACCTCACTACGGAGGGGATAGAGGCCTGCAAAACCTTAGACGTTGGTCAAAGAGCGGACCTGTGTCAATCCAACGACCACCCCTTTCGGAGGCTGGAAAAGCAGAATCCGTTCGTCTGGTAATTAGAGAAGATCCCGACTGGTCGGACAATCCCCCCACTATCCCAATCAGGAAGGATAATCAGAGGATTATACTCGAGGAAGCTGTTATTTCTCTCTTATTGGGGGTGATTCCCTCATTCATTTGGGCTTACTATAACGCAAGCGACGGTTATCTACGGGAGGGCTGGCTCAATCTTACAATCGGAGGAATTTTTTTCGGCCTGTTTACATCTTTGTTTTGGAGGCCTAAACAACCGAAATGGCATATCAAATCTGGAACAATGATGCAGAAATGAGGACATTTTAGGTGCGTTCTCTGTCATCAATCTGCGAAGATGAACTCCCAATAGTCAAGGCAACTCTTGCTTTGTTAATCCCTACTCCGTAATCCCATAATAGCATAAACGATATAATCGGAGACAAAAAAACGGTTGTAGCACTCTTGCTGGGTGAGGGCCCCAGTACTGCACCGATCCATGCTATAATGTTGAACACGGCAACTAGAGTGGGGAACTGGTGAACCATTGCTCTCTCAACCCCCATGGGGACTGATTCCGTGGAAATATCCCAAAATTCAGGCCAAGAAAGTCCTCCGTTAAAGCATCCCCAAATGAAGGAAACGGCGGACATAGTAACAAGTATGGGAAATGAGGAAACTATGCTGTGACTGAACCCCCATAAGCTAGGGTATCTATTACTTGCCAATTTCCTGACAAACCCGTAGTTCCGTATTTGCTTTCTTACTCTTTTGACTCCACGTCTACGGTGCCACATTATTGCACTACCATCAGACCAAAGTCGATATCCGGCCATTCTGACACGATTGTCCATCATTACATCCTCTGCTCCAATAGCTCCCGGATCAAATGAACCTACCTCGACTAGGACTTCCCTTCTGTAAGCAGAGTTCACTCCGGGTAGCTGCTCCACTTCCTCTAATTCCTCCCTCGCTTTTTTCCCATAATTTGTCCCAGCTGTTAGAAATTTGTTGCAGAAAGCGACGTCAATAACCTTCTGCCAATAGGTCGACTCTTCTACCGGTGCAAAATTAGGCCCCCCGACTCCCGCTACGTCGGGCCTATCGAACCACCTTTCAAGCCTCTCGACCCAATCTCCTGGTACGATTACGTCATCATCTGTGAAGAAAACAAGATCAGACTCAGTCTCTTCGATTGCCACATTACAAGCATCGGCTCTATTACTAGCTCCTTTGTCATCAATATACCTGAATCCTCTACTCTCCGCCTCTAATCTTCCTTTGTCATCTCTGGGACCAACCACAACTACCTCCATATCGTCATATGTCTGATTGGCTAGACCATCAAGGGAAATCCCCAACTCATCCGAGTTTCTAACTGTGGGTATGATTACACAAACTCTGCTTGGCACAAAAGTTCGGGAGAGGGGGTGATTGATGAGTTCACGGGTCAGTCATTGACTATCCTTGGTGCTAGGAAGTAGGTCCATCTAGCCCCGCCATCGTTACTCATCCAAGTCAGTCTTAACGGATATTTCTCTTCAAACTCAAGCGAAACCTCGTTGGTGAATCCTCCAGCCAGTTTCTTTGTCAAATCGCCGAGATACTGTAGCGAATAAGTTGAATGTGTAGGAGAAGCACAAACAAGTTCGCTCAACTCCCCAGATTCGAACTTCACGTTTACTCCTTCGCCGGCCTCAACAGTTACCGAAACCGATAATTGATTCTTGTCCATGCTTAGGTCCACTTCCCCTCCAACGAATTTTGCCGCTCTCAGTGCTCTCGAAAGCTTCTCGGAACCAATTGTGGCCTTTGACTTAAATTCCAAATTTGGCTGATTAGGATTATCCATCGTGCTGGTGTCTATGCCCCTGAGAATCATCAGAACCTCACCAACTCTAACGTTAATTGCGCCCACCGCGTCATCATAATCCATCTCTACTAGGTCACTTGGTCCCGCTAGAGTAAGTAGATCGCGCATCTTTTGGAGGTCTAGCCCTATCTCCACGGGCTCAACCTCGTATGTCTCGAAGCACTCATCGGCAATTGTTGCAGAAAGTAGAGCTACATGGGAACCGTCAACAACCGAAATACTGAGTCCCTTTTCCCCCCACACCAACTTAGCTTCTGATGTCAGGACTGAAAGGATGTCTACGATTTCTCTCATTAGTTGTTGCTTGGCTGTAATTCTTAGCACGTGTCCACCCCGATTCAAACTACAACTACCGGCGGCTCTTGATGATTATTGGCCCAAAGCCTGCGAAATTATTGGTATTCCCTCCAACGATGGCCGCAGTCGTCGCAAGTGCATATCTTAGTCTCCGGTTCGTCTGAGGACCTAGTCTGCCTGAGTTCAACGTACGCTCTATCCCCATCGCATTTTGGGCACAAGTAGTCTCCGACTCTTAGAGTCCCTCTGGGGCCGTCTTCTTCTACGACTTCTGTAAGGTGCTTTAGTGACTTCGAGTCCGTGGATGCCATAGTTTTGGAAAGATCAATAGTTTCCCCTGTCATTGGATCGGTAAATTCAGCACCTTTGCCATCTTCTCCAGAAAGGGGGCCCTCATATCCACATTTGTAATCTGGACACTTAATCCACCCTCGTTCATCGGGGTAACTTAGTGCACCACATATAGGACAAAACATCTCTTCCACCATTGTCGTATAAACGAGAACCGAGCATCCCTGAACCCTCCGACTATTCAACTATTCGTCCAAATCACTGAGCATACCCGCACCGTTCAAGCCACTGCACCCATTGGGACTACTATGAGAATCCACTACGATTGGAGATTAGCAAGGGTAGTGGATTATGAAGGGAATATTGTGGATGAGTTGGAATGGGAGGGCCCAATCACACCTAATGGACTATCAAAAAGACTCAAGACAATGCAAGGGGGTAGAAATCTTCCAGAGGTCTCAACCCTTTCTGAGCGCTTCCCAGACGCGGTCATCGATGAAATGGGTGCTTTATCGGATCCGAATTGGCCTGAGATTGGAGATTTGAAGGAAGTCTTCCAGAAGGCTACTTTGGAATTAGCGAAAATTGGTGTCGCAGACTCATCTGGAGATTTGGATAGGAGGCTAGACATGCTGGTCTCAGCAGCACATGAGCTAAGGTCATCTTGGACAACCTCAGAGTCTCGATGTGTTGAATGGGCAGGCTTGTTCATCACTGAAGCAAATCTTGACTCTCAGAGGAATGAAATTCCTGTGGCTATATCCTCATCAAGAACAATCTCCGAAGCCTCAGAAAAGCTAGGTGTAAATCCTCCGAAGCACCTTCCTTCTGATTCCGAGTGGTCATCCATGATGTCCCATGCCAATGCAGTGACTAGGTCATCAGATATTCTAGACCAAATAGAGAATTCAATTAGAGAAATTGCGAATGCCCACGTCCCATCTCTTAGCGCACTTTTAGGCCCTATTTCGGCAGCCAAACTAGTATCTCTGGCGGGAGGTAGGGAGAGGTTAGCAAGAATGCCCTCGGGCTCGTTACAGGTTCTAGGTGCGCATGCAGCGATGTCGGCGCACAGAAGGGGAGCTCCTCCGCCAAAGCATGGAGCGGTGCTATTTTCAATGCCGCAAGTCAGCCGTTCACCAAGATGGGTTAGAGGAAAGATTGCACGATTTCTCGCCGGAAAGGCCAGTATCGCGGTCCGAGTCGATCATTTTGAGGGTGAGAGATGGGACGAATCCAAGATCGAGGAAATCAACTCTGAGATTGAGGCAATCAAGACTAAGTTCCCAAGACCTCCAAAGAGGAGGGTGTAATCTGGCAAAATCAATTCCAATCTGCTGGGGCGTTAGGAAGGAGGGAAGGACGCTTTGGACAAGGAATGCTGTCAAGGGGAAATCGGTCAGAGGAGAACGTAGGAAGAGGGATGGAAGGATAGAATGGAGAAGGTGGGACCCTACCAAGTCTAAGGTAGCTGCTGCTCTTTTGAGGACATCATCTGAACCATCCTCGATTCTCCCAGATCCAGGCTCAACATGTCTCTATCTCGGAGCATCCAGTGGAGGGACGGTTAGCCATATTCACGATTTCGTGTGCGGAGCAGAAAACCACCATGGAGGACAGGTCGTAGCCGTGGAAATATCTCCTAGGATGTCACGTGGTCTGATTTCCCTCTCCGAATCTCGTCCTGGGATGGTCCCAATTCTTGGTGATGCGAGGAAAAGCATGGTAGTCGCGCCATTCATCAGATCTAAGGCCGATTGGATTCATCAGGATCTCAGTATTGCTGATCAGGCAGAGAACTTCGTTAAGATGGCCATAACATTCCTTATTCCCGGTGGAATCGGTCTTCTAAGCCTAAAAGCGGCTAGCGAGAGGTCTTCGGAAGGAGATGAAAACGCTAGATTTCACAATGCGGAGATAATCCTGAAGAATTCAGAACTTTCCCTATTGGAGAGGATAGAACTTCGAGGACTAGAGGAGCAACACGTTCTATTCGTTTGTAAACTACGCCCCCGAGCCGATAACTAGTGCTCCCAATGCTCCGTAGAAGAGTACAACCAGGACAAACAAACCAATTCCTATCCAAGAAATTATCTGTGCTGCTTTCGCCATACCTTGGTCCGGATGTCCTGGATACTGGTTGGTAGTCGCTAGAGCACCATTAGCCACAATAAGCCCGGGAATCGCAGTACAAATCGAGCAAATCACAATTCCCAATATGGAAAGTACTAGTGCAAGGACTGCGTTAGTAGCGGGGAAAATCCCGCCTGGCCCCCCAATTTGCCCTCCTTGGACGTAGATTTGCTGGGGGGCCTCTTTTGCCGTGGCAGGGGTCCCGTCAAGAATTATTTCTGATTCTGGCTGATCGTCCGATGAGACCCAATCGGGGACTCCACTCTCCTCCATGAAATTACAAAGTATGAATATCAATTAATTCTGCCTATCTAAGAAAGGTAATGGCCTAATCATCTCAGCCATCATACATGCCCGAGCTACCGGAGGTGGAAACGGTTCGCCTTGGCCTCGAGAGGCACTTATTGGGAAGGACAATTTCTTCTGTAGAACTTCGAAGGAGTGATCTAAGATTTCCGTTTCCTAGCAATTTCGAAACCTCTCTCGAGGGTAGGATTGTAGAATCGGTGGAACGCCGTGCGAAGTACCTCCTAATCCGACTAGGTGGAGATTTGACTTGGCTTTGCCATTTAGGAATGAGTGGTAGGTGGACACTTATTGGCAACGGAGTGATTGGGAGGCCGGGAAAGTTCTCTAGCGGTGCTCCTTTGGGAAGTGGTGACGGGCCCCACGATTGGGTCGTGATTCATCTAGACAGTGGGACAAAGGCAGTCTACTCGGACCATCGTAGGTTTGGATTCATGGACTGCTTTCCCACTTCAAAGCAAGAAAAAAACAAATTGCTCTCGGATTTGGGCCCAGAGCCTACTCCCGACCATTTAGCCCCTCAGGATCTCGCTGAAGGACTTAGAGGAAGGAAAATGCCAATCAAATCAGCTCTCTTGGATCAGAGGATTATCGCCGGCCTCGGGAATATTTACGTCTGTGAGATACTACATCGGGCCGGAGTTTCTCCAAGAAGAAAGGCTAGCAGTGTCGCTGGATTATCCGGAATCTCCAGAAGAGTCGAGAGAATAACATCCGCAACGCACGATGTCATCACCGAGGCCATAGACGCAGGAGGCTCCACTCTGCAGGATTTTAGGGGAGTCGATGGAGATGACGCTATGGGCTATTTTATCCACAACTTTCTGGTTTACGGGAGAGAAAATAAGGAGTGTCTAAAGGAAGGCTGTTCCGGTTCGATAAAAAGATTAGTTCAGTCAAATAGATCCACATTCTACTGCCCATCCTGCCAACGTTGATGGACGTCCTGTTTACAAAAAACCACATGTCAGACCAAACCGATATGAAAGCCAAACTGATCACCGAGTTCATTGGAACCTTTTTCCTCTGTTTGACAATCTGTGTAGCCGGAGCATTCGGTCTCTCTGGTCCAAACGCTCCTTTCGCTATAGCTAGTACTCTGATGGTTATGATATATGCCGGGGCTCACGTTTCCGGGGCTCACTACAATCCTGCAGTTACTATCTCGATCTGGATTAGGGGGGCATGTGAGAGATCAGAGGTGTTGCCCTATGTGATATCACAACTCGCAGCAGGATTCCTAGCTGCTCTGGTTGCTGCAAATCTTATTGTTACCGGGAGTATCTCCGAAGATCACCCAATCGAGATGTTCGAGCCTTCAGGTATGGGGGCCTCAATAATTGTATCCGAGCTCCTATTTACCTTCGCACTAGTTTTCGTAATTCTCAATGTGGCAACCTCAGAATCCAATGAAGGAAACGGATACTATGGTGCTGCAATCGCATTGGTAGTACTAGCCGGGGCTCTAACAGTTGGGGATATATCTCTCGCATCGTTCAATCCGGCAGTCTCCCTATCCCTGGTAGTTCTTGGGAAAATGGCTTTTGCAGACTTATGGCTGCATTTGGCACCTCAGTTGATTGGAGGGGGAGGGGCCTCCTTAGTTTTCAAATGGAATAACTAGTCAAATTGCTGGGACATCTCTATTCCCCTGACTAATGCCATTAGGACCTCATTCCTCGGTGTTGGCACTCCAAACTCCTCTCCCTTAGAAATCACGGCACCGCAGAGGACATCTATCTCTGTCTTTCTTCCTGCCATGAGGTCCTGAAGCATTGAAACTCTATTCTCAGCAGTTGATTCTACCACCTTCCTGAGATAACTCTCAGAATCAGAATCTCCCAGATTTACTCCTGATGCCCTCGCGACAGCCTCAGCCTCTCTCATCGCCTCAATAGCCTGGTGCCACAATTCTGGAACCTCCGCCAAGGCCCCATTCCTGATACCTGCAATAGCACAAATTGGATTGATTGCTACGTTTATCGTTAACTTCCTCCAAATTTCTCTCTCGATATCGAACGACCAATTCGGAGCCAGTCCCCCCTCGTCAAGATATGAAATGAATTCATTAGCAATATGGTTCGGCTCCGAGGATTTAATTGAACCTAGGGAAATTGACCCTCTCCCAGTCCAGTGGACAGCGCCATCTCCATCCCTCCAAGCCGAGTGAGTGGTCGTTCCGCCCAGTACTCGCTCCCAACCTACCCTGCTGGCAATAATCCCTGAATTTCCAAGCCCGTTCTGAATGCTGATCACACATGCGTCTTGTTTGACTAAATCTTCAGCCATGGAAGCCAATTGGGGAGTTGAACCAGACTTGCCTGAGACTATTGCAACATCACAAGTCCCGCACACTCTCTCATCCAGTGGGCCCTTCTCACTATCCACAATCTCGAAACGCTCCCCTGGAATCATTTCTACAGATCCCTCAGGAGTGAATAGCGTCAGTCCCTCAAGCAATTCTCTAGCAGTCCGTCCCCTAGAAACGCAAACGAGATCAGCGCTGGTGTCAGATAGGCATCCAGCAAGTACACCACCAATCGCCCCAGTTCCAAGAATGGCAATCTTCACTCACAACCCCCCAATGGGCATCTAGCCGAGAGATGTACAGTGACTCCTGATTCGTCCGCAGTTACCCATAAAGCCCGTTCTAGATCAGTACTGCCAGTTGCTATAGACTCAACGAAAGAAGAACCTCTGGCCTCAATCAATTCTCCAATTTCTACTTCCCATATTTCAGACTGGGGGGAGTCGCCATGCCACTCCAAAGACAGATCCAGCCTTTCTGATCCTCTGTTGAAAATATAGAACGAGTCTGCATCAATTCGCTGATTGAGGCCTATTGCCGAGTATCCTTCAGTAGAATCTCCAGTGGACACAAATACATCCGGCCCGACTATGATATTGAATGAGGCTAGGGAACCATCGCTACCACAAATCGCCAGCCACCCCTCCTCACCGATACCTATCGAACCATTCCCGCTCATGTTCCCTACAAGCCTGATCGAGGAGTAGTTGCCCATCTCTACTGACCAGTTCTCCGCAGTGTCCACCTGTGCAACAACCTCGCTAGATGGGCAGAAAGGAGATCCTCTATCGGAGTGTGAGAGTATATCTCCGGTGGAAACGATGCCATCTGGAACTTCCCATTGCCCATCCATAACCTGTATAGATGGCTCCGAGCCATCAATTGGAATCAGCCATGGCCCCTCGGTAGAGTTATTACTCTCAAGGAAAATAACAGGGCCAAAGGATCTGCCCCGCGAATCAAAAGACCCTGAGCTCTGAATTGCGCCGTTATTTCCTCTAAGGCACAACTCTTGAATTCCTGAAGTTAGATTGCTCCCATTAATGACCTCCCAATATGCTCCCCCAACGACAATATCCCCTCCATCTCCAGCATTAAAATCAGTACAAATTACCGGTTTATCAAATCCTCCAGAAAGACTCCAGAATGGACCAATCAAACCCTGGCTAGTAGACTCATGAAGTAAGATCTCATGCTCTACCTCGAAGCCTGAGACCTCGACTAGTACCTTTAGAAGATGATTTGAGAAATTCCCTTCTGGTGGTTTAATTGAGATCTCTACGACACTAGTCTCAGACTGTTTAACGTCATCGAACCGACAGACAACTTGAGAATCAGAACAATCAGTGCTGATCACCCACTCCTGGGATCGGGACCCCTCAATCCTAATCTGTAGCCATCCGGAGACAGGCATCACTCCTTCCGGCTCTAAATTTAGCGAAATGACCTGCATCTCTCCTCCGGAGAACACAACTTCTTCCGGCCACTCTTCAGTGGATATTCCTGCAATGTAGTCCTCCATCTCGTATGATGGAACGGGCCCAGGTAGTCCCGCAAGCAGTATAACACTCGCTACAGCTACGAAGCGACTCTTGAACCTCTCATCTAATCCTGATTGTTCGTCAAGTACGATTGGCTGAGGTAGGTTATCCGGATTGAAACGCTGCCAAGCAGCTACGAAGGCGAGGAAGACCCACGGAGTCCATCTGGCCGTAGCGAAAACCACTACCATGAACAAGAGCACGATTAGGAACACCGATGTCTGGGTACTTCCGCTTCTCATTTCCGCTGGACCAATAATTGCATGGAGTAGCCTATCTCCTGGTAGACCAGGTATGGGGAGCATCATTATCCAACCAACCAAAGAAAGGCCTACCCCAGAAATACCAACTGGGTGCAACCATTGGAGACGAATATCCCGATGTTCCCCCAACAAAGAATCGGCTAGGGTGCCAGAAATCAGACTAGTTTCGAATACAGTGGGGGGCCCTGTCAGTTCGGGGGGGCTACTTGGAGTAATAATTAGCCCAACTACTGTGAGAAAACTTCCAGCTGTAAACAGGACAATTGGAACCGTCAACTCGATAGACCCCAATGCCCTTCTGGACGGCATTGGCACCATATCGAGCTTCCTCTGCCCTATCGCCCCGACAATTCCGAACGGCCACCAAGTAGGAATTGGAAACACTATCGGGGCAATATGCCCTATCTCTATTCCGAATCTCCTTGCGACAAGAACCCTGCAATAACTAGCTATGGATAGAGCAAGTAATATTGGTAGCGTGAAGAAAATTAGCGAATTCACAATTTCGTCATTTCCTGACGAATCACTACCATATCCGTATTCAGAAACCCAATGTGATCCAGCCATGGTTAGGAAAGCTGACATGACTGCCCACATCAGAAAACTCTGGTAATTTCCCATCACATTACTTCCTTCGGGAATCCTGGAAATGATCAGAACAGGAGGGTTCGTCTCTTCCAGTGATCCAACCAGTCCCATTGTGTCTAGGTGTGAATTGAGTTCTTTCAGTTGATTACTCACATCCTTCCCGTCTAGACCTCTGACCTCCCATGAATTGGGATAACTACCCTCGTTGCCTAGTTCGAAGAATCTAGAGGCTATTACCTCGAGAAGTTCTCTGGTGCCCCAGGTCTCAGTATCTATCAAAATCTCGTTCGGCATGATGCTCCCTCCCTGACCATCCCCTCGGGATGTC
>CEUM01328154.1_pt1 | contig 11495 bp, 7 predicted proteins | sample 356421 | NCBI WGS metagenome assembly CEUM01 (sample SAMEA2622716, study PRJEB7988) | marine metagenome | biome: marine biome (ENVO:00000447); feature: surface water layer (ENVO:00002042); material: "saline water (ENVO:00002010), including plankton (ENVO:xxxxxxxx)" | depth 5 m | reverse complement strand
TGTAGTTGGTTGAGAGCCATTCCTTCCACCAGTCCCATGACAAGCATCACAAGAAACAAACCTATTTATAGAAATTTTCTTTTCAACACCAAAAGCAGCTTCAGTGAAAGAAACATTCAAAGTCATCTGCATATCTTCGCCAGGACGCCCTCGGCTTCTCCCAGATCTTCCCCGTCTGCTCCCGCCGCCGAAAAAGTCTCCAAAAATATCTCCAAAGATGTCCCCAAGGTCAGAAAAATCGCTAAAGCCACTACCTGTCTGCCCATCTACTCCAGCATGACCAAATTGATCATATCTAGATCTCTTTTGCTCATCCAACAAAACCTCAGCAGCCTCAGATGCCTCTTTAAACTTGGCTTCTGCCTCTTGGTTATCTGGGTTTCTGTCTGGGTGATATTTCATGGCCATTTTTCTATAGGCTTTTTTGATCTCGTCCTTATCAGAACTTTTCCCAACACCCAAAACGTCGTAGTAATCTCTTTTGCTCATATTTCTGCACCTTACAAAATAAAAAAACGGCCTACACTAAATATAGGCCGCTTTTCTAGTATAAATAAGAAAAAAGTTAATAAATTATTTCCTTTTAAACCTCTTTAAAGTCTGCATCGACAACATCATCATCTTTTTTATCGGACTTTCCAGAGTCTTGTCCTCCAGAATTTTGAGCTCCTGGCCCCTGAGGCCCTGCCCCTTGAGCTCCTGGTCCCTGAGGCCCTGGCCCTTGAGGTCCACCATCTTGCTGATACATTTCTCCAGCAACTTTATGGGTGACACCTTGAAGTTTCTCAATAGCAGCTTTTAGCTCATCAATGCTTTCACTTTCTAAGTATTTCTTTGCTTCTGTCACAGCACCTTCAACTTCACCTTTTGCGGCATCAGATAATTTATCTTTTCCTTCTTTTAACATATTTTCAGCTGCCACAATCATAGAATCAAGTTGGTTTCTAGTATCAACAACCTCTCTTCTTTTTTGATCAGAGTCTCTATTTTCCTCAGCATCTCTTACCATTTGCTGAATTTCTTCCTCGGTAAGACCTGAACCACTTGTAATTTTTATTTCCTGAGACTTTCCAGTTGCCTTATCAACAGCAGAAACGTGAACAATTCCGTTCGCATCAATATCAAAAGTAACTTCAATCTGAGGAATACCTCTTGGAGCTGGTGCAATTCCAGTTAAGTCAAACCTACCTAAAGTCTTGTTGTCTTTAGCAAATTCTCTTTCACCTTGAAGAACGTGAATGCTAACAGCTGGTTGATTATCCTGAGCTGTTGAAAAAACTTGTGATTTCTTAACAGGTACAGTTGTGTTTTTTTCGATAATTTTAGTTGAAACACCACCAAGAGTTTCAATTCCCAAAGAAAGAGGTGTTACATCTAAAAGAAGAACATCTTTAACGTCGCCTGCAAGAACACCACCTTGAATAGCCGCTCCAGCTGCAACAACTTCATCAGGGTTCACTCCTTTATTAGGATCTTTTCCAAAGATTTGCTTAACTCTTTCCTGTACAGCAGGAACACGAGTCGACCCACCAACCATAACAACTTCATGAATTTCACTTGCAGACAAGCCAGAGTCTTGAAGAGCCGTATTACAAGGTTCAGCAAGCCCATCTAAAAGGTCAGCTACAAGAGATTCAAACTTAGCTCTTGATAGATTAACATTTAAGTGTTTTGGACCTGTCGCATCAGCTGTGATAAATGGAAGGTTAATGTCTGTTTGAGTAACGTTAGATAACTCATGCTTGGCTTTTTCTGCAGCTTCTTTAAGTCTTTGAAGAGCCATTGAATCTTGCTTCAAATCAACACCGTTCTCTTTTTTAAATTCTTCTGCAAGGAAGTCAATAATTCTATAATCGAAGTCTTCACCACCAAGGAAAGTATTCCCATTTGTTGCTTTAACCTCAAAAACACCTTCAGAGGTTATTTCCAAAACAGAAATATCAAAAGTACCACCACCAAAATCAAAAACGGCAATATTTTTATCTTGTTTTGAATCAAGTCCATAAGCAAGCGCTGCTGCTGTAGGCTCATTAATAATTCTCTTTACATCAAGTCCGGCAATACGACCGGCATCCTTAGTTGCCTGTCTCTGAGCATCGTTAAAATATGCTGGAACAGTAATAACTGCTTCGGTGACATCCTCACCAAGATATTCTTCAGCAGCGACTTTCATTTTTTCAAGAACAGCAGCCGAAATTTCTTGTGGAGAAATCTCTTGTCCGTCAGCTTTAACCCAAGCATCTCCGTTTTTATTAGCAAATATTTCAAAAGGAGCAACATTTCTAAAAGTTTCAACCTCAGCTGCATTATTTTTTCTACCAATAAGTCTTTTAATTCCAAAAAGAGTTTTTTTAGGGTTTGTAACAGCTTGTCTTTTCGCAACTTGACCAACAAGTCTCTCACCAGCATTGGAAAACCCGATGATTGAAGGTGTTGTATTGTGGCCCTCAGAGTTTGGAATAATCTTATACTTCCCATTTTCTAAAACAGAAACACAAGAGTTTGTTGTTCCCAAATCAATACCTATAATCTTTCCCATTTCTCTCTCCTTACAAAAACCCAAAAAAAGCGATTTTTTCATTCCTGGGTTTCTAATTACAATTTATATAACTAACTAATTATTCTCAATTTCTTTAATTCTTTACTACAATGACCTTTGAAGCTCTCAAAAGTCTGCCATTTAAAACATAGCCCTTTTGATATTCTGATATAATTTCATCATCTTCCTTTCCTTCCATTGGCTGGTGAGCCATGGCTTCATGGAATCTAGGATCAAATGGTTTACCAACAGCTTCCACTATGTTTAAGCCATTCTTTTCCAGGACATCTATGAATTGCCCATGAACCATTTTTATACCACTAGCAATGTTTTTAATTTTCTCATCTTCTTCAGATTCAATAGCTTGTACCGTTCTTTCCAAGTTATCAACAACATCCAAAAGAGATGAAAGAATTTTCTCATTACCAAACTTAATGAGGTTTTCTTTTTCTTTAGAAGATCTTCTCTTCATATTTTCCATTTCAGCTGCAAGATAATAAAACTTCTTTTTAAAGTCTTCTTGTTCACTTTCAGCTTTAGATTCTTTCCTTAGCTCTTCAACGTTACTTTCACCGTTTTCATCGGAGTTTTTTTCAACGTCAGATCTCCCAACATTATCATCAGACATCTCACAACTCTCTTCAGTTTCCTTTAAATCATCAGAAGCACTTGCATTCGCCGCTTGTTCAGATGTTTTTTCCTTCTTACTTTCTACAGTCTCAGTCATTATTTTTGTCCTCAAAAATGAAGTTAATTTTAATCTCACTCTAAGATGGAGGTGGTTTCAGAGGTGTCAATATGATAGATAAAAAAAAGTACAAAAGGGGCATAAGTATTTGAAATAACTATACAATCTTTTCCCTAAAAAGATCATCCATTATAGAATCCAACAATAAAAAGCCTTTAGGGGAAAGACTCACCCTCTCATTTTCAAGGGAACTCAAGTAGCCCTTCAAACGCCACTCATCAATCAACGAATATAAGGCATGGTCATTATCTTTGCCAAATAAATCGCTTACATTTAGTCCTCGAAAAGTTCTCAGACTGAGATAGATCTTCTCCAGCTCAAACTCTCTCTTGCTTAGGACCTCCTCCTTTACCCTACTATCATGAACATTCCATTTATAGCGAAAGCCTCCATTATTACCTTTAAGAAAACCTGTTCCAGATGGCCCAAGTGCAGCGACAGAATCAAGGCTCCAATATCGTAAATTATGCTTAGACTCTTTCCCAGGAAGAGAGAAATTGGAGACTTCATAATGATTAAAACCTCTTTCAATTAAAAAGTTAGACACTTTTAAATATTCCTCTGCTATCCAATCATCTTTAGGCAAAGATTTTTGATGAATATAACTTTCTTTCGTTGTCAAAATATATAGACTTATATGGGATGGCTTATAAAATAATATTTTATCTAATTCTTCTAAAACATTCCGTTGAAGACTTTCAGAGTTCGGAAGCCCTAACATAAAATCTACAGAGTAATCGAGCTCTACTCCTTTGAAATAATCAAGTAACTCAAAGGATTCATGAAGTGTATGAACCCGATCAAGTATTGGTAAAAAGCGTTCATCTAAAGATTGAATCCCAACAGAAAACCTATTTATCCCAGCTTTTAACCAGCGAGAAATTACCTTATCAGTCCATGTACCTGGATTAACCTCAAGGGTATACTCTCCTTTATTATTTAGCTCTAAACCCTTTTTCCGCAAAAATAACTCTAGGAAACGAGCGCCCTCCTCACCCCAAAGAGAAGGAGTTCCTCCCCCAATGTACAAAGTCTCCAACCCACCAAGCTTTAAACCTCTTGTTGATAAAATTCTTTCATGGACTACATCCTGTTCATTAAATAAGTTATGAAAAGAAGAAACATTGTAAGCCTCACTAGGCACCCTCTTATAAAAGTCACAATAATTACAAATATGCTTGCAAAAAGGAAAGTGGATATAAAGGGACTTCACTTCGTCTTCAATTTTTATTTTCTTGTCTTCCAAAATATCAATTCTCCAATCAATATAAAAAAAGTATCCTAATATATAATTTACCGTCACAATTAACAGACAATGAAAACTGGAACCTTAGACGATCAGGAAAAAGACAATATGCACCATAACCTTCAAGAACTCAATAACAATCTAAAAACTCTTTTCGTAAACTGGCCTGGCTCAAGCGCCGCATCAATACAATTCTGGTTTAGAGCTGGAAGCGCACTAGAAAAAAAAGAAGATTATGGAATAGCCCACTTCCTGGAGCATATGTTTTTTAAAGGAACAGAAAACAGGCCGGGATCACAGATTGCAAAAGATATCGAATCTATAGGCGGAGAGATAAATGCTTTCACCTCATTTGATTACACCTGCTACTATATTAACGTTCCAAACAAATACTTGAAAAAAGGCACTGAAATACTTCTAGATATGGTTTCAAACCCCAAGTTTGATAAAAAGGAAATTATCCCTGAAAGAGGAGTTGTCTTTGAGGAGTTTAGAAGGTCTCTTGATAACCCTGGACAATTTGCATTTCATGAACTCCAAAGAAAGTTTTTTAGGAACGGCTATAATCATCCTATTTTAGGAGGTGCTAAAACCATAAAAAACTTTTCAAAAAGCCAATTAGCAAATTTTAGAAAAAAGCATTATAACATTTCAAACTCTATGCTTATAATCGCTGGAAACTTAAAAAATTATAAGTCTATACCAAAATTAATAGAAAGTTTTTCGTTTCCAAAAGGTAATAAGTCAAAATTTCCAAAGTTTGAGCTTTTTTCACAACCTAAGATTCAGGTTCATAAAAAAGATGTGAAAAATGCACAACTTAGTATTATCATTCAAGCTCCAGATTATTTGAGTAGTCAAAGTGCTTCTGAGGATCTCGCTATAAACTGCCTGGGGCATGGCGAGTCTTCAAGGCTTTTTAAAGGCCTCGTAATGGGGTCCGCACTCACAAACTCAAGTAGTTCATCCACATTATTTATGGCAAAGGGTGGAGTGCATTTTATCAAAATTAGCTTCCCTTATAAAAACTTTAATGAACTTGAAAAGACTTTGTACAAAATTATAAAAGAAAACTTAATTAATGGATTTGAAGATAAAGAAGTTCAAAAAATAAAAAATCAATATTTGTCATCCAAAATTTATGACAAAGAAACTTTAGAGTCCTATGCTTTTAGCTTCGGACACAGCTACGCACAGAATGGAGATATTTACTCAGAAGCGAAGTTCATAAACCTTATTGAAAAAATTGACACTCAAGAAGTGAACGTTGCCCTTAGAAATATCTTTTCAAGACCAATACATATCGCTCTTCAAATTCCAGAAAATGAAAATTTAGACAAAGCAGAAATTAAGATAAAGAAGTTCCAAAAAAGCTTAGGGACGCTTAAAGAATTAAATTATAAAAGTGATAAGGCCCTCACAAAAAATGTCCAAAAATCTAATTTTGATCCACTTGTTAAATTAATTGAAATTAAAAAAGGAATAAAACTTCTTTATAGATACAACCAAATGAACCCAACTTTTGTTCTTCAAGCTTTTCTTAAAGGTGGTCTTTCAGAAGAAAGTGATAAAAACAATGGTATTTACAATATGATCAGTGGTTTATTAACTTCTGGATACGACAATTTTTCTGATGACTACCTCAGAGAAATATTCGAAAACAAATCATCAAGTTTTTCAAGTTTTTCTGGAAAAAATGCCTACGGACTATCACTCCACGGCCAAACTAAGGACTTTAAAGACCTCGTTGATCATTTTTTTGGATCATTATTAAAGCCTAACTTTCCTTTAAAATTAATTAATCATGAAAAAGAAATGATTTTAAGAGCTTTAGATAATCAAGAGAAAGATCCTGTTCAACAATGCTTTTTAAATTTAAATAAAATATTGTTTAACGATCACCCTTATCAAAAAAATATTTTGGGAAGTAAAAAATCAATCCAATCACTCACGAAAAAAAAATTAAAAGACCTACACGATTCAAATCTCAACAACAAAGAAATCCTTTTCACTTACTGTGGAAACCTGCCTTTCAATACTGTTTATAATTCCATAGAAACTTTCTGTACCAAATTAAATGAGAGGAATAAGAAGACTTTATCTTCAAAGAAACAAATAATGTCTTTTGGGAAAAAAGTTTTTATTAATTTTGATAGGGAACAAACACAAATTTTTTTAGGAATACCAAGTGGAAAACTTGGCTCAAAAGATACAATTATTTTTAAGATGCTAACCACTTACCTCCAAGGTCAATCATCTAAATTATTTGTAGAAGTCAGAGATAAAAAAGGACTTTGTTATTCTATACAACCAGTTCACTTTACAGCATTAGAAGGTGGCTACTGGGGTATTTACCTTGCTAGTGGGCACGACAAGAGTATTCAGGCGATTAATACAATTATGGAAATATTAGAAAAAATGAAAAATAAAGGCATTCCTAAAAAAGAGTTCCAAAAAATAAAAGTTATGATAGAAGGCCAAAACTTAATCAATATTCAAACCAACGAAGACTTTGCCAATATTTATTCTATTCCTGTTCTTCATGGCAGAGGATTGGATTTCTTTTACAAAAATAACCAGTCTATACAAAATTTAACCTATGAAACCTTTTCAACTCAATTGAAAAAAATACTTTCAAAAAGTTTAAATATTGTCGTAGTTGGCAGAGAGAATAAAGATATTAAGAAATTTTTTTCGTCTTAGCTTTTAAGACTTCTGACTGAAGAAAATATTTTTCATCAAAATTATCTAGTTTATAGATATAGGTACTCTTCTCTACATCAAAATTACTTTTTGCAATAGCACTAATCATTGTCGTAATTACGGTAAAGTAAGAAGCTATTATTCCATAAAATGAGTTTAACTCATAAGCTCTCGGAACAATATGGTTTAACCTTTTATAGGCCATCATTCCAAGCTCACTATAGTACTTTGGATCATTTAGCTTTTTGTTTAAAGAGTCTTTGAACATGCCACACAGAAGCATTGAAGTCTCTCCAACATCCATAAGCTTGGACTTTTGCTCAGACTTAGAAAGATTTGTTGCCTCTAAAAGTTGAATCCCTAAAACTTTTTCTTTATATTTCCCTTCAATCTCCTCAAAATAAGCCTTTGAGTCTTTAAACTTTGAAAAAACTAAGCTTGAGTAGTGGATTGCTTCCACGGGAAGAGGTCTAGAAATGCTTTCATTAATGATTTGCAATTGATCATAAAAGAGACCTTGCAGACTAGCTTCCTCAATTAACTTTGGGATTTCTTGCTTAGGTCCCTTATTTGTCATAAAAATACCCCTAAAACAATTTAATCAACTATCTTAATTTTAACAAAAGAGTGGAATGTTTCAATTTGGAAAGAATTTCCAAAGCTTTAATTTAAAAGACTAAAAAGCCTCCTCTGATAGTCTTATCAAAACTTTTTTGGTAGTTTTTGTCTCTATCCTAATAGTTAAAGTCTCTTAGAAGGAAAAAATGGCAAGACCTACAAATCAATCACTCAAAGAAAAAATTTCAAAGTGGAATGAAAAAGCGCAGCAAGAAAGGAAAGGGAAGCCTGTAGATGAGCTCATTTGGACTAGCCCTGAAGATATAAGAATAAAGCCCTTATACACAGAGGAAGACTTAAAAGAAATTGATGATCTTGATGTTCTACCTGGCTTTTCGCCCTATAAAAGAGGCCCAAGGGCAACAATGTATGCAGGTAGGCCTTGGACTATTCGTCAATATGCAGGGTTTTCAACTGCTGAAGAATCGAACGCATTTTATAGAAAAAGCCTCTCAGCAGGAGGTCAAGGCATTTCTGTCGCCTTCGATCTTGCAACCCATAGAGGTTATGACTCTGATCACCCAAGAGTTCAAGGAGATGTAGGTAAAGCCGGTGTGGCCATTGATAGTGTTGAGGATATGAAAGTCCTTTTTGACCAAATACCGCTAGATAAAATTTCAGTTTCAATGACAATGAATGGAGCCGTTTTACCAATTCTTGCCAATTATATCGTTGCTGCAGAAGAACAAGGTGTAAACAAAGAAAAGTTATCTGGAACGATACAGAATGATATCTTAAAAGAGTTCATGGTAAGAAACACGTATATTTTCCCCCCACGTCCCTCTATGAAAATCATTGCAGATATCATTTCTTATACTAGCCAACATATGCCCAAATATAACTCTATTTCAATTTCAGGATATCATATACAAGAGGCAGGTGCTGATGCAGCACTTGAACTCGCTTATACCCTTGCCAACGGAAAAGAGTATATCAAAACAGCAGTAAATGAAGGACTGGATATTGATAAATTTGCTCCACGCCTATCTTTTTTCTTTGGCATCGGAATGAACTTCTATATGGAAATCGCAAAACTTCGGGCAGCTAGATTTCTTTGGGATAAAATTGTTACGGCTTTTAAGCCAAAAAATGAAAAATCTAAAATGTTAAGGACTCATTGCCAAACATCTGGTTGGTCCTTAACAGAGCAAGACCCTTATAACAATGTTATTAGAACCACCATAGAAGCAATGTCAGCCATCTTTGGAGGAACACAATCACTCCATACAAATGCTTTAGATGAGGCTGTAGCGTTGCCAACAGAGTTTTCAGCAAGAATTGCAAGAAATACCCAAATTATTCTTCAGGAAGAAACAAAAATAACAAAGGTAGTAGACCCATGGGGAGGCTCATACATGATGGAGAGCCTCACAAAAGAAATTGCTGAAAAAGCTTGGGCCCTCATTGAGGAAATTGAAGAACAAGGTGGAATGATAAAAGCGGTAGAGTCTGGCGTACCAAAATTAAAAATAGAAGAAGCGGCAGCAAAAAAGCAAGCTCTCATTGATAGGGGAGAGGAAGTTATAGTAGGAGTAAATAAATTTAAAATTGAAATAGAAGAAGATATAGATATTCTCGAAGTTGACAACGAAAAAGTCAGGAATTCTCAGTTAGAAAAGCTTTCAAAGTTACGAAATCAAAGAGACGAAAAGCTAGTCAACGAAGCCCTTGAAAATCTAACGGCCTATGCTGAAACAGGAAAGGGTAATGCGCTAGATCTTGCCATAAAAGCTGCCCAAGTAAGATGCTCCGTTGGAGAGATTACTTTTGCCCTAGAAAAAGTTTGGGGCCGCTATAACTCAAACAACCAAACTATAACAGGAGTATATGGAAGCTTGTACGAAAATGATAAAGAATGGCTTAAAATAAAAGAAGACATTGAAGAATTTGAAAAGAGCTATGGTCGAAGGCCTAGAATGATTGTCGCAAAAATGGGACAGGATGGTCATGATAGAGGAGCAAAAGTCATCGCAACAGCTTTTGCAGATGTCGGATTCGATATTGATATAGCTCCTCTTTTTTCCACACCAGAAGAGGTGGCTAAACAAGCAATAGAAAATGATGTCCATGTAGTTGGAGTCTCATCCCAAGCAGCCGGACATAAAACTCTTATACCTCAGCTCATTCAAGAGCTAAAAAAGCAAAAAGCCGAAGAAATTATAGTCATTGCTGGAGGAGTTATTCCTAAAACTGATTATGACTTACTCTACAAAATGGGTGTTAAAGGGATTTTTGGACCTGGAACCCCAATACCTAAAGCAGCAAAAGAAGTCCTTCAAGCAATTAAAAACTTTTTAGATAAATAGATTAAATATGAAAAATAAAATCAACATTGAAGAACTCCTTAAAGGAAATAGAGTCTCTCTGGCAAAAGCTATTACACTTATTGAGAGCAAGAAACCTTCAGACAAAATTGAAGCACAAAAGTTAATTGACCAAATTCTTCCCCATACTGGTAAATCTATACGCATAGGGATATCAGGAAGCCCAGGCGTTGGAAAATCCACTTTTATTGAATCTGCCGGTTTACATATTTTAAAGCAAAAAAAAAGAATCGCCGTTCTGACAATCGATCCTAGCTCCCCAGTCACTGGAGGAAGTATTCTAGGAGACAAAACAAGAATGGAAAAACTATCAAGAGAAGATGATGTATTTATTAGACCTTCTCCTTCCTCTGGCGCCTCAGGTGGAGTCACCCAAAAGTCCCGTGAAACTATATTGCTATGTGAAGCAGCAGGGTTTGATGTCATAATCGTAGAGACTGTCGGCGTAGGCCAGAATGAGGTAACTGTATCAAACATGGTTGATTTTTTCTTAGTAATGCTATTACCTAATGCTGGTGATGAACTTCAAGGTATAAAAAAAGGAATTGTAGAGCTCGCGGACGCCCTTATTATAAATAAAGCTGACGGAGATACAATAAATGTGGCTCAAAAAACTAAGTCTCAGTATGAAAGCGCTTTAAAGTTACTAGTGTCCCACTCATTTTGGAAACAGCAGGTTATTTCATGCTCAGCTATTGAATCTAAAAATATCGACAAAGTCTGGAATATGATTTGTGAATTTCAACAAACATCTAAAAGCGGAGGCTTTTTTCAAAAAAGAAGAGCTCAACAATCTACTGACTGGATGTGGTCACTTATAAGAGACTCTATCGAAACGAAACTAAAGAACCACCCAGAGCTTACCGGACTTATCCCCAAATTAGAAGAAATGGTGACAAAAGAACTGAAAACACCTCAGATGGCTGCATCTGAGGTAATTAAAAAGTTCTTTTAAAATTAAAAGAACTTTTTAATTTTATTCTGTAAGGCTACCATTTTTAAGAAATTTTAAAAATTTAGACTCTGAAGATAACAAGAACTTAGACTTATTAGAAAAAGTATTTTTATAAGCTTCCATAGAACGCATAAACTCATAAAAGTCCGACCCTGACTTTAAAGACTTGGCATAAATAGCGATTGACTTTGCCTCAGCAACACCCCTTATCTCTTGCGCCTTCCTATAAGCTTCAGACTCTATCTTTTGAAGGTCCTTCGTCAAGCGTCCCTCAATTTTAGCTTTTTCACCTTGACCAATAGACCTTATTTTTTCTGCAATCTTTTTTCTTTCTGAAATCATCCTCTCATACACTTTTTTCT
>CEUM01137879.1_pt1 | contig 11504 bp, 6 predicted proteins | sample 356421 | NCBI WGS metagenome assembly CEUM01 (sample SAMEA2622716, study PRJEB7988) | marine metagenome | biome: marine biome (ENVO:00000447); feature: surface water layer (ENVO:00002042); material: "saline water (ENVO:00002010), including plankton (ENVO:xxxxxxxx)" | depth 5 m | reverse complement strand
TTACTCATATTATAAAGTTCTAGAAAAGGCAGACCCGGATCCAAAAGATGAGACAACCTTTCCCTTGGAGTTAACTGACTTCGCTCCCTGAATCGAGGCTTCCTTTTTTCTGAGAGGTCTCTAGCTCTTTTCTCTAAAATTCTCATTCGATCGACAAGTTTGAGCATATCTTCTCGGTTTTTTTTAAACTCTTCAGACTCTCGATCAATTTGGGATTTAAATTCACTCATGTTCTAGCTCTCCACTCTCCGTTTTCCAGCTTTAGGTGGGTCAACAGGTGGTCCAGCAAAACATTGAGCGATATCCATCCACTTGTAAGCGGCTTCACCAAAAAGTGTTAAAGAAGTATCTTTAATATTTCTTACTTGAGTAACGACCTGACAAAAATCGACAGCCGATCCAATAATAGAACTCTTTTCATTTTTCTCATTCCACTCCCAAATTTCTCCAGAAGGTGAAATCAGTTTTAAATAAGGAGTATCACCCGGGACATCCACTTTTCTATTATTAAAGGTCCAATTAAAAGTTTTCAGACCAATAACAGCTACATTTTTTATTCTATCTGAATGATTTCTTTTTTCTCCAACTAAATCATAAATAGCTTGAGCATGGGCCCATGTTTCCATGTATCTTGCCGTAACAAACATTTGGACCCCCATATCTGGACCAAACCAGGGTATCCTCATTTTTAAATTTCTTTCACCTAAAGATTTGGAAAGCTTAAAGGCCGTATTTTCCCACTTTTTCAAAAGCTCATTAGCTCCAAGATCAGTATATTTCAACCTCGCTATCATTTGATTTGATTTTCCTTCTTTATAGTCTTTAAGGAGTTCGCCTTTTTCATAATCAAAAGCATCCCCCCCTCTCAAAGCGACAAGAGAAAATTCATCAAAAAAATGAAGATGGGCGATAATGTCCCAAGGGGACCATTGATTAAAAGCTGTTTCTCTGTGCCAGACTTCTTCATCTAAGGTCTTTAAAAAGTTTTTTAGCTCTGTAACCTCGTCATAAAAATCGTTACAAACGTCAAGCACTATACAACTCCTTTTCTAATGCTTTTGGTATGGAAACTTGGAATTCAAGTAATTGTTGAGCATAAGCTTTTCCTTGCGGGTCAAGATTAAAGCTTGACATCCCTCCGCCACCTAAGCAGTTTTTTAAAATAATATTAACTCCATCAATTCCTGGAACGTCATAGAAAATAACCTCCCCTTTTAATACATGCTTGAAAAAAGATGACAAAGTATCAGCATTTAATACTTCTTTTATATAGGGAAGGTATTCTGGTTTTCTAGCAATAATACCAATATTTACGTGATCCCCTTTATCTCCACTTCTAGCAAAAGCTAACTTAAAAAGAGGTACTTTAACTATGTCGTTATTATCCAGTTTAATTTTACTTGTTATGTAGGATCCCTTTTCTAAGTCTTTGCGATCCGTCGTATTATTTTTATCAATAGGGAGTTCAAACGCTTCTTTTTTATCATTTATTGTAATGGAGTGTTTTACATCATTTTTATCAATAAAAAATGAAAATAACTTAATAGAAGGAGATACAGAAGGCCTTCCGCCTAAAAAATTCATAATTCCTGGAACAGTGCCGGTTGCTGCCTGGGCCATTTCTTTAGAAAAAATAACAAGAGCTTCTTTCTTCTTATGGGCTGCCATTAATCTCAGAGCAACCTCTCTAGGTTCCTCTTTTAGATAAGGCTTGGCATTATCACCATAGATTGATTCAGTCCCGACTATAGTTTCCGCCGTATTAGTAAAATCATCTAAATTCATTTTTTCAAAAATGCTTCGTGTTTTTCCAAAAATGGCTTTTGAAGCAATTCTCGCCTTTTTTACTGCATCAAGACCACCAAGAACCATAACAGAACATAAGCGAAACCCGTCAGAATATGTAGCTGAAACCTTGTAAGATGAGGTAGGAGGTACACCTTTAGCACCTTTAACCAAAACTTTATTTTTTTTAATTTCTGTAACAATGACATTACTAAAATCACATACAACATCAGGAAGTATATAGGCGCTTGGATTTCCTATTTCATAAAGAAATTGTTCACATACAGAGCCTTTAGAAACAACACCACCTGTCCCCTCAGGTTTTGTAACAATAAAATCTCCATTAGGAGAAACTTCAACGATAGGAAACCCCATATTATCAAAGCCTGAAACGCTTTCCCAATCAGTAAAGTTACCACCTGTCGCATGAGCTCCACATTCAATAATATGACCCGCTAAAGATCCTTTCGCAAGAAGATCATAATCTAAATAACTCCAATCAAACTCATAACAGAGCGGACCTAAAGCTAGAGCGCTATCAACAACTCTTCCTGTTACAACAATATCTGCTCCTTTTTCCAAAGCTTTACTAATTCCTGGAGCACCTAGGTAAGCATTAACACTTAATAAGTTTTCAGGAAGTGATTTAAGGGAGTCAATTTCTTTAAAATTACCACTTTCTAAGAGATCTTTTTCTTCAATTAAATTGTCTCCTTCAACAATGGCAATACTTAAATCAACTCCATTTTCAAGACAAATTCTTTTAATGGCATCTTGGCAAGAGGTTAAATTGATTCCCCCGGCATTACTGATAATTTTAATTCCTTTTTCCTTTATTTCTTTTAGATGAGGAGCAATTATTTGCACAAAATCTGTTGCATAACCAAGATTCTTATTTTTTATTTTCGCCCCTGCTAAAATACTCATTGTTACTTCAGCAAGAAAATCAAAAATGATATAATCACAATTTCCTTTTGAAATTAGCTGAGGAAAAGCAGTGGTAGTATCACCCCAAAAAGCCGAAGCGCAACCAATCCGAATTATTTTTTCTTTATCCGTCATAAAAAAGATCCTTATTCTTTTTTATCCACCATTTCTACTAGCATATGAGGTGGAGAGAAACGAGGCCCATATGCTAAAGACATTTCCTTAGTTCTCTCAAGAAAACGCATTACTCCATAATCAAATATATATTGAAATGTTCCCCCTTTGAATGGAGCAAACCCCCACCCAAATAAACTGCCTATATTTGCATCGGCTTCGCTATTAATCACATTTTCCTGAAAACACCTTAGAGTTTCTAAAACTTGAACAAATAATAATCTTTCAACCATCTCATTTATTTCTAAATTTTTACCAGACCCAGGGAAATAATCCCTCAATTTAGGCCATAAATACTTTTTACCGTTATCCGGATATTCATAAAAACCGGCACCCTCTGCTTTACCCGTGCGTTTAAGTTTCTCAACCATAAGATTAAGAACATCATCTCCTTGATATTCAACAAACTCTTTTCCTTCCTCTTCAAAATCCTTCTTTGTCTGGATCATAACTTTTTTTGAAAGATTTAAATTAATTTCATCCATTAAGGCCAAAGGACCTACTGGCATGCCTGCCTTTTTGCCGGCGGACTCAATCAACTGTGGGTCATTTCCTTCACTTAAAAGGGCCATCCCCTCATGAACGTAAGTTGAAAAAACTCTTGATGTGTAAAAGCCACGACTATCTTTGACAATTATAGGAATTTTCTTTATCTTAAGAACAAAATCAAAGGCTTTAGCTAGAGTTTCATCAGTCGTCCTTTCTCCCTTTATAATTTCAACCAATTTCATTTTATGAACAGGACTAAAGAAATGAAGACCAATAAAGTTTTCAGGTCTTTTTGTGACTTTGGCCAATGAAGTGATCGGCAATGTTGAAGTATTTGAGGCTAAAACTCCAGTTTTGTCTATATAAGACTCTACGACCTCATTAACCGAAGCCTTAACGGCGCGGTCTTCAAAAACAGCCTCTATCACTAAATCACAATCTTTAAGTATCGATGGATTTGTACCGTATTTGATTTTTGATAGTATTCTTGTTCTTTTTTCTTCGCTTATCTTTCCTTTTTTAGAACCTTCTTCTAAAAGTGATTCAACCTTTTTATAAGCTTTATTTAGCGCTTCTTCACTCCTATCGATCATCACAGTTTCTATACCACTAAGAGCAGTTACATAAGTGATTCCATGACCCATCATCCCAGCACCAATAATTCCTACTTTTTTAGTTTCTTTTGGAGGTATATTTTTTGGGCGGCCTACCCCTTGACCTATTTCATTAAGTTGAAACCAAGTTACTTTTAAAATATTTTTGCACTCTTTACTTGTAACAACTTCTGCAAAGGCCCTCGATTCAATTCGAGAAGCCGTTTCAAAGTCAACCATACTTCCTTCAACAGCACTCGCCATGATTGCTTTCCCTGCAGGGTAATGACCCCATGTTTTTTTTAATAAAAGAATAGGGGCCATTATTAGCTTTTGTACTAAAGAAGGACTTTGTGGGTTACCACCAGGGATATTTGCTCCCTTTTTGTGCCAGGGCTGCTTGGATTCTGGATTCTTTAAAATCCATTCCCTCGATTTTTTAAGAAGTCCTTCTAAATCCGAAGCTATATCATGAATAAGACCTTCCTCTTTGGCTTTATCAGGATTAATTTGATTTCCTTCTAAAAGAAATTGTAATGCTTTCTCAAGACCAATAAGCCTCACAAGTCTAGTTACACCACCACCACCTGGGAGAAGGCCTAGAGTAACTTCCGGGAAGCCAAACTTAATATTAGTATCTTTTAATGACACTCTAAAATGACAGGTCAATGCTACTTCCATTCCTCCGCCTAGGGCCGTTCCATTTATAGCTGCCGCAATAGGTACTCCTAAAGTTTCAAACTCTAGCATTACCTTTTTACTGGATTCAGACATCTTAAATGCTTCTTCCGGATCGAATATCTTATATAGCATTTCAATATCACCACCTGCTATAAAAGTTTTTTTAGCAGAGGTTAAAATAACTCCTTTTAAATTTTTTTCATTTTGTAATTTATTAATGGCCTCTTGAAAGGAATCAAGAAACTCTTTATTTATGACATTGACAGACTTACCTTTCATATCCATGGTAATAGTTACAATATTATCCCGATCTAAATTGTAATGAAAGCCCATAGGGTCCATCTCCTTCTTTAGGCAAAACCCCTAATTAAAAAATTTTTTTGAATTCCTATACCCTTTCAATTATTGTCGCAATTCCCATGCCTCCACCAACACAAAGTGTCACTAGGCCTGTTTCTAAATCCCTCTCTTCCAGTTCATCAATCAGAGTTCCCATAAGCATTGAACCTGTTGCACCTAGGGGATGACCTAAAGCGATCGAACCTCCATTAACGTTCACATTATTAAGGTCTTTTAAATTTAAATCCCTAGCGAATCTTAAAACCACGGAGGCAAATGCCTCATTAACTTCCAGAAGATCAATATCGGAAATGTTCATTTTTGCTTTCTTAAGTGCCTTTTTTGTTGCGGGTCCTGGACCAGTTAACATAATTATAGGGTCGGTTCCCACTAAAGCTGAGGAGAGAATTTTAACTTTTGGTTTTAAACCTAATTCTTTTCCTTTTTCTTTAGAACCTATTAAAACTAAAGCGGATCCATCCACGATACCAGAAGAGTTACCTGGTGTGTGGACATGATTAATATTTTCTATATGAGGGTAATTTTGTAAAGCAACCGAATCTAATCCCAATAAGCCTATAGATTCAAAAGAAGGTTTGAGATTCTTTAAATCATCAAGAGTGGTTCCTTTTCTTATATACTCATCATGGTCTAAAATTAAAAGGCCATTTTGATCGCAGACAGGAATAATAGACTTAAACTTACCTTCTTCTTTTGCCTTGTTTGCCTTTATTTGGCTCTCAAGAGCAAATTGATCAACATCTTTTCTTGAAAATTTTTCTATGGTTGCAATTAGGTCGGCTCCAATCCCTTGAGGTATAAAAGGCGTTTTAAAACTCACCTTAGGATCACTGGCCATAGGCCCGCCATCCGATCCCATGGGGACTCGACTCATGCATTCAACACCTCCTGCTACAATGAGATTTTCCCAACCTGAAAGAACTTTCATGGCGGCCAAGTTTATTGTTTCTAAACCTGTGGCGCAAAACCTGTTGACCTGCATAGCAGGTACATCTAAATCCCAATCTGCGTATTGAACTGCCATTTTGGCGATATTACTACCTTGTTCACCAACTGGAGTAACACATCCTATAATAACATCATCAACTTCAGATGTTTCCAGCTGATTTCGAGTTTTCATTTCTCTCATAAGTCCTGCCAATAAATTTATTGGAGTAATTTCATTTAGCGCACCTTTTCTACGTTTCCCTCTTGGTGTTCTTATACAATCAAATACAAAAGCTCCCTTGCCCATACAATCTTCTCCAATTATCCTGACTATATCCTATAAACCCATAGACCTTCCTATAATTTCTTTCATAATTTCATTTGTTCCACCGTAAATGGTTTGAACTCTTGAATCAATGTAGGCCCTAGCAATTTCGTATTCCATCATATAACCATAACCACCATAAAGTTGGAGGCATTGGTCAACGGTTTTAACTTGGAGGTCGGTTGCCCAATATTTTGCCATTGCAGCCTTAACAGATGAGAGTTTCTTTTTATTTAAGAGCTCTATACAATCGTCAATAAAAACACGACCGATCTCAGCCTCAGTTTTCATTTCTGCCAATTTAAATCTTGAGTTTTGAAATTTCCCAATAGGTTGATTAAAAGCCATCCTTTCCAATGTATACTGTGTTGTATACTTGAGAACCTCTTCTACAACACCTAAAGCACCAACGGCGATAACCAACCTTTCCTGAGAAAGGTTTTCCATCATATATTTAAAGCCCTCACCTTCTATACCTAAAATATTTTTTTTTGGTACTTTTACATTTTTAAAAAACAGTTCAGCGGTATCTTGTGCCTTCAACCCTATTTTTTTTAAATTTTTTCCCTTTTCAAATCCTTCCATTCCGTCTTCAATACAAATTAAACTTATTCCCTTTCCCCCTTCCTTACTACTAGTTTTAACTGCAGTTATAATTAAGTTACCCAAAATTCCATTTGTTATAAAGGTTTTAGAACCATTAACTAAAAAGTACTCACCTTTATCCTCAGCTGTTGTTTTTATATTCTTAAGATCACTTCCACCTCCAGGTTCAGTCATGGCCAAAGCAGTAATTTTTTCACCTGAAATAAGTTTGGGAAACCATCTTTTTTTTTGTTCTTCATTACAATACTTCTCCAAGTAAGGTATTGCGACATCATTATGAAGAGCGAAAGAAAGACCCGAAGTTCCTGCCTTAGCTATTTCTTCAATAAGAACACAACTATATTTAAAATCTTTTAGTCCGAGTCCACCGTATTCTTTTGAAATAGTCATACCAAGAAGCCCAGCTTTTCCTGCCTTGGTCCAAATATCTTTTGGTACAATTCCTCTATTTTCCCACAATTCGTGAAAAGGAATAACCTCTTTTTTCAAAAACCTTTTTACAGAATCCCTAAAAAAAAGGAGATCTTCGTTATACATCTCTTTTTTCACAAATTTTGCTCCTTTTAATAAATTAATTAATAATTATTAAATTGGACAAGTCTTAATAATTAGATATACGAGACGGACCAAATCAAAAACTGTCTTTTTAAATTTACCAACAATTTAGATATCCTAAAATTACATGTAGGTAATTTAATTTACCCATTTGTAATAATTTATAAAAAAAAGGATAAGATTTAAATTAAAATATAATGATATATCTTTTTTTCAAGAGTTTAGTTTATATTATTCGCGGTTTGTGTTCGATATACAAATGAGAAATATACTTTTTTAAGAAGTCTCGACGAGAAACTTTTCTAAAAGTTTACGAACGTCTTCATCTATTTCCAAGACATTTTTGTACGGCTCAACCAAATTATTTTTTAAAATTATGCTATCCATTTTAATCTTATCAGGCATTTGTTTAATTAAAATTGAAAGATCTTCATAGACTTCAGATTCTTTTTTTGCATTGATAACATTCAATAAAAAAGATATTAATTTGGATCTTTGATGAATTAAACTTATAGTTCTTTCAAAATCGGGATATAACATTGCAACTCGGGACACACGATCTAACTCTTCTTGATCAATTTTATATACTTCTCTCACCAAAAAAACATATTCAAAGAGGTTTTTAAATACCTTCTTTAAATTTTCTACTTTTTCTAAAATCTTCTCGTAAAAGGATTTATCAAACTTAAAATCAAACGGATAAAATAAATTAAAAACCGCCCCATACTTAATATAGACATCTAATAATGCACAAACCTTGTTAGAAGCATCGTATTGATGGTTCATTCTTTTATTTAATTTATTAATGCTTTCCATGTCATCACTTTTTAAATAAGTAAAAACGTCATTTGTCTTTTTAATAAGAATCGGATTAGAAGTAAAACTCTCTTTCAATAAAGAAAAGATCTTACTTAGTTCTGCATCGAAATAAGCCTTATGATATGTATCAGATAGTGGCGAGACAAAATCTTCTAAAACATCTAAGATTAAATTTATTGCTTTTATCATTTTTTCTTCAAGCAGCGGTTTTTCATCAATCGACATTATCTCCTTAACAAAGGAAAAACTTAAAGCGTCGTCCTCAATTTCAACTAAGCTTTTTTCATTTTCTGTTATGTCCTCTGCGATTATCATAATTTTTGAAATACTATTATCCTTTTCATAAATGGGAGCATATGATAGCTTAAGTGTTTTCCCCTTTTTCGTCATTTGATCAGGCAAGGTTACTTTTTTTGGAAGAAGGTTATATTTTTCTGAAAAACTTTCTTTCTCAGATATAGAAAAACACTTAGGCCAATTATGAACTAATTCCTCATATTCCCTGGTTCCTTTTTTAAAATTAGAATAAATAAGATTAAAAATATTAACCCCCAAAACGTCTCGCCCAAAAAATGATTTCGAATAAGATGAGAAAGGTAAAACAACTTCAAAGTTTTTTCCAACTGATAATATTGACAACTTTATATTATTAAGAAGACCTTGAACTTCACTTGTTTTCTCAGCGACAATTTCTTCAAGATTTTCATTAAAGTTTTCAACCTGATTCAAAAGAACTCGAACTTGCTTATTGTCCTCATCAATTTGCATATTTTTTAATTTTAAATCTTTATTTAATTGAATAAATTGTTTATTGTCTTCATCAATTTGCATATTTTTCAGTTTCAAGTCCTTATTCAGTTGAATAACTTTTTCATTAGTTTCATCTAAGATATCTAACTTTGATTCTAATTGAGAATTTAATTCAGTCAGTTTGACATTCATATGTAGATTTTCTTCTATTGTTTGAACCCAGGAATCTTTTGCATTTCTAAATTCTGAAATTATATTGTTTATGTTTTTTTCTAGTTCAAGCAAACCGTTTATGTTATTTAATTTAGATAATGAGTTCAGATTATTTAGATTTTTAAAAGTAATTTTTCCAGTCTCTTTTAACAAGTGACGAATTGGAATAAAAAACATTTTTTTAACATTAAAATATAAAGTGGAAAAGATAGCAATACTAATAGTTATTGAAAAAACTATATTCAAATAAAGATCTTTTTTAATGTTAGAGAGAATCAATCTTTTTTTTGTATCAATAATTAAGCTAGCGACGGTTTTTATCTCTTCAGATTTTTTTCTATTTATAATGAATCTGCTTTTTATTACTTCCTCATAATTCATTTTTATTTTTCTATTTAACATCTCAACAAAAAGCTCATTTTTGTTATTATAAACTGCAATGTTTTCGACAAGAGGATTTGTAATCATAATATTTAATATCTTTTCTAATTTTTTTTTATTTAAATAATTAACTGAATCACTAATTTCACCTTCGTAGTTTTTTACTAATACTTTTAAATCTTCTGACACGTTTTTCATTTCATTTTTATATTTTCCAAAATGCAGGAATGCCACAAAAATTAAATTGATTATTACAATAAATAGAATCTCAGTTTTAAAATTTTCAATACCAAAACGTTCATTCATTATCTAATTACCTATAGTCTCGCTTTGTTCTTGTCGGTAAAGATCGATTCTTTTGAAAGTCAATTTTTTTTATAAGAAGAGGAAAGAAGTAGGGTTTATGAATTTACTAAATTAGCTAAATTTTACTTTGTGACACACTACCATTTATTTTTTAATTTCCAAATTGTATATGATGAGAAAAATATATCCTCACCTGCTATCGCTAAATGTGAAGACTGCTTTATATTGTTCCTATTATTGCCTAAAGAATGAACTTCTCTTATGCTTCCATTAGGTTCAATTTTAAGAATATTATTATTTGAGTCAATAGAAAGAACATAGTTTTTGACTGGATACCAAGACTCTAGATCTTTTTCAAGATCAACGAACCGCCATTTTTTTGCGTTTGAAGAATACCAAATAATACTTTTCCCCTTTTTTTCTGCCAGTTCTACTTTCATTACAAATCCACTTTCGTATGATTTCACCCCCCAAATTTTTTTGATTTGTGGAAGAGCTATCTCATCAAATTTTTTTCCTTTATTTCGACTCAAATACAGTCTATAATTCATTGAACCTACATCGTGCTTAGTTTCTTTATTTTTCAATATAATAGGATAAGAAAGAATATATATTTCTCTAGTTTTTTCATTTCCTAGAATTTTAATTCTTGTTTTTTTTCTATTAAACTCGATTGGTAATTTATATACTTCTTTCCATGTAGGTTTTTTATCCTTTAAATTACTCTTAAATAGACAATATCTATTATTAACGGTACCGTTATCGGGGTCCTCCTTCGAAATTAAAATCATTTGAAAAGCATCGTAATTTAAAAAAATAGGATTTACATTAGCTGCCCCTTTTTGGACATCACCCAATGAGGGGTATTGCCTCCAAGTACTTCCAGTGTCAAGACTGTATTTGTCACCATTTTTATGTCGATTCAAAATAATCCTATCACCATAGTAAACAGATCCAACTTGGTTTAGCTTTTCTCTTGGAGAGATATCAATCCACTCACCAATACCCTTATTAAAAATCGCTAAATTTGTTTCACCTCCCCAAATAGTTCCTACGACCTTGCCATTCACCAAAGCAACTGAGTTTAGAGTATTATAATAATTTAAACCATCATCTAATCTCTTAAAGCCAAAAGGTTTTGAAGGTATTTTTTTGGACTCTTCGTTGAATAAATGGAGAACATTGCTTTTTTTACCATCAAAATAATGATGATAAGGGTTTCCGCCTTCTTCAATAAAATTCATTTCCCATTTTTTTTCTTTATTTTCAAGGCTATAACTAGTTCGAAAAGTTTTTGTATCAATTTCAATTTTCAATTCACCATCTGGACACTTTTTAATACAAAGAATCTTTGAGTTTTTTACAAATTTAAAAATTCCTTCTTTACCAAACCAACTGACTTTTCCATCTCTAAAAAACTCTATTTTTCCACCACTAAGTGCCTCAACCCATGTACCGTAAACCCACTGTGCTTCAGGAGCTTTTGGAAGACAAGAAATTATTGAAGACATTAAAAGGGTAATTAATGCAAAACGATTAGCTATTAAATGGTAATTTTTCATAACATGCAAGGCCTCGTCTGAAAAAATATCTTTTCCTCTGAAGAGATATAT
>CEUM01034828.1_pt1 | contig 11508 bp, 12 predicted proteins | sample 356421 | NCBI WGS metagenome assembly CEUM01 (sample SAMEA2622716, study PRJEB7988) | marine metagenome | biome: marine biome (ENVO:00000447); feature: surface water layer (ENVO:00002042); material: "saline water (ENVO:00002010), including plankton (ENVO:xxxxxxxx)" | depth 5 m | reverse complement strand
TCAATAACAACGTCTACTTCTCTATCGGCCCATGGAATATCTGAAGGATCTGAGTGATTAAAAAATGAGATGCGGTTATCCTCTACAATGAGCTCTTCTCCATTAAACTCAGTTTGGAGTGGGAACCTGCCATGAGTTGAATCGTATTTAAAAAGGTGGATGTATCTTTCTAATTTTCCAGGGTTATTAATAGCAACAACCTTAAGAAAAGGATTTTTTTCCTGGAGGATAGCTCGAAGGACAGTTCTTCCAATTCTACCCATTCCATTGATTCCGACCTTGATTATTTTGGTCATAGATTTCCCCCCGATAGAAGTCGATTCTCTTATTTTCGCTTTTGAGGCGGACTATGCCATATCCTTTCCAGCTTGGGTAGGTCTTTTAAGATTGACTAAAAAAAAACGACTGCGACGCGATGCGCATGCAGTTTTTTTATACGGGGTAGATAAAGGAAAGAATTTCGTATAAGACAGACAAAAATTAAAAAAAAGGATCTTGGAATGGTCGATATGGTTAAAAAGGTTTTTGTAAAGAATCTTAATCCTAAGGATAAAGTGGAAGATATTTTTCTTCTTAAATATATGGCGGTTATGCAATCCAGGGATGGAAGAAGTTACTTGAACCTTATTCTAGCTGACTCTTCAGGTGACATAGAGGCAAGAAAGTGGACAGAAGCAGAAAAAGTTTTCAGCTCTCTTTCTAAAGGAGACACCGTAAAAGTTAAAGGTAAAGTGAACCTTTACCAAAACCGTTATCAGGTTATTATCCAAAATATTGAAAAAGTTGAAGACGCTGATAATTCTCTAAATGAGGCTTTAGTGGCCCGTTCAGAAAATAACCCTGATAAAATGTTTGATGAGTTAGTGGATATTGTCAGGAATAAGTTGGATGATGTTTATATAAAAGACTTATTGGAAATGATTTTATTTGATCCTGAGGTAACGAAGAAGTTAAAAGTGTGGCAGGCGGGAAAGACAATCCATCATGCCTATCAATCGGGTCTTTTGGAGCATATTCTTTCCTGTGCTCAATTGTCCATTACGCTTTCGCCCCATTATGGAGTGAATAAGAACTATGTTGTTTTAGGTGCTATTCTCCACGATATTTGCAAAATCTATGAATTGAGCCAAGGACCTCTTGTAGAGTATTCTGACGAGGGTAAATTGGTGGGTCATTTAGTAAAATCCGTTGAAATTATTGACCACTTCAGTTCGAAAATTCAAGGATTTCCTCAGTCTCTGAAGCTTCATATAAAACATATCCTGCTATCTCATCATGGAGAGTACGAATACGGATCTCCTAAGTTACCCCAAACTTCTGAAGCTTACCTTGTTCACTTGATTGACTTAATGGATTCAAAAATGGGTGCGATGAGTTCAATTAAAAAATCAGATTTAAATCCAGGAAAGTGGAGCGGATATGTCAAGCATCTTGATAGAGTGGTTTATAAGGAAGAGTTGCCTTTTTTCAAGGAGTACCTCCCTCAATCAGAGTCGAGTTTAATAAAGGAAGAGTCCAGGGAAAAGCCCAAGGAAAAAAAAACGGGCCCAAAAAGTTTGACTCCGACTCCAAAATTAGGAAGACTTTTAAAAGACTTCAAAATTGAGTAAAAATTGACCTCTTGAGGGTAATTTGTGCGTGACCATCTGCGTGGTAAAATTGCTGTATGGAATCAGTTCAACAAAACTCAACTTCTTCTAAGGCTCAAGAAAATATGAAGGCTTTTTCTAAGAAGCCTTTTAAACGTTCTAAAACAATTCCTCCCCCACCAAAGGGAGAGGCCAAAGAAACAAAACCCATAGAAAAGCCTTCATCGAAAGTGGAAATTTCTCAAACTGCTAAAGTCATTAATAAGAGAAAAAAGCAAATTCAGGGAATGGAACCCATCAAGAAGATCCAACAAAGTCTTCCATTAAAAAATAGGCCAGGAATTTTCTTTATAAGTGGCTTTGATATTAAGGGTCTAAGCTCTGGTGATGGAGGAGTTAGTGGAATGGCTGAAAACGTTCCTAACGGAAGGCATTTCTCTTGGAAGAATGAGGATCAAGTATTAGAAGAAATAACTCGAACATCAGTTCAACAACCTATTATTCTTGTTGGGCATAGTTTAGGAGGGGATGCTGCCGTTAGTTTGGCAAACCGTTTAAATAGCATGGAGCATGGTTTTAGAAATGTTGATTTATTAGTAACTCTCGATTCAGTTGGTTTTGATAATGACCTTATTCCTCCTAATGTAAAAAGAAACTTGAATTTCATTGGGGATGAGGATGTTTTCTTTAATGATGGTCCTAACATCGCTAGGGATGAAGATAGAACTAAAGTTTTTAATGAAATTAGATCTGAAATGCATACTGGAATTGATGATTCAAAAGAAGTTCAAAAAAAAATATTTTCGGCAATAAGTGGAACTCTTACTGAAAACCGCAGCTTCAATGAATTAGTCAGAAAATTCTTAGGCTCATAATACATTCTATTATAAAAAGCTCTATAGTAAGAGAAGGTTGTTCTCAATTAATTTTCTTAATCAATTTGAAAGAACTTTAGTGAATTTTGATAAACTTTTGGAAGAAGAATTTCAGGCTTCTCTTTTTTAAAGTCTGAAATGTATTGGGCAATAAAGGGTAAATAAAAAGGTGTATTTTCTTTTCCTCTATGAGGAGTTGGGGTTAGGAAAGGGGAGTCAGTTTCAATTAAAATACGGTCTGTGGGGCAAATTTCTAAAGCTTCTCTTACGTCATGAGCATTTTTGAAAGTAACAATTCCATTAAATCCTAGAAAAAGTCCTTCAGAAAGTGCAAACTTAGCAAGAGCCAATTTTGATGTAAAACTGTGGATAACCCCCTTTTTTTTAAGAGAGCTTGAAAAATTTTTAAGAATTGCAATGGTATCGTCTTCAGCATCTCTTGAATGAATGACCACAGGCAAGTCTAATTCGGAAGCTAATTGAAGCTGCTCTTCAAAAGCAGTTCTTTGATCTGTTTGACTTGAGTGATTATAGTAATAATCTAAACCTATTTCACCTATTGCAACGATTTTATCAGTATTTGACAGGTCTTTTTTTACTTCTTGGCAAATGCTTTGATTCCAATCCTTCGCTTCGTGAGGATGGACACCTTGAGTACCGTAAATCATGTCATCCGTTTGGCAAAGTTTATGAACATCCTTGAAGTTTGATGGAGAAACGGAGATTGTTACAATCTTTTTAATTCCGACATCTTTAGAGAGATGGATAACTTTGTTAAGCTCGTTTTCTTTTAAGTAGTCTAAGTGACAATGAGTCTCAAACAAGGGATATTTAGAAGAAGGAGTTTTATTTTCTCCTTCTTCCATAATTTCAAGTTTACCCAATGTTTCAAAATAATCTCTTTTTTTTCCCATATTATAATCTATGACTTACCTTTTTTTTTTAAAAGGCTATCGAGAATAATTGAGAGTTGATTAGGCATGAGAACTCCCTCAATTTTTCTCCCGTTAATAAGAAGGGTTGGCGTAGACTTTATATTGTACTCATCAGCTTGTTTAATCATTTCGACAACTTTCTCTTTAATTTCTTTCTTTTGGTAACAGCTAGTTACTTTAAATTTTTTGGCAAAGTTTTTAATCCATTGTCCATCTATTTTATCCTGGTGTTCAAAAATTTCATCATGGCCCTCAGTAAATTTATCATTACTAAGACAACTTGATGCAAAAGCCGCACTACAGGCGTAGTTGTGAAAAGGTCTTTTTATAGACGGGTTGCAATTCATATCAAGTGGGTAAAACATATATTGAATATTAAGGCTTTTTTTGTATCTAGGAATGATCTTTTCTATAGAGAGGGCAAGTTGCTTACAAGCAGGGCACTGGAAGTCTGAAAAGATTGTAATTCTAAGTGGAGCATCTTTAAAGCTCTTAGTTGTTGAGACAAGTCTATGAGGACTTTCTGTTTTAGGGTCTCCGACTATTTTTAATGAATCAAATTGTTTAATGAGGGAAGCTTTAAGCTTTTCATGGTAATCTTGCTTTTTCCAAGAGTTTGATCCAACTGCGGTTGCTCCGAAAGCAACTGCAACGCCATAAATTGATAGTGTTTTAAGACTTAAGCTAGAAATCGAAGAGTTTTTCCAAAAAAGATATAGAGCAAGCAGAGAGAAGACGTAATAAAGGGTGCAGAACGGGCATAAGGATTTAAGGATAAAGAGGGAGTATAAGAATAGAAGAACACATCCAGCTCCATTTAAAATAAGAATAAGGTAATTGGTTTCTTCCACACTTTTGTCGTTAAAGAGGTAACCACCTAAGAGAAATAAACCAATAAAAACTCCAAAGACAGCAATAGGAACACCTGCAATATTAGATAGTGGAGAGTAGGTAGCAGCTCCACAGTTTAAAAAACTGTTGATTTCGCATAGCGTACTACTGCCAAGCCCTTGAGGAAAATGGGTTTGGAAGTAATGATTTGTTAAGTAGATTGAAAGCCCAATCATAATCAATGAAGACATGACAAGCAAAGCATGTGTCGTAGATGTGCCGTTCTTGTATAGGGACTTATTTTCGTTTTCCATAGTCATCCTCATTTTGTGGTTTTAGGTTTTACTGACAAAAACTTCTTTTTTTACCATCTGATTTAACTTCGGAATAACCAATTCCTTTCATTGGTCATTATACCGATTTGGACCCATTAGGTCGAGCTTCCGCTTTAAAAACGTTGTTAGAGAACCCTTTTTTCTAGTGTATTCCAATTTCTTTGAGTGGTTTTATCTCTTCTGAAACTATTTAATGACTCTGTGCACATGGTGCATTTTTTAGATACCTCAACTTTGATGCTCGGAAATAAAGATTTTAATTGGTTTGTGGCTTCAGACTTAAGACAAAAATGTGGGTGGTGCCTATCTTTTGGGAAATAGGGAGGTGATTTTGGAAAGTTTTTTAGAAAGTCCTTTGAAACTTGATAGCAACATTTACCAATATGGGGCCCTAAAAAAGCTTGTGATGGAGCCAGTTGATTTAGGCAAGGATTTTTTAAAATACCTAAATATAAGCCCCTCCAGCCTGCATGAATCAAGGCCATCCCTTTGTTGCTCATGAGCGCTACAGGAAGGCAATCCGCTGTTAATATGCTCAAGGGTTTAATGTTTTTAGGATTATTTTTAAAGAAGGTATAAATCCCGTCAGCTGGTATTTCCTCACAGGTTTCGTTTAGTAGAAGGACCTCTTTGCCGTGAACCTGTTGGATTTGCTTATAAAAGCCTGTAGGTTTTGAGGAATAAGTTTTAAAGGTGAATAAATGATCGCCAATGATGAAATCTTTCTCTGTAACGAGTGCTGTCACCGATTTAACTCCGTTTTTAGAACTTTTTGGAAGGTTTCTGGAGCTTCAACAGTAAAAGAGAGGTCTTTTTTTGTTATGGGATGTCTTAGACCGAGAGTCTTTGCGTGCAAAAGAGGGTGAGGATACTGTTTGAGAAAAGAAAATGCATTTCCAAGCCTTAGCAAGTGCTGGGCAGGATTTCCATAAAGAGGATCACAGAGAATGGATGCGTTTATTAAAGTGCTTAAATGGACTCTAATTTGATGGGTCCTTCCAGTCTCGAGCTTGAGTTCCAAATGAGAGAACTTTTCAAAATAATTTAGGACCTTGTAATAAGTGATGGCGTCTTTTCCATGGGCAATATTGCAAGCCATCTTTTGTCTATGTTTTGGGTGCCTTCCTATCGGGCTTTCCAAAGTACCTTTGGGAGGTATCTTTACTCCTATAACGAGAGCTTCGTAAATTCTCTCTATATCGTGCTTAGAAAAAATTTCGATAAGTCCTTCGAGGGTTTTTTGATTTTTAGCAATAACCATGACTCCACTTGTGCCTTTATCAAGCCTATGAACAATCCCAGGTCTCTCTGCATTTCCAATTCGTCCTAAGTTTGGGCAGTGATGGAGGATGGCGTTCACAAGGGTTCCCGTATAGTTACCTGGCGCTGGATGAGTGACTATTCCAGGTGCTTTGTTTATGAAAACAAGGTGTTCGTCCTCATAAAGAATTTGAAGTGGAATGTCTTCAGGTTTGGCTTTAATAGGTATGGGTGGAGGAACTTCAACTGATAGGACTGTGTTTTCTGGAGGCATTTTTTTTAATTCTAATTTGGGTATTTTTTTTTCCTGACTTGGCTCAACTGTAATATTGTTCATTAAGAAAAGACTTTTTAAAAAAGTTCTGCTGTATTGGGGGATTTTTTTTGAAAGGAAATGGTCGAGGCGTTTAAAAGCCCTAGTATCTTGCTCTGAAACTATAACTCTTATTACACTTTCTTCAATTTCAGATTCGTTTTCCTCTGATTCAGTTGAAGCAGGGGGCTTTTCTTTTTGGCTCATGAGGAAGTAGTCGTTTTTGTGCAGCGTTTAAATTTTGCCTTCTTTCTGCAGCTTTTTTATACGATAAAGATAGGAGGTGGCAACTAAATCAGGGTTTAGTTTTAAACATTTTGCATATTGATAAACAAAGCCTCTAACATAGACTAATGCTGGAAGGTTTTTTAAATCTTCTTTTTCTAGACAACCAATGTATGTTTTGGAGACTTTTGTCATATCTGACATTCTACTAATATCTACTTGTCTATACTCTCTAATTTTTTTAAGGAATGCTCCGCTAAACTCTGTCGTTTTTTCTATTTCTTGTTCAAATTGAGGGTTTTTTTCATAGCTCAGAGAAAACTTCTTACAAGACACAATTTTTGCAATTTGGCTCGAAGAAGTAGGTTTATGGCTTTGGCGGAATTCTTCATCTTCTTCCCAAGCAGAACTCTTTCTTTCTTCTTTTTTAGACAGTAGGAAGCTTTTGAGCCCTTTCGCTTTATCGTACTCTGCCCTCTTTTCCGGATCACTAATAATTAAGTAAGCTTCATCTATAGATTTAATCATTTCGACACATTGGTCTTTGGTCATAATTGAATAGAGGGCAAGACTATCTTGAGAGTATGCGTTTTTTGCTTTTATATAACCGTTGTAAACCTCATCCTGATTTGCTTGAGGTGAGATTTCCAAAATTTCGTAATAGTTTTTTTCACCCTTTTCCACTTTTCTTACCTCTTTGACTAAAATCTCTTTTTAAATTTTTAATAACTTATGAACAATTCTATCGAAGTTTGTTACCAACGCAGAGTTTGGGAACTCCATTAGAAGGGGTTTTCTCTTTTTAACGCTTTGCCATACTGTGGAGTCGTATTCTAGATAACCAATGTAATCTAGGTCTATTCCAAAATACTTTTTGCATATTATCTTCATTGAAAAGCCGATATCAATATCAGCTTGTGTTCTAACCTGATTTATAATGAGTTTTGGCGAGAACTTATTGAGTTCTGCTTGAAGAAGCTCTGCTTTTTCAGGGTTTACTTCCTTCATTTTTTCAAAGAGTTCTGAAGGACTGAAATTGTATGAAAGCTTTGAATTAAGATGCTTATCAATTATAGGCCCAATATCAAGGAGGTCTTCAATCATCTTCATTTTTCTGTGATAGAAGGATTTAATAAATCGATAAGTATTTTCAATTGATGTTGGTTCCGGAAGGGCCGTAAGAATTCCCATATCCGAGTTTATAAAAAAATCTAGTGTGTTGAATGAAGTGCCAGCACCGAGGTCCATGAGGACATAATCTGAATCAATATCTCTTAACTTAGATATAAGACGTGTCTTTTGCATATGCCTAAGGTTTGCAATTCCTAGATCGTCTTGTGCGCCGCTTATTAGAGAAAGGTTTTCTATAGGGGTGTCATTTAAAAGGTCAGAGAAGTTTCTCACCTTTTTCGATAGGTAATCAGATAAGGTTTTTTCAGGAATTGGAACCCCTAGGCATGTGTGGAGGTTTGCACCGCCTAGGTCTAAGTCAACCGAGGAGACCTTATAACCCATAAGAGCAAGGCAAATTGAAACATTCGCGGTGACAAGGCTTTTACCAACTCCACCTTTACCACCTGCAATGGCCCAAATTTGCTGATCTCTTTTCTTATTTAATCCAAGCTTATAGTTTGACTTTGGATCGTAAGGAGAGTTTTTTGAATTTTCTAAAAAAGAAGACAATTCCTAGTCCTTGGAAGTTTCCTATTTGACCGAGCCTTTATAGGGTGAGTCTTTTCCTTTATTTAATGATATTATAAGAACAAAAGAAAAAAAAGTAACGCTTTGAAGGCAAAATAAGTCAAACTATTTTTTAAATTTAGTTGACGAGAAAAGACGTTTATTAAAATCTGAAACAGGGGTGAATACTTTGGAAAGAGTTAATTCTGAGGTTTCTTTTGATTCTTATTTAAAAAAAAGATCAGATATCCATCTTATGAGAAAGCTTTGGCACATGTTTACGGGCTCCTTAGGTGTTTTTTGTTTTTACTTTTTTGATTTAGACAAAAACAGTATGACTTTCTCTTTGGCTAAATTGACTGTTGTGGCCTTTTTAGTCGACTATATGAGATTAAAATTTTCTGGAATGAATTCATCGGTTATGTACCTGATGAAGCCTTTTATGAGAGACTCTGAGGCAAAGTCTTTGAGTGGTTTACCTTTTTATGCGTTAGGAGTTACTCTTTCTCTTTTCCTTTTTGAAGAAAAAGTGGCGATCCTATCCATTTTGTTTCTCGTTTTTTCCGACCCTATAGCATCCTTTTTTGGAGTACTTTTTGGAAAACAAAAGATTTTACCAAATAAAACCTTTGAAGGTTGCGTTGCGGCTTATGTTACATGTTATTTTCTAACGCTTTTGTATGGACTGTCTTTAGGTGTGAATGGTTTTAACTTATTTATTTTTTCACTTCTGGCTGGTGCTGTTGGAATGCTTTCTGAAGCTTTTTCTATGGGGTTGGATGACAATTTAACAATCCCTGTTGTTGCGGGCTCAGGCCTTTCTCTATTAAATTTATTTATACCTATTTTCTAGTTAAAAATTTATTATAGAATTGAGAAATTTCGGTTTTTGATTTTTGATTGAGCTAGTATAAGAAGTATAGGTTTAAGTAAGCTAGTACCGTTACTTGAAATGGGGAAAATAGAAATAATGGAAAATAAAGTGGAAAATGAGAGAAATGAGGAAACAAAAGAAGGTTTTCTAAATTTAATAATTAATATAATCATTCCTGTTGTTATTCTAACCAAGTTTAGCTCCCCGGAAAAACTGGGACCTCTTTATGGACTTTTAACAGCTATTTCTTTCCCCGTTTTTTATAGTATTTATGATTTTATTTCAAAAAAGAAATTGAACTTCTTTTCTGTTTTGGGCTTTGTAAGTGTTTTACTGACTGGAGGCTTTGCTCTTTTTGAATTAGATGGATTTTGGTTTGCTGTTAAAGAAGCTGCTATCCCTTTAGTTTTTGCGATATTTATTTTTGTTTCTCTCAAAACAAAATACTCACCACTAAAATTAATGGTTTTTAACGATAAGATATTTAATGTCCCAAAGATTGAGGAATCTTTGGAAGAAAGAAAAAATAAAGATGGTTTTGAAAAGATTATTAAAAACTCGACTATCATTTTAGGATTTTCATTTGTCTTGAGTGCAGTTTTGAATTTTGGACTTGCTATTTACATTTTAAAGAGTCCTCCAGGAACGGAGGCGTTTAATCAAGAGCTTGGGAAAATGACTGCCTTAAGCTTCCCTGTTATTATGCTACCTTGTTTAGTTGTGACTGGTGGTGCTATCTGGTATTTGAATAAAGGAATTAGAAATCTGACAGGACTTTCGAGTGAAGATATTTTTATGATTAAGTAAACCTATTCCTAATGTACCATTTTTGCTGTCTCTTCAATTGACTCATAATTTTTAAGAACATCTGCTGCGTGGGTATTTTCTGAGAAAGGGTTTTCCCCTTGGAGGAGGAGGTTTAAAGTTTTGATTCTGTCATAAAGAGAGTTTGTTTCCAGTAGTAACTGCCGTATCTCAGGATCTTGAATGAGAAACATTGAAATATAATCTACGATATGATGAACTGATTTGAGGTTTTTAAAAAAGTTTTCTCTTTCCTTTTGATCACTGACTGCAACAATAAGCCAGCTGTTCAGTATCTTCTTCAAACGGTCGACCTCCTCAATTTTTAATGAAAAGGTTTCCGTATTATCCGTAAATATTTCTGCTTCATACACAGGATAAGGTGCGGTCTTCACGGGTTTTAATAACCTGACTTTACTCATTCCAACAACAAGGACTTTTAAAAAGTTTCTTTTTTCTTCAAGAATAATGGGGATTCCAACTCCACAGGTTTTTTGCACTGGCGACACGGATTCAGTTTGTGAGTTGTAAGTTAAAGAAAGCGCAACAGGAGAGTTGGCTTCAACACAGTCTTTTATCATCTGTATTCCCACAGGGTTTACAAGCTGCAGGGGAACGGCAGTGTGTGGGAAAAAGACAACATTAAAAATGGGTAGTACTGGAACCTTCAGCGTTTTCATTATTCAATTCTACACTAATTCCATGCGGTATTTTTTAGGAATTTCCTAATCTTTTTATTTTAAAAACTTTACGATCAAAAAAAAAATTAAAATACAGAAATACAATAAAACCTATTTAATCTGAGAGATAAAGATACGACCTCTTAAGTAACTTTTGTTGAGGCATGACAGAGGAAAGAAAAAACTAACCAAACGATCGTTTAAAATCGTTGATACTGTAATGTGGCCAGATAATTCGAAACCTTCTGAGTCTATTGTCTTTAAGAAAAGAGTGTAGGTATAAAAGTCGGTTCTAATTTTCTTTTCAAAAGGATATGCAAGTACTTTCTTATCAATCGGATAACTCATTTTTCTTTCGATAAGGCGGTCTATAAGGACGAGAGAGTTATTTTTAAAAGTTAGGCCGTATTTCTTTCTTGGAGTATTACATTTTAAAGGGCTTAATGGATGTGAAGCGTTGCTTGTAGAGCAAAAAAACAATAAAGCAATGCAGTAATAAACTCTTAATTTCACCATTTTTGCCATTCTCTAAGTCTTCTCTATTTGTGATCCATTGGCCAGTTTTTGATATTGGGTTTTAGATCGTAATTTTGAATTTTTAAGAGAGAGTTCTCACTAGACAGAAAGAGAAAAATGTTATTCAGTTACTTTTCTTTAATTCTTAATGGGAGTTTCTATGAGACTAAAAAGAAATATTTTTCTTGTTATTTTTCTTTTCATCTTTCAAGCAAAAGCTTTTGCCTTGCCAGCAAATACAGTGAAGCCAAGTGGTTTATTTTCTAAGGAGTCACTTGCTTTAAACCTAACACAAGAAGGCTTGGACTTTGTTTCAAAAGTTTTACTTGATAAGTTGTCTGAAGATTTAAATGGAAAAAAAATTGATGATATCGATTTAAATGTTCCTTTTGTGGCAAATATAAAAGTTGAGCAAGTAAAGTTTAATCTCAGTTTAGATTATTTGAAATTGGTTCCTCACGAGACAGGTTTAAAGATTTTAATAGGTCTAAAAAATGTCCATTTGAGTGTTGGCCACTTTAGAGCTTCAAATCCTTTTTTACCAAATATAGGAACAAGCTGTTTTAACACTTCAATTGAATTAGGCAATGG
>CEUM01042707.1_pt1 | contig 11529 bp, 14 predicted proteins | sample 356421 | NCBI WGS metagenome assembly CEUM01 (sample SAMEA2622716, study PRJEB7988) | marine metagenome | biome: marine biome (ENVO:00000447); feature: surface water layer (ENVO:00002042); material: "saline water (ENVO:00002010), including plankton (ENVO:xxxxxxxx)" | depth 5 m | reverse complement strand
AAAACGACTTCATTCTCTCTACAACGGCGTGGGCGCGCTACGGGTGGGCTACTGCGACGACGATCGGAACGATACTATCACTTTTTCACAGCGCTGATGTAAAGCACTGCGAAAGAGAAACGATGGTCGCGGAGAGGTGAGTCTTCGGAGAGTCTCGTCTTCGGGACGGCGGGGACGAACGCGCGCGCTCGAATCTCACACAATCTCGCGAATCGCGTCACGCACCGTTATTCCCACGAATGAACGCATCACCGTACTTATTCTTCAATTGTCCGTTGACGTATTCCTGCGCGTCGCGCGCGATCGCGTTCAGTCGGCGTCCGTCCCGTTCGCTCGCCCTAACGCGCCTCGCGAGACGATCCTCTCTCGCCTCGATTCCTTCGACCCATCGCGCGCGCGTCTCACCGCGTCTCGCGCGCACCTCCGTCTGTTCCATCGCTATGTTCATGTATCCGTCGAGACACGCCAACACGCCTGGTCATCGATCGAATTCATTCATTCATTCGTCAGTCGTCTCGTCTCGAATCGAACATCCTTCCGTCGTCCTCCTCCTCCTCCTCCTCCTCCTCCTTCATCGTCGCGTCGTCGTCGCGCACCTCGATAATCCACCCCGGAGTTCAGTTTCACCAGCACCGTCTTCCCCTTGATCGCCTTTAAGAAATCCGCCGGGGATTTCCCATCCGACGCACTCATCCGCGCGCGATCGATCCGTCGCCGTGTGCCGTGTGCCGATGGGGACGAATGAATGAATGAATGAATGAATGAATGCGTGCGCGCATCAATGTCGAGCGCGCGCGCGCGAAGACGCGACCGATGTCGATGACGATGATGACGGTGTCTCTCGCGCGCCCGATCGAACGCGGGCGACGCTCGGCGATGAAGGGTGGGACGCGCCGCGCGAGGAGGCGCGCGAGAGAGGGTGGACGCGCGTCGAGGACGCCGTTCGGGACGCGGGCGACCGCGGGTGGGGACGAGACGGGTGGAAACGGGAGTGAGGACGCGAAAGGGGTGGCGTTTGAACGCGTCGTCGCGCCGTTGGTGGAAAAGACGACCACCCTGAACGAGGGCATCGCCAAGTTTTACGACGAATCGAGCGAGATGTGGGAACGGTTGTGGAGCGACGCGGGCGGGGACGGAGAACACATGCATCACGGGTACTACGCGAGAGGGAATCGAGGGGAAAACGGAGGGAGAATCGATCACGCGAGGGCGCAGGTGGAGATGATCGAGGAGAGTCTCGAGTTTGCGGGCGTGAAAGGGTGCGCGCGCATGGTGGACGTCGGTTGCGGAATCGGCGGAAGTTCGCGGTACGCGGCGAAAAAGTTTGGATGCGTCGCGGAGGGGGTGACGCTGTCGCCCTATCAGGCGAAGAGAGCGAATGAATTGGCGGTGAAGGATGGTTTGGGGGATAAGGCGAGGTATCGCGTCGCGGACGCGCTACACATGCCGTTCGAGGATGGGTCGTTTGATTTCGTGTGGAGCATGGAGAGCGGCGAACACATGCCGGATAAAAAGAAGTTTGTCGACGAACTCGCGCGCGTGTGCGAACCGGGAGGAACGATAGTCGTCGTGACGTGGTGTCACCGAGCGCTGAAGGAGGGCGAAGCGCTCGAACCGGCGGAGAAGGCGCTGTTGGATCGAATCTGCGACGCCTACTATCTTCCGGCGTGGTGCTCAGTGGACGATTACGAACGCTTGGCTCGAGACGCGGGGATGACGGACATTCGCACGGACGATTGGTCCGACGAAGTGCGTCCGTTCTGGAAGGGCGTCGTCTCGACCGCGCTCACGTGGTCCGGGATCGTCGGTCTGTTGAAAGCCGGACCGGCGACGTTGCGAGGCGCGCTCGTCATGCCTCTGATGCAAACCGGACTCGCCACGGGAACCATCCGTTTCAACGCCATCACCATGCAAAAACCGCTTTAATGGAGGGAAGATGATGTTGTAATTTACTGCGCATTTACTGGTACTATTACAAGTGTAGTCACGGCTTGGTGCTCCACGCTGGAGTTGAAACCGCCGCCAACACGAGCGCCGACGCCGCGACGCCCAGCGCGACGTCGCTCAACGCCTTCCCACCGGCGCCGTACCCGATCGACGAGTGTCCGGTGTTTAAACTCGCGGTGAACATGCCCGCGAAGATGACGAACAGACCGAGCGAACGATGCGCCGCTTTTACCCTGCGCGTCGCCGCCGTCCAACCGAATCGAGCGAGCACCCCGAGCGCGTTGAACGACGCCACACCGAGCGCGAACGTCACGACGAGGGCCAACGTCGACAACATCCCGATCGTTCCGTGCGTCGTCGAGAAGTGTGACTTGCCCAGTTTGTTTTTATTCGCATAGATGGCGAAAAAGCCCAACAACCAACACACCGTCCCAAAGGCGTTCAACCACAGATGCGACCAAAGCGTCACCAACCGCGCTCGACCCGGCGCCATCGCGCGCGCGCGAACGCCCAACGCTGACGACGCGCCGCACGACCCGATCGCCGCGCCCATGAGGAGCGGGTGCCACGCGAAGAGGTTATTCGGAGGGACGAAGTGAACAGTCATCCAAAGCCCGAAACACGCCGACCCCGCGATCGCGACGAGCGAGGACGACATGGCGGAAGAGGACGGACGTTCGCCGTCCTCTAAGAGTGCGTTGCCTATCGCGGCGATGGCGGAAGAGGCGAGACGACGACCCGGAGTCGAAATCTAAAGGCTCGTCTACGTTACAACTCAACAATATACTGTAATATATCAACGCTTCGATCCGTCGCGTCGTCGACATGTCGGACACAACCACTTTCCCTTTGGGTTCGCGCTCAGCCCGACGCACTGAAAGTGAAACCACGCGATCGCACAATCCTCGTTGTCGCACCTGACCATTTGTCCGAACGAGACGCGCTGACACAAACAATACGTCGGCTCGTTTGGATTCGCAATCTGTTCGTCGTACGTCGTCCCTCCGCCGTCACCGCCCCCGACATCGTTGCGCATCGTCTCCCCATCCTCGACCTCGTCTCGATCGCCCTTCCACTTCCCTTGAGGCTTCGCCGAGACGTCGCGCTCGAACGCCGCGAGATCCTTGTCCAGACGCGTGATGTGCTCATCCACGAAATCGTACATGGCGTTCGCTATGCGCACGCGTTCGTCCGCGAGCGCGCTCAGTTTACTCACGCGATCGTTCACGAGCTTTATCGCCGCCTTTCGATCGTGCTCCATCGTCGCCTCGTCCCGCGCGTCGTCGTTCCCGTTCCCGTTCCCGCGCGCGGTGGAGGCGACGGCATCCTGACACTCGCGCGAACGCGCGCGCATCTCGCGCGCGATGGCTTCCATGCGCGCGGAACCGGACGCGAGCGCGCGATCGACGTCCGCGTTGACGTCGCGCATCGTCATCCTCCGCCGTCCGTCGCCGGCGTGTGCGGAGGTGGAGCGTCGGGACGCCGTTCGAAAAAGTGGCGCTCGGTGTGAGGGGCTATTTGGCCGTTCATGACTCGTCCGTCTATCCGTGCGCTGAATATTCTGTCGCATTCGCGCGTCGAACCGTCGGGAGAACGACGCGCGAGGACGTCGAGGACGGTCGCGGAGTCGACGACGCGCGCGAGGGCGTGCATTTCTTTCACCCGCGCGCGACCGATTCGCGACCGACGCGTCGGCGGGAGACGGGATGGCGCGTAAGGATGCGCGCGCGGTGCCTCGCACGGTTGAGGCGGACGCGTCGGCGGCGGGCGCCGGTGAGGACGCGGCGGCGCTGAAGCGAGCGAAGCGGGCGAAGATGGCGAGGGCGAACGAACAGGCCGCGGTGTGGTCCATCTTGCTCTTCATCGTGCTCAGGATGGCGCAGCGATGGTATCAGTGGTCCAAGGTGAGGTATCTCACGACGACAGAGGAGCAACCGTTCGCGACGGTGACGGATAATTTTTTAACGTTCAGCGAGTACGCGGCGGTGAAGCGGTGCGCGCTGGAACACCCGAAACTGCGCGTGCGAGGCGGGCTGAACGACGCCGGGTTCTCCAAGACGCGCGGGTTTGTCGTGAAATTTAATCTGGAGGGCGTGGACAAGTTTCAGACGTCTCCCGACTACGCGTGCTTCGCGCCTGTGTTTGAGAAATTGCGTCTGCCGGAAGCGAACGCGTTCGTGATGAACGTGTTGTTGTGTGAGCTCGGTGATTACGATCAGTACAACGCGGACGAACTCTCGGTGGGGATGCACTTGGACACGACGGTCGGGATTTATTCTCGTCATATGTTCATCGCCCACCAAGTCTCCGTGCTGTACAACTCAGTTCCCGAGGACATGGTCGGTGGGGAGTTGGAGATGTTCCCGTATGGCACGGGGTATCCAGAGTTCGAAGCCGCGCCGGGGAAGAAGGTGACACCGAAAGAAAACACGCTCGTGACGTTCCGCGGCGACGCGTTCCATCAAGTTCGTTCGTACAAGACTAAAACCGGATCCGAGCGCGTCTCGCTCGTGCTCGAGCAATACAAAATTGATAAAGACATGTACGGCAAGACTGTTCGATACTTGGAGGCGTTCAAGTCAAACATGACGATGATGTAGTGAAGAAGTGAGCGAAGGTGTGACGAGACCATTTTTTATAGACAAGCTACTTACTACGTATTATACCCAGTTTTACCGAATCCGATACTACTGACAGTCACCCACAAAAAACAGTCTCGGATGCCGAGCGCCGTCCGAGCGCGGCGCGACGCCCGACGCGCGACTTTGCGACGCGATGCAAGCCTTCACGATGCGCGCGAACGCCGCGGTCAGCGGCGCTGCACTCAGCGCCGGGACCACGCGCCTGAACCGACGCCAACAGCAGCGCCCGGCGGTGACGCCGCGCGCGGCGGCGATCGATGCGGTCACCTTCGACGGCTCCAAGACGGACGGCGCGACGCTGGAACTCAAGACGGCGCGCGCTGAGGTCGCGAGAGGGTTGGTGCATAAATACGTCGTCATGGTCAGACAGAACGCGCGCAGGGTGAGTATCGATCTCGAGCGACGCGACGCGCGCGACGGTGGACGGGGACGATGCGCGCCGAAACCCTGAAGGGAGGGGTTCTCCGTCGACGGAGACGCGCCGGCGCGCGCGAGACGCGCGATGGATGACGACGATGCGACGGGTGGAATGGATGGAGAGATATTCTTTGCGTCGATTCCGCGCGCGTCTCGCGTCGCGCGTGGCGTCAGCGACGAAGCGGAAAGGGATGGGAACGCGCGCGTCTCGACGTCACCCCAAAGGCGTGCTCAAGCCCTACTCCCAGAGGGGGGAGACGAAGGCGCGAACGAGGGGGTCGTGCGCGTGGTGTGCGACTGCGAATCGATGACTGACGAAACGTGACAATCGTAGGGTACGGCGAGCACGCTGACGAAGAGCGAAGTTCGCGGTGGCGGTAAAAAGCCTTTTAAACAAAAGGGGACGGGTAACGCGCGCGCTGGTTCTTCCCGCACGCCGCTCAAGCCGGGCGGGGGTGTGTCTTTCGGACCGAAGCCGCGCGATTGGACCATCAAGATGAACAAGAAGGAGCGTCGTTTGGCGATGGCGACCGCGTTGCAATCGGCGGCTTGCGACATGATTGTTGTTGACGACATCTCCGGCAACGTTTCCGCGCCGGGCACGAACGCGTTCAACAAGTCTTTGATGGCGTGGGGTGTTGGTGCTACGGAGAAGGCGTACGTTATTACGAAAGATGCGAACGAAAATGTCGCCAAGAGCGCGCGCAACATTGAGCGCGTTGTTCAAACGGATGTCACGCACTTGAATGTGTACGACGTCCTCAACGCCGACAAGGTTGTCGTCGAGGCGTCCGCGCTCGCGCACATCCAATCCTTCTTCGGCGAAAACGGCCAAGCTTGGGAATAGGCGATAACGCACGTAAACATACTCATTTTTAGAAGCTTCTTTGGAAACCGATGTAATTGAACGGACCCACAAAAACGAAAGAATAACTAGTCGACGCCAAGACGTTCGCGCCGTCTCATCGCGAGGCGTACAGAAGACATAGAAATTACACGTACGAGGGACTGACCTCTTCGAGCGTGAGTTCGATGATCAAATCGCGCGAGCCCGGAATGCGAGTACCGTCGGTGAGCACGACGCCTCGCTCGCCGAATGCCGCGGCGCTGGGCGCGATGAGACGCCGCACCCCGCCGCGTTTCATCGTGCGCACGCCGTCCTCGATCGCTTCACAAATCGGTGGCAACAACGGTTTCCTTTCAAACGTGAACGCGATCGGACGTCCGCTCTTTTTCGTGTTCAAGTACTCGGTGCCGTCGGCGGCGTCGATAATCGTCACATTGACGCCGACGAAATCGTTGCGCTTGGGCGAAGACCCACCACCTATGCGCGAATCCTGCGCTCGCAGCCCGTTCTCGTTTCCTTCAACCGCGAACTCTTCCCCCGAAACTTCCACGTCGCGTTCGAGCAGAGCCTTCACGATTTCTCCTCCCTCGACGCTCGCCAGCGCGGCGACCAACCCGAGCCCGCCGACGATGCCGAATCGACGCGTCAGCGCCCTCGACGCCGTCGCCACGGGATCGTACAGGTTCACCCCCGACCCCGGAAGAGGTTTACTTCGAACCTTTTCCCTCGTCTCCTCGTACGCCGACGTCGCGCGCGCCTCCTCGCCCTCGTCCGCATCGCTCTCACCCGACGACGTCGACGCGCGCGTCACCCGTCTCGGTCGCACCGCGCGTCGTCCTCGCGTCGTCCTCGCGTCGCGTCGCGCGGTCGTCGTCGCGGACATCGTCGTCCTCGTCCTCGTCCTCGTCGTCCTCGCCGTCACCGTCGCCATCGTCCACGTCGTCGTCGTCCTCGCGACGGGCGCCCGCGAGCGAATGACGGCAATCCGCGACGCGCGACGCGAGGCCGAGGGCGCGCATGTGGCCGTTCTCGAGCGCCTCGCGCGAGGAGTGCGATCGAGCGCGACGGGCGTGCGCGTCTAAATCGAGCGCGCTGCGCCAGTGCGTCGCCATCAACGGCGAGCGCGCGTGCGAGGGGCTGACGAATGATTACGACGCCTGTCGAGCGAGTCGCGTCGGGGCGTGTAAATCGGCGGCGGAGGCGTTCGAGAAGTGCGCCCGCCGGAGCGTGAATTGGATGGGGTCGCCCGAGGATGTCCCCACGTGCGAGGGCGAACTGCGAGTGATGCGTCGATGCTTGCGAAGGCGTTGGAAGACGTCGGCGGAGTGAACCGCCGCGTGCGGGACGGCGAGGATTAATCGAGGAGATGGCGCGCGCACGCGTGTAGTTGTTGAGAGTGTTTTAGTTGACGTACTTATTCTTTCATCAAATGTCGCCGTAATCGATGACGACGCGGGTCTCGGGCGGCGTCGCGGCGTCCAAGTCTGTGTATCTCTGCATGCCCTGAATCATCTTCGCTCCGCCAGCGGTGGCCACCGGGACCTGGACGAAACCGCCCTCCGGACCGGCGCCGGGAACTTGCATCATCATGATTCCGCCGAACTTCTTCCTGCCCTTTCTGCTCGCCTTGCGGTTTTCCTCGTACTTGAGGAACTCGACGACGTTCTTCTTGTACTGCTCGTCAAGAAGGCGCTCGTGCATGTCCTCGACGTGGTGCGCCTGCTTGGTGCGAATGTGCTTGATGACGAATTCTTCCGCGACGAAGAGCTTCGTACTCAACGTGCACCCGAATCTTTGCTCGTCGTGTTTGACTACGCACGACTTGATCCACTCTTCGAGCTTGGCTTCGATCTCCGAGGTGGCGAGCTTCTTCACCTGCGGATCGCCCTCCGCGATGCGTCGCTTGACGTTCGCGTCGAGCGACGCGCTCCAACGAACGCCGTAAGGGTTCTCCGCGATGGTGGCGACTGGGGTTTCCGGTTTCGGATCGCGCTTGCTGAATGCGCTCGTCATGGTGACGCGTTCGAGGAACGTCACCGGGTTCAACTCTTGGCAACGTCTATAGTAGTCGATGCCATGCACGCGCATCAGGTAGCACAGTCGCTCGTCAAGCTTCTCGGCGGTGCTTTCCTCATTTCCGAGCGCTTCGAGCGCGGCCGCGTCCTCTTCACCGTTGCCATCACCCACGTCCATGCCCGCGCCTTCGTCGCCGTCCAAGAGCGGGTTCTGTTCCACGCCCTTCTCGGCATCCACAGCAGCGATGAGCTTACCGGTTTGCTTGTAATCAAAACCGAGGCGAATCGGATGCCACGCCTCGATCGGCGCGACAGAACGTTTCTTTTGTTGCGGTTGCTGTCCCTCGTTGCCATCGTTCATCTCGGCGTCGCCGTCGGCGTGGTCGCCGTCATCCGCGCCGCCGTCTTCGGTGTAAATGACTAAATTACCGTTCGCTCGCGCGTCAAAGAATTCTAGCGCACGAGCGACGGACACATCGTCTCGTCTCTTCAACGTCTCCACGAGCACTCGAGGATCATTCCTCGCCCGCTCACCTTCATCATGACGATGGTCCCGAAAGTATCGCTCGTAAAACGCCTCGGCGTTTTCCTTTTGATACTCCTCGTACCGTCGTTCCGCCTCCGCCGGCGTCGTATCGTCTCGCAGGTACTTGTAACAGAAATCACGGAACGACAGCGCCCCGTCGTCTCGCGGTCCTCTTCCCCGTCGATCGCCTCGTCGATCGCCTCGTCCGCCGCCGCGTCCGCCCCCTCCGCGTCGATCGCCGCCTCGGTGACCCTCGTCCCCGCCGTACGGGTGGTGTCGATCGCCCCCGCCGCCTCTGTTCCTGTTCCTCCTCGATCCTCCGCCCCCATCGTCGTAGTACTGTTCACGATCGACGTCCATGACGATCACCCCTCACGCGCGCGCGCGCTCGTCACCGCTCGACGAATGAATGAATGAATGAATGAACGCGCCAATGAATGACCGCCGCTCGATTCTCAAATCTCTCTCTCTCTCTCGCGCGCGCCGCGGTCGAAGACACGCGCGAACGAACGCGCGCGAGAGAGCGTTCGGTCCGTTCGTTCGGTCCGTCCGTCCGTTCGGTCCGTCCGTTCGGTCCGTTCCGTCCGTCCGTCCGTCGGTCCGTCCGTCGCGCACTGCGCGCCCTCGATCGAGCCCGTCGTCCACTCGACGCGAGGGCGAGGTCGAGGGAGGCGGTCGTCGAGATCGGGCGGTCGAGGGAGGCGGTCGATCGCCGCGCGATCGGGCGGTCGAGTCGAGGGAGGCGGTCGGTCGCCGCGCGATCTCGACGACCGATACCTCCATCGACGAGTCGTGAACGGTCGTGTCTGTGTCTTGTGTCTGTGTCTGTGTCCATCCATCCATCTCCGCTGCATGGAATGGGTAGGTACTATTCGCGAGTGAGGACTCATCCATGGGTCCGCCCCCGTTCCGTTCCGCGCTTCTCCGGGGGGAAGATGTAAGATGTCCCTGTAAGATGAGCCCTGTCGCTCTGTTTGCACATACGCGCGAAAGTGAATCCAAAAGTGAAGTGGTTTCAGGGAAATCCCGCCCGCCAGGGTGTTTGAGGGAAATGAACGATTCAGAGGTCGGGAGGTCGGCGCGCGCGCCAGGGCGCGTTCCGCGCGTTCGTTCGACGGGCGGGGGATCGACGCGAGAGGGTGGACGGAGAGAGAGGGAGCGCGCGCGCTCGCGTCGGTCGCGCGCGAGCGACGCGCGCGTGGATTAGATAGATTTAATTTAGATTGGCGCGCGGGATATTTTTTTCTCTTTCGGTTTGACGCAGGCGGCGGCGCGACGTGGGCGAGGGAACGGGGTGCGCGCGTCGCCGCTTGGGTGCGAGAGATGACGAAACGGGTGATGGAGAGCGCGGGGAAGGCGTCGCCGGAGGGGGGAGCGGTGGTGACGGGAGACGAGAGTACGGGGCTGGGGATGGGGACGACGTCGACGGGACGCGGTGGATTGAGCGACGCGGAGGGCGCGGCGATGCTCGAGACGTTCGTGACTGCAAATGCGCTTGATTTAGGGAACGCGTTCGTGGATACGCCGTGCGAGGCGGGGTCGGTGAGACGGAGAGTCGAGGAGGTTCCGACGCGACAAGAGACGAGCGCGAACGAGTGCGACATCGAACCGGCGGCGAACGACGCGTCGATGAGCGGTGAACCGGATTCGCATCAGTACGCGGTTAGTCAAGACGGATGTGACTCGCCGAATCCGTACGGCCCGGGAACTCTTCTCGATCCTGACATGGATTTTTCCGCCGTGCGACACGTCATTCCGCTCGTGGTGCGCGAGCGCATGGAAGTCGAGGATGAGCCGTCGAGGATCGATCCAGACCTGGTACAGTTTTGTCGAGGATGTCGAAGAACGATGACCACGGCCATTCACTTTACATCGAACAACAAAACGTGTCGCCAGTGTTTGGAACGCCAGCGTCTTAAGCGGAAAAAGGCCGCGGCGAGACGACGCGGGCGAGCGAGCCACTGATGGATGTCGGAGGGTCTCTCTGCGTCGACACGCCGACACATCACTTTTTACGTAGCGTACGATACTGGTAGCGAAATAGCGAGAAGTATTGTGAAGAATGCTTTTTAATATGGAAATCGAATTTTACTCGAGAGAGAGTTCCTCGTCGTTTGCGCGCTTGCCCGAGACGAGCGCCTTGTAAAATTCGTGCGTCTCCTCGATGACGTCGAGCGTGTACGCCTTGTTCATGCACTTATCGTCGAGACCGAACTTGTTTTGGGGCTTACCATCCGGAGTCTTGTAATCGCGAAACCACACGCGAATCTTTTCGAGCTCGCCCGGGAAGTGCTTCTCGACGTCCTCGACGTCGTTGATGTCCGCCGCCTTCGGGTCCTCGGCGCTGATGGCGATCACTTTCCAATCGAGTTCACCGTCGTCGATCATCGCGTACACCCCGATCGGCTTCACCGGGGTCACGGATCCCATGGCGAGCGCTCGAGACCCAATCTCCACGACGTCCACCGGATCGTTATCGCCCGACACCTTCATCGTCGGATGTTCGTGCTTTGGGTCTTCCCACGTCTGCGGAAGCATGCCGTAATTCCAGTTGATGTTGTACGGGTAATCGCGAAGCTTGCCCTTCTTTGTGTCTTGCTTGATCGGGGTCAGCTTTTCATCCGTCGCCACCTCCATCTTCGCCTTGGTCTCCTTGGGAATCTCGCACAAAAAGTTCATCGTCCCGTCGGCGTTCTTCAAGGGAACGCCGTGCCACGCCGACACCGTCTTATTCGCGTCGTCCTTGATGAAGCATCGGAAATCCAAGCTCGGGAAATCACCCACCTTTTCGTTCGAGTACGCCGCCATGACGGCGCGCGTTCGCGACACCGCGCGGCGCTGGTGCGCGAACATCGTCGTCGTCGTCGATCGAGGCGCCACGGTCGAGCGCGGCGTCGTCATCGCCTTGCACCGCGTCACCAAGGCGCGCTGCGCCGCGCGCATGACGGAAGCACCGTTCGCGCGCATCATCATCGTCGTTCCCGGCATCGTCGTCGTCGTAGTCGTCGTCGTCACCCTCTGGCGCGACGCGCGAGGCGGCGCGCGACGTCCACGGGATGGATGGATGCACGACCGAATGGATCACATGTAGAACATCGGACATACGGTAAGTACACATGGTATTTATAATTTATC
>CEUM01054835.1_pt1 | contig 11535 bp, 11 predicted proteins | sample 356421 | NCBI WGS metagenome assembly CEUM01 (sample SAMEA2622716, study PRJEB7988) | marine metagenome | biome: marine biome (ENVO:00000447); feature: surface water layer (ENVO:00002042); material: "saline water (ENVO:00002010), including plankton (ENVO:xxxxxxxx)" | depth 5 m | reverse complement strand
GGGTCAGCCATCCGGCAATCGCGGCGCGGGCTGCTTCCGTCCCCTTCATCGGTGGGTATTTCGACCAACCTGCGGCTTCGCCAGCGACCGTCTCTGCCAGGAAGGCCGGCGGTGCATGCTGAGGTTCGCCAAGCGATAACGGTATCGGCGTCAAGCCGGTGGGCGGCGAAACGTCGCCTAATAGGGTGCGCAGACGGTCGAACGGGTAATCACCGATGGTATCTAGGCGCGCATTCAATCGCATATCCGCCCCCTGTGCGCGTATTGATCCGTTATCGCCAAGCGGTCCGTCATCGACTCTGTGTTCCTCCGAACGATCCCATCAATAGCCCGGATGAGAACAAATCATAAAAACCCTGTCGCCGCAAAACGTCAACATGTTCCCGCGAACCTCTCAGATTCTACATCATCATGGGCAGCTAAGATACTGGTCTACAAGGGGTGGCGTGATTCGGTTGATTCCGGATCCGGAACGAACATTTAAAGAACAAATCATCTGGTTTTGGGCGTAAAGGTCCCGGCGTTCAACGGGATAGCGAGCGGGTTTGCGATTGTCTTTGAGCCAAAAAATCGCCCCGCAGGGCGGCGGGGCGATTCTCTCCCGGGGTGGGAGATTCACCGAAGACAGGACGGATGGCAGTTCGCCCGGTCTCCGGCTCGCGGCTGGTCCGGCGTGGCGCGCCGGACCAGAACACTTCGTTTAGCCGGCGCGTTCCGTTCGGAAAGCACCGGCTAAATAGGTTTTAGAACAGCTATGAGCCGCGCCCGAATTCGGGGTACGCTTCCATGCCCAGTTCGGACTTATCCAGACCGGTCATTTCCTCTTCTTCTCCGACCCGGATGCCGATCGTGGCCTTCAAGATCATCCAGACGATTAGGCTGGATACGAAGACGAAGGCGCCGATGGTGACGATGCCGATAAACTGGGTCACGATCGAGCCGGATCCGAAGATACCGACCGCCAGCGTGCCCCAGATGCCGGCAACCAGATGGGCGGAGATCGCGCCAACCACGTCGTCGACTTTAATCTTGTCGACAAGCGGCACCGCGATGACCACCAGCGCGCCGCCGATACCGCCGATCAGGATGGCATAGGCATGATTCTGCAGGTCGGGACCGGCGGTGATCGCCACCAGTCCGCCGATGGCACCGTTAAGGCACAGCGTCAGGTCCATCTTTTTAAACATGATCTGCGTCAGGATCATCGCCACGATCACGCCAGCGGCAGCCGCCAAGTTGGTGTTGACGTAGACGATTGCGATCGCTGCGGCATCCGCGGCCGATCCAAGGGCCAGCTGCGAGCCACCATTGAAGCCGAACCAACCAAACCACAGGATGAACGTACCGAGGGTTGCAAGCGGCAGGTTCGCACCTGGCATCGGGTTGACCTCACCATTGGGGCCAAATTTGCCTTTACGCGCACCGAGGACAATGGCCCCCGCCAGCGCTGCCCAGCCGCCGGTGGAATGCACCAGGGTGGAACCGGCGAAGTCGGAGAAGCCCATTTCGCTGAGCCAGCCGGCGCCCCAGACCCAGGAACCTTGGATCGGATAGATGATGCCAGTCAGAACAACGACGAAGATCAAGAATGGCCAGACCTTGATGCGTTCGGCCAGCGTGCCGGAGACGATCGAGGCCGCCGTCGCTACGAACACCATCTGGAAGAACCAGTCAGACATCGACGAATAGGATGAATCCTTTAAAAGCGCCGCATTGGCTGCTTCCTTGCCTGCGTCGGCTGCATTCAGCAGCGCTAGCTCGGAGGTTGCCGGGTTGTAAAGGAAATCGAAGGCGCCGATCCAGCCGCCATCGACGTCGGTGTACATCAGCGCGTAGCCGATGAGGTAGTACATCAGCCCCGCGATCGAGTAGAGTGCGATGTTCTTCATGCAGATAGTGGCCGTGTTCTTCGCACGCACCAAGCCTGACTCGAGCATAGCAAACCCGGCGGCCATCAGCATTACAAGCACGCCGTGCACCAGGAAAGAAAACGTGTTGAACACAAAGGCGGTTTCAGTGTCGACGGCGGCGTTTGCCTCGCCCATCGCCAAGATGCCCATCCCGGCGAGAACGCTGGCGACAAGACTGAATTTGATGAATTTTCTCACGTGATTACTCCTTTTAGAGCGCTTCGCTGCCGGACTCGCCGGTGCGGATACGCACGGCGCTGACAAGCTCCTGCACGAAAATTTTTCCGTCTCCGATCTTCCCGGTATTCGCTGATTGCTGGATCGCCTCGACTACGGCATCCACCGCGGCATCGTCTACGGCGATGTCAATTCTTACTTTCGGAAGAAACGACACCGTGTATTCGGCGCCGCGGTATACCTCTGCGTGTCCTTTCTGCCGGCCGAAGCCTTTAACCTCGGTCACGGTCATCCCTTCGATACCGACATCCGTCAGCGCTTCGCGCACGTCGTCGAGCGTGAAGGGTTTTATGACAGCCGTGATGAATTTCATGCTCTATTCCCTGTTTGTTTTGAAATACGACCGCGATCGGGCCGGCAGCTGTGCTCAAAAGTAGTCTGCGCCTTTTAGTGTCTCCAAAATGTGCGTTGACGTTTTTTGCCATCTACTGCCTTCCGGGTGTGCAACGCAAAACACGTGCCATATTTTCCCATCAACTCGGTTTCTTGTAACCTATTGTTAGTAATGGATAATTAGATTTCCACGATGCCGCCCTAACAGCTGCGCTGAAATAGCGCTGATCAAAAAACACGCAACTGTAAGAAAAAGCCTATTATTTAGTCACTGCGCTGTTCCGCCGCTGGACAACACGACGTTGGGAGAGCATCTATGCAATATGACGACCGAACGCTTCGATATCGCCGTTGTTGGCGGGGGGATGGTTGGGCTCACGCTGGCGCTCGGCCTTGAGGGAGTCGGCGCACGTGTCGCCGTGATCGAACGCGCAAGCCTTACCGATATGGCGGAAGCGTCTTTCGACGGTCGCGGTTCCGCGATCGCGGCCGGATCGCAGCGAATTCTAGACGGCATTGGGCTTTGGGAATTGCTACAGGCAGACGCGGAGCCCATTCTCGACATTCGTGTTGCCGATGGCGCCTCGCAGCTTTTCCTGCACTACGATCATCGGGAAGTGGGTGAAGGCCCATTGGGCTGGATTGTTGAAAACGCCCATATTCGCCGGGCGTTCGCTCAGGCAGTGGCGTTGTCAGATGTGATTGTTTTCGAAAACACCGCGCTTGCCGATGCACGGTTTGAAGCAAGATCGACCACGCTCGAATTGGTGGATGGCCGGACTGTCGATGCCACGCTCGCTATCGCCGCAGACGGGCGTCAATCCGCTCTTCGCAAACTGGCGGGTATCGAAGCTGTGCGTTGGTCCTATCCGCAGACCGGCATCGTCTGCGCTGTGACGCACGAAGCGCCCCATCATGGGATCGCGCATGAACATTTCCTGCCCTCCGGCCCTTTTGCTATTTTGCCGATGACTCGGAACCGGTCCTCGATCGTCTGGACCGAACGGAATGATCTCGCGCCGGCGATACTGGAACTAGACGATGACGACTTCTCCGCCGAACTCAAACGCCGATTCGGGGGTTTCCTCGGCGACGTTCGCGTCGGACCGCAACGCTGGGCCTATCCACTTTCCGTAGTGCACGCGCGCGATTACGTTGCCCCCCGCGTGGCTGCGGTCGGGGATGCTGCACATGCAATTCACCCGATCGCGGGGCAAGGTTTCAATCTTGGGCTGCGCGACGTCGCGGCGTTGGCGGAAATCATCGTTGACCGGCTTCGGCTCGGCCTCGACCCCGGCGATACGGAGGCGCTGATGCGATATCAAAAATGGCGTAAGCCCGATAACATGATGATGATCGCCGCAACCGACTCGCTGAACCGGCTGTTCTCGAACGATATTGCCCCCGTCCGGATGGCTCGCGACACAGGCTTGGCGCTAGTCAACCAGCTGCCGCCGCTGAAGCGTGTGTTAATGCGCCATGCCATGGGGCTAGTCGGCGACCTGCCCCGCCTGACACGCGGCGAGCCGTTATAAGCGTTTTTTGATAGGCGTGATTTATAGGCTGATGCGACTCTGCGTAAGTGAATCATGATCTAGGGTTCGCGGCTCAGGCCTTCCGCCTTCATCGCGGCGAGATAGGCGGCCCAGCGGTCGTCGTATTCCAATCCCAGCCGGTACAGGTACCCCCAAGAAAATATCCCAGTGTCGTGCAAGTCGTCGAACACGATCCGGATCGCGTAATTCCCGACCGGCTCCACATTCGCGATCCCGACATGGCCCCGCCCCGCGACCAGTGTCTTTTGACCCGGCCCGTGCCCCTGCACTTCTGCTGATGGGCTTTCGACCCGCAAATATTCCGCCGGCAGCGGAAACGAAGCACCGTCTTCGAAGTCAATTTCCAGGATTTTTTCTGTGCGCTTCACCCTGATATCGGTTGCGCGCGGTTTGCTTGCGGTCATGGCGCGGGGCGTCAGTCGTCGGCGTCCAACGGCCGGGCTTCGTCGATTAGCATGATCGGGATTCTGTCCCGGATGGGATAGGCGAGACGAGCCTGTTCGCTGATCAGTTCCTGCGCATCCGAGTCATAGGTCAACGGTCCCTTGGTCAGAGGACAGACCAGAATTTCGAGCAGTTTGGGGTCGATCCCCGTGATGTTGTCGCTCATGTCAGTAATCCCGGCCGGGCTTCAGTTTTTGTGCAGACTGGCTGTGTCATCGTTCGCCGCGAGGGACATTTCCAGCAACGCGACCATAACATCAGCGCGGTCGACAAGCGTCACCGCTTCTAGCAGTGCCTGTTTCTCGCTCGGCTGGAACGGGCACATCATTGCCAGTGCGTTCACTAGGCTGTCGGTAGGCGTATCCTTGATGGCTTCCCAATTCGCGTCTACCTGGTTGGCGGTGAAATATCCCCTCAGCGCGCGGAGCATGCGGTCCCGGTCGATACTGCGGCTGTCGTTTTCGGCCAGGTCTTCGCGATAGGGCGTCCAGTCGGGTACGATGGTCCGGAACCCGTCGCGCAGTGGCAGTTCCCGGTCGATATCGAAACGCAAATAGCCACTGAGCGTAACAAGGTAGCGCCCGTCTTCAGTCTCGCTGAACGACGTCAGCCGACCAGCACAGCCCGTCCGGTAAACTGCCGGCTGTGCGCCCTCGTTGCCGCCTGTGGGCTGGATCATCCCGACCATCCTGTCCCCCGCCAGTGCGCTAGACGCCATGTTCAAGTAGCGAGGTTCAAATATATTCAGCGGCAGCCTGCCGCCCGGCAGTAGCAGGACCCCGGTCAGCGGAAAGATCGGTAGTTCCACCGGAAGGTCTTCGAAAGCCGGATCGAAAACGCCAGTCATCGGATGCCGCGCGAGTTCATGAAAACAGGACTGCCGACATTTTTCGGCGGCCCGCAATTGTAGCATCGTCGGTTGGACTCATCGCGTCGAAAAACTTTATTAACTGTTTGCGGGCCGCCTCTTCGTTCCATGCTCTGTCCATTTTCATGATTTCTACAAGATGATCGATGGAGTCTTCCCGCCGACCGGCGCCGAACAGGCCGACTGCCAGGTCGAACCGAGCCTGGTGATCGCTGGGGTTGGCGGTGATCGCAGCTTCTAGTCCGGACAGATCGCCCACCGCGGCGCTTTGATTAGCAAGATCCAGCGCCGCCTGAGCCGCCGCGACATCGGCACTGTCAGATTGGTCTTCTTGTACCTGAGACAGTATTTCGGCCGCTTCTTCAAGATGGTCCATGCCGACCAGTGCGCGGGCCAGCCCGCCCATCGCATCCGAATTATCCGGTGCATGGCTAACGACCTGTTTGAAGATTGCCGCCGCACGTTCGAAATCCTCTGCCGCGAGGGATTCCCGAGCCTGTTCGATGGCCTCGGCGACCGGATCGCTTTGAGCCGTGCCAACGCTTTCAGCCAGCTTGTCGACGAAGGCTTTCACCTGACTTTCCGGCTGCACGCCTTGGAAGGCATCGACCGGCCGGCCGCCCGAAAAGGCATAGACCGTCGGCACCGACTGCACTCGCATCTGTTGGGCCAGCACCTGATTCTGGTCGATATCGATTTTTACCAGCTTTACTGCGCCTTTGGCGGCAAGCACGACTTTCTCCAGAACCGGGGTCAGCTGTTTGCATGGACCGCACCATGATGCCCAGAAATCGACGACCACAGGTGTGGTCATCGACTCTTCCAGCACGTCCTGCTGAAAGGTGTCGATCGTTACGTCCTTAATTAGGTCGCCCGCCGGTGCAGCATCGCCACTGTCCGGATTGAGTATCTGTTCCATCTTTTGAGCCCCTTGGTGGGAGGCGGGGGTCTACCCGCTAACCGTAGAGCCAAAATGGCTTCTTCGTTCACTGCTGACAAGTCCTGCGGCATCGATTTTCAGTCTGGTTTCGCGGTCGCACAAGAAAGGTCAAGTGTGCGCGGATGTTGAGCCCCGGCTTCGAGATTGGGTCGTGGGTCAGCAGGGGCGATCGCAGTCGTCTGGTCGTTGACCAAGAGGTAGAAATAGGTGGTGTCCGCTGCCATCACTTCGGCATCCAGGACGACACTGATGTTCCCATCTGTGTCGTTGATGACGGCAAACGGCGCGACTACGCCGGTTTCCACGCCGAGCTCAGATCTTACGCGGTCAGGTTGTGTAAAGCTAAGCCAGGCCGACCCGATCAGGTCAGATAGTGCCCGGATGTTCACCCGGTGCGACTCTTCTACCACACAGCCACAATGCCCGCTTTTTGTCTGTGAAATACAACGTCTCGCAATGCGCTCCCGATAACGTGCCGTGCAATTCCTGGCATTTCGCCACCGTAAAGACGGCGCGTGTCTATATGTTTGCGTTTTGATACCCAGTTAGGACAGGCGCCGGAACAGATCGTCTGGCGTCGCCATGCCCGGCGTTATTTGGGTTGGCGCCTTCATGAAAGGTGCGTCTTTAGGCCCGATTTTAAACGTCACTTGCGTTCCCGCTGTCACCCTCATATATATACTGCCGCTTTCTCTGGATGCGGGTGTAGCTCAGGGGTAGAGCGCAACCTTGCCAAGGTTGAAGTCGTGAGTTCGAATCTCATCACCCGCTCCAATTTTATCCTCATAGTGTCAAAGACTTCGTGTTTATCTGTTCCCGTCGTCACAGAATGACTCACCGACTCAGAACGTGGTTGTTCGTTACACACCTCTCGAAGTCTCTCTCCGACAGCGCGTAGTCTTCGAACGGCTTCAATGCTGTTATCTGGCAGTGATTTTCCACCCAGCCTTTTGCGAGGAGGTGACTAACGCCAGTTTTTGGTTTTGTCGTGTATTCTGTTTCGCAAAAAACTTTTTCGAAAGCTGGCTTAGAAGTATAAAAATCGGGAAAGTCCGCTCACTGCGGGATACAGACGTGCAAGTTGTTTCGCATTTTTATGGGTTTACCGGGTGCACCTGATTACAGAAAGAGCCCCTTTAATGAAAATTTCCGTTTCAAATTAGTGGGTTAGTTAAAGTCTCACGACTTGACTGTTCTCAGCGTGGGGTCGTCGAGGGGTGAGGCGCAACCGGATTTAATGCAGGCAGTAGGCTTTCAAACATGGCCTCAACGCCAATCTGGTTTGGGTGATAATCGCCTTCGCTTTCCACTGATAGAACTTTATCGTTAGCCCGTCGGATAGCTGGCGTGTAATCCACAAAATCTGCTCCAAATTCGCGGGCCAAATTTGACAAACGTCGGGAGTATTGCAAGTACGCTTGCTCCGCCCGCGCACGTTCCATGGATCCTAATGGCAGCCCCGGCAAATAAAGTTGGGCCATGTCCGGGTAGTAGGCAAATATCACTCTGGCCTTCGCAGAATTGGCCATACGTACAATATCCCCCAGCGCTGCGCGTACCGGCTGCCAAGTCCTGTTAAGGGTTTCTCCGGCTAAGTTGGAGAAAAGCCAGCCCGTGGCCGATATCTTCCCACGCGCCAGTGAGATTTGAATTTTGCCGGAACCAGCCGCTTGACGATCTTTGATACTCTGGACGACCACATAGGGAAGGTTGAATAAAATCGATATCGTCCACGGCGGCGAAAACGAAAATGGGAATGCAGTCCGGTTCGGTGTTTTCGATAAATAATCCTGCCAGTCACCGCCAGTGGCAACTATTCGGGTGTAAGTTTGAGTGTCATTCACATCATTACAAGCACAGAAATTCACAACTACGTGACGATGGGGTATATCGGTTTCGATCACATAACGCCGATAGGCATCCCGATAGTGAAGCGGACCGTATCCGCCAAAGCCCAGATTGATCGACGAATAACCCTGTCTGCGCAGAAGCGCAGCTAGGTCTCGCTTTGAGTTCTGGGCTATTGTCACCGAGTCCCCTAGCACCACAATTGCCGCTTCCCGTATTCGTTGCGGGTTTCGATAACCGTTCTCATCGACCTGTATCCAGGGCAAATTTTTTACTTTCTGCATCGGACGCCAATGATAGAGCATCCCATCTCCCTCTAGAGACGTCTGGGTAAATAATCCGCGCGCTTCAAGGAGCCGTATTTGACTTTTCGGCGGCAACATCTGGACAAGGTCGACGGGAAGCCGGTCTGCCATAACGCGAAGTACAAGTTCGATCCCGGCACACGAAAGTACCAGATTTAGGATTAGAATGTTATTCAGCTTTAAAAGCTTCGGGGCAGCCATGGAAATACAAAAGTACAAGCCAATCAGAGTAAGCGTGGACAGACCGGAGATGATTGCTGTCGAAAATCCTGAGGCAAGGTTGAGAGTGGCATAGGCAATCGCAAAACAGCTCAGGATGACTAGTATCGACGGAATGAATGCAATCACGACCTTACTTTCTCTAATGAGCCGGTTCTTGTGCCTTAAACCAGCCGCGACCTGGCGTTCTACAAATCAACCGTGATTCCCTACTTAGGGTCCCACCAAGTGGCTGAGTGTGGCTCGCAAACACTTGATGCTCAATCCTAGTTGGAATGACGACCGTTTTCGAGTGGTCCCGGTGATTGAGAAACACCTGGCAGTATTGGTGACGAGCAATGAGCTGTTTTCCGGCGATCCGGGCACACCTATTCTGTTAACGGCAGAGCTATTGAACGCACTGAAGTCGATTATGCCGAGGCTGGCTTCGGTCGGCAATCCGCCAAGTCGATAGTTTTCTGTCCAGATAAATCCGGGATGAGGGGGAGATGAGTCATGCGAAGTCCTCGCTCCCAGCTTCTATAGTTCCCGATAAAACCGATGGGGTCGTGTCTTCCCCCATAAAACGGGAATATTATCTATAAAAAACTGAAGGGGGCTGCAGTCGTCGCCCTGCGGAGGGTGATAAAGCGCTCAGATGAGTTCGCCTTAAGGGCAGTCTGGCGGCCATTATCTAGCCAATAAAAATGGCGCGCTGCTTACTGATAACCGGCGGACTTTTTCACCGCCGCCTCCAGAAGTTGCAGGAAACTCGGCACACATGATAATCTTTGGTTAGTTTTCCTCACCTCACCCGCAACGAGCTGATGCCCGCAAACTGCATCCGTTACGGGGCTGAAGCGTTTAAAGAGTCCGCAAAATGAATACATCGGCGCAAAGACCAGTCTCGATAGGACGGCGATTGTTGGCCGTTGGATTGGTTTGTATCGCGAGCGGAATCTTTGTGGGCGCGTTTTCGCATCGAGACGCGGTCTCCCCCCTCCATTGGTCGGCAATGTGGCTGCTTCTTATTGTGAGCTATGCTGCGATAGCAATCGCCGCACGCCCCGATAAATCGATCCGCCTGCTTGGTCCGCTGTTTCCGGTCTTGCTGATAGCGCTATTGGAGTTCTGTTGGACGACTTATGATTACTTCTCGGCACGGTCGGTGCCTACTGAACGTTCGGCCGCGAGTTCTGGTGACGGTCAGTTACAGTCTATTGTAGACTTTGACTATCAGCCCCTGACACAGCGAGTGGAGTTCATTCCCGACGGGATCCGCATGATTAAGATGCCATCGAATTACCGTTCGACTGCGGTCAACACAAACAGTCTGGGGTATCGGGGTTTAAAAGAATTCGGACCGAAACCGGCAGGGGTCTTTCGAATTATCATGATTGGAGATTCTGGTTTGTTCGGGTGGAACGCCCCGAACGACGGATCCACAATCCCCGCAAGATTGGAGCATATGCTGAATTCACGTTTGGGCGGGTCAAGCCGCTTTGAGGTGCTGAACATGGGCGTACCCTCAGGAATAACGAACTACCACGTACCCACCTTTGCGACCTACGGACAGGAGCTTGATCCAGATTTATTAATCATGTTTGTGGGATTGAACGACCTCGGCGGGAGCAATGTATTAATGGCGGGATCATTCAGCAAACGCCTCAAGCGTTATCTCTCACTGCATACGTTCGCGGCGCAGATGACGCATCTTGTTGGTGAAGTATTCTCGACATTGGATCTGATGGCAAAAAGACTGCGGTCCTACTCGGCGATCTCCGACGCTCTTGTCCCGGCTGAAAAGAGCTGGGTAGGTGACAATATTCCCCTATCTGATCAGCAGGAGTCCCGATTCAACACCTTCGCTTCAGTCTATCTGGACAATCTGGAGCGTATATACCGCCTAGCGAGCAAACTGAATATCGATTTCGTGACGATACAACAGCCGAGCATGAGGCTCGGGCTCTATTTAGGACAGAATCTTTCAGCTCTCGACGTCGAGCGAAAGCAATCATTCATGACAAACACACCCTTATTTTGGCGAGAGGGCACCGAGACTTATGACGCTATCGTTCAGCGCGGGAGTGAAAGAGCCCGGAAATATGGTGGCTCGCACTTCGGGCTATCGGATATTTTCGTTGCGCATAAGGGCCCGATGGTTCAGGGACGCTTCGTCGCGAAGCCTGCGGATGCGATTTTTGTCACCGACGCCCATTACTCGGGATACGGTCTGAACCTTATCGCCAACCGAGTCTTCGAACTCATAGAACCGCGAATTCGTCTCCACCGTTCCCTAAACATGAAGAAAAATTGAGCGCCCGAAAATTAAGGCGCGTTCCGCGTATCGATTCCCTGACGATACAGCAGCCGAGGAGATGTGCGCAATCATATGTCATCCATTACCCCCAGAGTTTGGTCCTAGAGGCAGCGGCAGAGCATTGGGATTTATTTAAACATCACATGCTCGCGAAAACGGCAGGTCTTACAGGCTTTCGTGAATACCTATCCAGCTACTCGGGGAAATGGACGTCTGACAGCGGTTCTATCGTTCGAGGTATTGTTGTCGCGGCGACGGGATTGGGACTGAAAGCGGCGCGGACCATTGGCGATATCCGAGCCAGCTGCGAGATAGCGGTGCGAGAACTGAGGTACGTTCCGCGGTCGTCCTTCAATCAAGTTCAAACGTGTCTTTGTAATCTACTTTCAGATCCGGAGACTGATCTTTCTTTTGTAGAAAACAATCGCCGACAACCAAAACCTCGATGTCGGACCCCATAAAACACCGAAAAGCATCTTCGGGAGTTCCGACGATCGGTTCTCCGCGAATGTTGAAGCTAGTGTTTACAAGCACCGGGCAACCCGTAAGCTTCTTGAACGCGCTTAATAGATTATG
>CEUM01054975.1_pt1 | contig 11540 bp, 10 predicted proteins | sample 356421 | NCBI WGS metagenome assembly CEUM01 (sample SAMEA2622716, study PRJEB7988) | marine metagenome | biome: marine biome (ENVO:00000447); feature: surface water layer (ENVO:00002042); material: "saline water (ENVO:00002010), including plankton (ENVO:xxxxxxxx)" | depth 5 m | reverse complement strand
GGAGGCTGGGGTCGCTTGCGACCCCAGTCTCCAACCCTTTTTTTATCGCCCATGCAGTTTACTTTTTACACCATTAATGGAGGCGCCTCACTCCAACAGGGTCAATCACCAAGACACCCGTTGCCGATCTGAAGATCACGGCCACAGGCAGAACGTTTGTTCAGACTGAATTGAATGATGATTCGAGTTTCGCCTCAATGGTGGTTCTGAACGTAAGCAGCATCAGTTTCGGCGCATCTGCGTTCACCGTGATGGTCGCCCCTCGATTGAAATGAACCTCGTCCCATCCGTCAGGGACCACGTACCCCCGGTGCATGTCGGAGGTGATGGTGGTCTCCTCATGGGTCCAATCCATCCACGCCCATTCGTGCCTACGCTGCTCAGGCGACAGGTCTCGAGCATAGACGAAGTAGTGCTGCGGGTCTCGGTTTCTCGATGCCTCTACTTTGAGGTGTTCAAAATCCTCGTGACTCATGGCGTTGCGCAGCCAAGCGCCCTGGCCGAACCATGTGGAAAACAGCAGGCCGCTGCTCTGCTGGTGGGTTTGTTGAGTTCCTCGGCGCAAGTGGTACTTGCTGGGCGCATATTGGTGCGTGTTGGCAATGAGCAGGTCGTTCAATGCGGGGTCGGTGGTGAATCGGTTGCCCGACGTGGTTTCGATGGTCGCCTGCAGGCGCGGTAGTTCGTTCACGATGGCCTTTCCAGCGAACACGGCCTGGACGTCCTCTTGGAAGGTGGCCATGGAGGAGTCCATGTAAAACCCATAACTTCCCTCAGGATCATCGGTTCTCGGATGAGAATTGACGCCCATGACCGGGGTGGCAGCATCGATGTTGTGCGACAGCGAGGTCAGGGTGCCGTCGCCTCCAAACACGATCACCAAATCTCGGGCGATAAAGTCGGCACGACGGACGTGCTCCCTCGGCTTGTAATCCACCTGGTGGTGGTCGCTCGCCGCATTGTGGAGGATGGCTTTGAGCGCCATCAGGCCTTCATCGTGGACCTCTTCGAAGTTTTTCTTGAAGACGACCAGGATGTTCAATCGTCTCCCCTCGTCTCCATGCACGTGGCCCTCGTTCAAGAACACCACCCTCCCTTCACGGACGAGAAACTATCAAGGAGCACGCTCCCATCCAATCTCATGGAAGGCACATCTCCATGGGGGGATTCCCCCGATGAACAACCCAAAACCGGCGCCGGCACATCACCCGCCCCACAACCGGTGAGCATCAGCGATGGCTTTGCTCCCATGAACCAAGGAACGATGCTTACGGGAACAACACAAATGCCCACGGGCCAACTCATTTACCTCCAGCCCCCCTCAAGCGCTGCTAAAGTCATGGGCATTCTTCTCATCATTTACGGTTGCCTTCAAGCGTTGAGTTTGATGGGTCTGTTCTTCGAACAAGTGGACCCTGTGACCGGTGAAACCCTCGAAATTCCGACCTCAGCACTTGCTCTGAATCTAATCTCAACCTTTGCTGGCGTGGCTGGTTTCATTGCAGCCGGCGTGTTCCTCACCCGCTATGAGAAGCGTGGCGTGTGGGTGGCCCTGGGTGTCATTGGTGTCCAATTTGTTATTGGCATCGCTGCCTTTGCTGCTGGCTCAGATGGTGGTCTCGGCTCCATGGTGGGTGACGGCGCCGCATTTGGCATCTTTGCAGGGTTTTCGGCCTTTTGTTCCGGCATCTGTGCGCTCATCGTCGCCATCCCGCTCATGGTCAGCAACAACGGCCTTCAGTGAGACAAATCTCCCACGCAGGGCAAGAGTGAGATTCATACCCCTCGTTTGATTCGAGGGCACCATGAGCGACGAAGTGGTCATTGTTGGCGGTGCACGCACACCGTTTTGTGAATGGGTTGGCGGAAAGCGAGGCGACGGTAAGGCCGGCGGTGCGCTGAAAACCATCAGCGCCCAAGAACTCGGGGCCGTGGCCATTCAAGGTGCCCTTGAGAAGACCGGAACAGCCCCCGAAGCCGTTGACCACGTCGTGATGGGCTACGCCCTCCAGACCTGTTCACAATCCATCTACGGCGCTCGCCATGCAGGGTTGAAGGCTGGCATTCCCCAAGAAGTGCCCATGCTCACCCTCTCCCGAATCTGTGGTTCGGGCATTCAGTCGATTGTTTCCGGTGCCCAGATGATCAAACTCGGCGAAGCCAGCACCGTCGTGTCCGGCGGCATGGAAAACCTCTCCCAAGCTCCGCACATTCTTCGCGGCGCACGGGACGGCTGGAAACTCGGTCGCTCCCCGAAGGTCGAGGACTACATGATGACGAACCTGCAGGACATGACCTGCGGGCTGTTCATGGCGCAAACCTCCGATGAGTTGTGCCGTCGCAAGGGTGTTACTCGAGAAGAAATTGACACCTTTGCCGCCCTGTCTCATGCTCGAACCACCACCTCCATCGACAACGATGTCTTCGCCGACGAAATCGTCCCTGTCACCATCAAATCCCGACGAGGCGATACCGTGCTCACGCACAAAGACGAGGACCACGTGGTGCGAGGCACAACACAGGAATCGCTTTCTGGCCTGCCCACCGCCTTTGGCCCCGAATCCTTCGTCACCGCCGGCAACGCTTCTGGTGTGGTGGATGGTGCTGCCGCCGTGGTCATCAAGTCGGCATCCCAAGCCGAGGCGGACGGTGATGCACCGCTCGCTCGTATCGTCTCGTGGGGCATCGTCGGTCTGGAGCCTGCTATCATGGCCTACGGACCCGTTCCATCGTCTCGCCAAGCCCTTGAGCGTGCTGGACTCACCGTTGATGACATCGACCGATGGGAGATCAACGAAGCCTTTGCCGGTCAAGCCGTAGCGTGCATCAAGGACCTTGAGATCGATGTTGAGAAGGTCAACGTCAACGGCGGGGCCGTTGGCTTGGGACATCCTTTGGCCGCAACGGGTACCCGATTGGTGCTAACGCTCGCTCATGAACTCCGTCGCTGTGGCGGCCGCTACGGCGTGGCTACCGCCTGCATCGGTGGCGGCCAAGGCATCGCCATGGTCATCGAAGCCATCAACTCGTGAGCGAGAGCACATCGAGCACGTAGCGCACGAGTACAACGGCGACCAGCGCCATGAAGATGTTCATGATGTTCTCCTTGCTAATGCGTTCAATACCGAATTTCGCCCCGCTGATCGCACCCACCACAGCGAGCACGGGGAGTGTGAACAGCCACCAAGGCTGGTTGGTCAGTTCGGTGAAGAGCCCGTTAGGTGTTGTGGTGAGCAAGGCGAGGATGGCGACCGGTACGACGAACATCATGATGGACAGGCTCGAGCCAATGGAGGTGCGGGGGCCTAGGCCGGCCTGTTGTTGAAGCACGGGGACGTAGATGACGCCTGCCCCAATGCCCAACACCGAAGAAAGGGTTCCACCAATGGCGGCGCCTGCCCTTAGTGCGAAGTGGTGAATCTCGCCCGATTGCCCGTCTTCGTCCTCATCTGCCGTCGTTGGGCTTCGTTGTTTGTTGTAGGTCTTGACAAGGGCCCACACCAGCATCACGATGGAGAGCAATTTGAAGACGCTGTCGAGCCCGTCGCCCAAGGCGTTCACAATGCCAACGCCGATGAGCGCCCCAAAGAGGGCGCCGTACAAGGCCGATTTGGTGGAGGCATCGTGGTAGAACCCCTCTCGGCGATGGCGCAAGCCACTGCCGATGCTGACCGCCCAGGTCAAACAAAGTGAAACCGCCAGCAAGGTCCCGTCGATGGGCCATCCTGCGCCGTAATGCAGGAGGGGGACAAACAGCATGCCCCCGCCCATGCCAACCGGTGCAAAGACGAAGGCGATGAAAAAGACACCCGTCATCACCAGCATCGCTTCCATGGGTTCATCCTCAACGCCGGCACGCCGGTTTGATGTGAGTGCGGCGGTGCTCGTTCATCATGTTGTCTCCAAGCGAGGCGGGTGGAAGGAGGAAGGTTTGATTAGGGAATTGTCGGTGGAACAGCCATGGATACAACAACCATTGTCGCCATTGCCGTTGCAGCCGTCTTTCTCCTGATTCTCATCGTGTGGTTCTTTTCCACTTGGAACCGTCTCATCAACCTTGATGAAAACGCCCAAAACGCATGGAACAACATCGATGTCTTGCTCAACCAGCGATACGACATGATTCCCAACATGGTCAACATCGTCAAAGGCTACGCTGAGCACGAAGCCGGCATTTGGGATCAGTTCGCACAGGCTCGTCAAACCGCAGCCGGTTGCCTCGCAGCAGGTGACGTCTCGGGCGTGGCCGCTGCTGAAGGGATGCTCGCTGGTATACTCCCACGCATCAATATGGTCGCTGAGCAGTACCCCGAGCTCAAGGCCAACACCAACTTCTTGAACCTTCAGAACCAATTGGTCTCGCTTGAGAACCAAATCGCCGACCGCCGTGAGTTTTACAACGCCGCCTCCACGAACTTCAACAAGGCCATCCAGATGATTCCTTCCAACATCGTGGCCGGCATCAAGGGCTGCGTTCGCCGTGAGCTTTGGTCGGTTGAAGGCATTGCCCGAGAGAACGTTCAGATCACCTTCTGAATCGGCGCCCTCTCGCCTACGGGTTGGGGTGGATGAATGTCTGAATCACCCGTCATCGACGTCCACGGCAACCTCCGATTGTTGGGCACGGCCCACATCGCTACGGCTTCGGTTGAAGCGGTTCGCCATCACATCGCGACCTACCAACCTGACGTGGTGGCCGTTGAGCTCTGCAAAAGTCGTCATGATGCGCTCGTCAGCGACCGCCGTCTCGACAAAGAGGGCTTGCTCAAGGTCATCAAAGAAGGCAAGGCCCCGATGGTTCTGATGCAATCCATGCTCTCGGCAGAGCAGCGCAAGTTGGGCATCAACGAAGGACAGCAACCCGGTGCTGAATTGCTAGCGGCGGTTGAAGCCGCCAACGAGGCCGGTTGTGAAGTTGAACTGGTCGACCGCGACATTCAGACCACCCTTCGTCGAGCCTGGAAGCGAATGAAGCTCCGAGAGAAATGGCGATTGTTGACCTCGCTCTTGGCCGATGAGGACGAAGACGAAGACCTCGACGTCAACGAATTGCTTCAGGACACCGACTTGTTGTCCTCCATGATGGACGAACTCAAGGGGTTCTCGCCCGGTGCGGGTGAAGTCCTCATCGACGAACGGGACACCTACATCGCAGCCAACCTCGAGCGGCTGGGCACGGAACGTCGCGTCCTCGCCGTCTTGGGGGCCGGCCACCTGCAAGGTGTCTCGAAGAAATTGAGCGGTGAAGGGGGTTCTATAGATTCTTCAGGACTCGAAACCTTGCCCTCACCGTCACTTGTTCGGCGCACGCTCCCCTGGGCTTTCCCCCTCATCATGATCGGCGTCCTCGCCGCTGTCTTCTCCACGAGCAGGGACATCGATTGGGTCACCTTCTTCACGGTCTGGACGGCTTCGAACGCTCTGTTCGCCGCACTGGCTTGCCTGCTCGCTCGTGGCCATCCTCTGGCCATCCTGACGGCGGCGTTGGCGTCGCCCATCACCTCGCTCAACCCTGCGCTTGCTGCAGGATGGTTTGCGGGCTATGTCCAACTCAAACTGGCCGAGCCAACCGCTGAGGACCTGCAGGCCTTTCTCAAATTGGATGAATTGTCGCTGATGTGGTCCAACCCTGCGGGAAAAGTGCTCTTCGTGACCGCCCTGACGAACTTGGGTTCCATGATTGGTGCGTGGGCAACGCCGCTGATTTTACTCAACGTGCTCGGGTTGAGTTGACCCCAACCGCATGGCGTTGAAGAGGTCATGATGGGCCTCGACATCATGGACACGAACGATGTCGACGCCCTCGTTCATGGCCACGGCTGCCAGTCCGAGCGTACCGGACAGCCGTTGCGCTGCTTCTGTTTGGCCAGTCAAATGGCCTACGATGCTTTTACGCGAGACGCCCCAGAGCAGTGGTCCCTCACTCTGGAGGAGGCCTCGCCCTGCCTTGAGCAAATCGATGTTGTGCGCTTGGGTTTTTCCAAATCCAATTCCGGGGTCGAGGACGATTAGCTCCCTCGGGTGACCTCGACCGATGAGTTCGTGCTTTACCGCCTCAAGTGATGCTCCTATTTCGTGGACAACGTCTCCATAGGATGGATTTTCCTGCATGTTCCCCGGTTCACCCTGCATGTGCATGATGCACACGGCGCACTCGGTCTCGAGCACCAGATTCATCATCGCAGGGTCTCGCAGTCCCGACACGTCGTTGACCATGTCGGCGCCGGCCGCTAGCGCCGCCTTGGCGACCACAGCATGACGCGTGTCGATGGAAATCAGGCCGTTCGGGCGAGCAGTACGAAGGCCTTCGATGACGGGGAGCACACGACGGAGTTCGGTTTCCGTGTCAACCGGTGCAGCACCAGGGCGGGTGGATTCCCCACCAACATCAACCCAGGTGGCGCCGTTGTCCCACATCGCGAGTCCTCTGGCCACTGCTTCGTTGTCCATGGAGCGACTTCCTGGGAAAAACGAGTCGTCCGTGGCGTTGACGATGCCCATGATGTGGGGTCCGTCAAGACCCACCAAGGCCTTAGCGAGCAATGCTCGGCGTGAGCTTGATTCCCCGAAGTCGGAGGCCATGAGCCTGCCCAGTTCGGCAGGTTTGATAAGTTGTTACGAGGAAGGGGTGTGCATGTCCGAGGCGGATGCTATCCTTGATGGGAGCCAACCCCTCGGCTCGTCCGTGGACACCACCGGCCACGAACTTCCGCAAGATTGGGAGTTTGCCGAGCGCATTCTAAAGCGCTTGAATCCTCGAAATCAACAAGATGTCTATGACATGGCGGCTCGGGATTCCAAGAACGGAGGAATGCTCATCACCCTCATGGTGGTCGTTTGGTGGCTCTTCATTGGCAACAACGGCGATGACGTGTCCCTCGGCGTGTCGGTGTTCTTCGGACTGAACTTTGAACAGGCGGCGTTGGCGGTCATGGTTCTCTCGCTGTTTTCGGCGCTGCTCACGGAATTCAGTCGAGACATGGGCAAGATTCTCCCCTCCACGGCGGCCGGTGGCATGCTGATCCTTGCTGGCCTCTACGTTGCCGAACCCTTGGTCGGGGCGCTCTTTGTGAGTGGAAGCGACCTTGAGACGCAGGTCGGTCTTTGGCGTAGCGTTCGTTTGGGTCTGCTTTGGGGCGGCACCACCTACGGCTCCAACCTCATCGTGAATGCGTTGTTGCTCAAGTGGCTCATTCGCTTCCTTGATTCAAATGACTACGACTTCTCGGAGCGAAACGAGCCCGTTCGTGCTCCACCAGCTTCGGCCACAGAGGATTGAACGCTACCCTCATGAGGGTGAGGCAGGTGGCGAGACCATGACCCCTTCGCCGTTCAACGTGTTACGGCTCGGGTACCGCAAGGGCAGGGACCCTCGCATCACCACGCATCTGGCGCTGGTTTCGAGAGCATTGGGCGCTACGAATTTCATGCTCGCAGGCGATGAAGACCCCGATATGTTCGAAAACGTCGCCTCCGTGAACGAACGATTCGGTGGTGAGATGACGTGTGAGCATCTCTCGGGGGCGATGGGTTGGCTCAAGCGCTTCACGCAGCAGGATGCTGGTGACGGGGAGCCGGGTGTGGCAATACATCTCACCATGTACGGTGAACCCTACCGAGAAGTCATCCCGAGGATTCGTCGAGACCGTCCGGTGGTGGTGGTGGTTGGTGGTGCTAAGGTGCCAAGTGATGTCTTCCAGCACGCCCAATACAACGTGGCTGTGGGCAACCAACCCCACTCCGAAGTCGCAGCCCTGGCCCTCTTCATGGAGGGCTGGTTTGGTCAAGGTGGGAGCGAGCGACACTTCCCCGATGCCAAACTCACCATCGAACCCTCCGCCCGAGGAAAGTCGGTCATCGACCGGGACCGAAACGAAGAAAGTGATTAACTGCTAACTTGTTTGCAGTTGGGTCTTTCTCATCGGTGAATGGTATTGTGTGAGGTTGGTGCACTCAAGATTTCTCGCACCCAATCATTATGGGGGGCCGATTCCGACAAAATCCAATGTTGGGGGGCGGCATCGCAAATACACGCTCCCTTCCAGCCACCCATCGGCTCTACAATCCCTCATCCCTCGACATTCCCGATGCGGCAGATGGCTTGGCTGACAAGAGCAACCTTCCTTCAGGCGCCACCGGTGCTGGCGTGCTGTTGACCGCTGATGGCGGACGGTATCCCGGTGAACTGTTTGGTGCCCAGGCCATCGGAACGGGCGAGTTGGTGTTCACCACCGGCATGATGGGCTATCAAGAATCACTCACGGACCCTTCATTCGCCGGTCAAGTCCTCACGTTTACCTATCCGCTGATCGGCAATTACGGTGTTCACATCGGTGCCTCTGAATCAGGCCAAGTGTGGCCCAAAGGCGTGGTCGTGCGCCACGCCATGCATCAGCCCGACCATCGCCATTCGGCCGGGACGGTGGACGAATTTCTCCGCCTTCACGGCGTGCCAGGCATTCACAACATCGACACGCGAGCCATCACTCGCCGGGTTCGAGAGCTGGGAACGGTGCTCTGTGTCTTTGGACCGCTGGAGCAAGAAGACGAAATGAAAGCGGTTTTGGCCAACCTGACCTCGCCGGAACTCGAGGACCTCGTCGACGAAGTGTCCATTGACGCTCCGCTCGAACTTAATTCGGGCTCCGTGGATGAACTGGGGGCTCGAAAACCACGCCTCGGTGTGCTGGATTGCGGCGTGAAGTACAACATTCTCCGGCATTTGTGCATGCTCTTCGACGTCGTGTGGTGTCCTCCCGACATGGATTACGAGCGTTTGCGAACGGAGTACGCCATCGACGCCCTGTTCTGCAGCAACGGCCCTGGCGACCCTGCACATCCCGGGAAGGCCACGGCAGCGAGAACCACGCTGGCCCGTGCGGTCCAAGACGGCCTGCCCGTGATGGGCATTTGCCTCGGCCACCAGCTCATGGGCCTGGCCTCGGGCTTGCAGACCTACAAGATGCGCTACGGCCACCGGGGGGCCAATCAACCCGTGGTTGACCTTCAAGACCGCACGGTGTCCATCACCAGTCAAAACCACGGCTTTGCCGTAGCTCACCCTAACGACGGCATGCTGGCTGCTCACCCGACAGGTGCAACCTCGCCACCGGTTTCCAATCAGCACGGGTCGGAGGTTGAAGTTCGCTACATCAACGCCAACGACGGCACCGTAGAAGGGCTTGACGTCATCGGAAAGCCCTGCTTCACCGTGCAATTCCACCCCGAGGCCTGCCCGGGTCCACACGACGCTGCGCCCCTTTTCCTCCGCTTCCGTGCCATGGTTGACGCCCATCTTGGAGGTGAGAACTGATGCCTCGTCGTGACGACCTTGAGACCATCATGGTGCTTGGAAGCGGACCGATTAAGATCGGCCAAGCGGCTGAGTTCGATTTCTCTGGTTCCCAAGCCGTGCGGGCTTTGCGTGAGGACGGCTACAAGGTCATCCTCGTCAATTCCAACCCGGCCACCATCCAAAACGACCCTGAGATGGCCGACATCGTCTACATCGAGCCGTTGCTGCCCGAGACCATTGCCAAGATTTTGGAAAAGGAGCGTCCATGTGCGTTACTGGCCGGCATGGGCGGGCAAACCGCCCTGAACATCGCCAGCGAATTGTCCCACAACGGAACGCTTGAACGGTTGGGCGTCGAACTCATCGGTTCGGATTTGGACGCCATTGACAAAGCGGAAGACCGTGAGTTGTTCAATCAGGTTTGCGAATCCATCAACCTCCCCATCAGCCAAGCGGTCGCCTGCAACTCCATCGACGAAGTCATCGCCGCTGCCGAACTCATAGGCAGTTGGCCCATCCTGATTCGACCCGCCTTCACCTTGGGTGGCTTGGGCGGTGGAACGGCACGGGACATGGGTGAACTCGTTGAAATCTCTCAACTTGGGTTGCGGAACTCCCGCATATCTCAGGTGCTGATTGAGGAATCCATCCTCGGCTGGCAGGAGCTTGAATACGAGGTGATGCGTGATGAGGCGGACAACGCCACCATTGTCTGCACCATGGAGAACATCGACCCCATGGGTGTCCACACCGGTGAATCCACGGTCGTCGCCCCCCTGCAATCCTTCAGCGACGCTGACCACCAGCGCTTGAGAAACCAGGCCCTTGCGCTCATTCGTGCCTTGAACATCAAGGGTGGGTGCAACGTTCAGTTCGCCTTCAACCAGTTCACAGGGGAAATTCGTGTCATTGAGGTCAACCCTCGTGTATCGCGCTCCTCTGCCTTGGCCTCCAAAGCCACGGGGTACCCGATTGCTCGTATGGCGGCCAAGATCGCCGTCGGCTACACCCTCGATGAACTTCCCAACCCCATCACCGGTGAGGGCACGACGGCGGCCTTTGAGCCAACCCTTGACTACTGTGTGGTCAAGATTCCCCGTTGGCCCTTCGATAAGTTCCGCACCGCCGACCGAACGTTGGGCACCTCGATGAAGTCCACGGGCGAGGTCATGGCCATCGGTCGCAACTTCGAGGAAGCCTTCCTCAAGGCGTGGGCTTCACTGGAACAGGGCTGTGCTCACCCCCGCCCGCTTACCCGCGCAGATGAATCCGAGGGTGAAGGCATGTCGCAGCGTGCCCATGAAGCGCTTCCCGATGCTACGCTGGTGGACTGGCTGGCGATTGCCAGCGACCGCCGCATGGGTGCCCTGCTCGAAGCCTTCCGAAGGGATTGGGGCGTGGAGAAGGTGCACGAGATCACCCGCATCACCCGATGGTTCCTCTACGGCTTCGAACGCCTGGCCAAGATGGAGCGTAGCATCGTCGACCGTGGTGTCTCGCCGGCTGAATTGACGTCAGAAGAACTTCGTCGTTGGAAGAGCCACGGCTTCAGCGACGCTCACATCGCTGATGCACTGGCCGGTTTCCCACCGGAAGGTCTCAAATCGCTGGCACCCGGACAGGACGAGCGTGCGGTCATGCAGCGCCGCCACCAACTCAAACTCCACCCCGTCTACCGCATGGTCGACTCGTGTGCGGCAGAATTTGCGGCCAAAACCCCGTACTACTACTCCACCTACGAGCCCTACGGTGCATCGGGCATTGACCTGCTCCCCGACATGAAGTCGCGGACCAAAGAGCGTCTCGTGGCCATCGGCAGCGGTCCCATTCGCATCGGTCAAGGCATTGAATTCGACTACGGCTGCGTGCATGCCGTCAAGGCGATTCGTGAAGCGGGGAAGGATGCTATTCTCATCAACAACAACCCCGAAACGGTCTCAACGGACTTTGATACGTCGGACCGATTGTATTTCGATCCGTTGACTTTGGAGTATGTGAGTGAAATCTTACTTAGGGAACAAGCCCACGGTATTTTGCTCCAGTTCGGTGGCCAGACCGCCATCAACCTCGCGTTGCCGCTTGAAGAGCGACTGCCCGACCTCGCTGCCAACGGTCTCGACCTGGCCATCATGGGGACTTCCTGCGATGCGATTGACGAAGCCAGCGACCGTGAGCGGTTCGAGGCCTTTGCACGCCGCCACGACCTCCGCATGCCACGAGGTGCCACCGGCACATCCGCCGACGA
>CEUM01136764.1_pt1 | contig 11541 bp, 11 predicted proteins | sample 356421 | NCBI WGS metagenome assembly CEUM01 (sample SAMEA2622716, study PRJEB7988) | marine metagenome | biome: marine biome (ENVO:00000447); feature: surface water layer (ENVO:00002042); material: "saline water (ENVO:00002010), including plankton (ENVO:xxxxxxxx)" | depth 5 m | reverse complement strand
CCCTAATAGTAAACTAGGACACTCAATTGATCCACTTTCATTAATATTAGGTTTAACATCTCATATATTTGATTTTTCGACAGGAAAAATTGATGAAAAAGAATACCCATTGGATTTAGTAATAAAAAAAATACAAGATAAAAATTTTACACCTGGACTTGAATTTGAATTTGGCGATACAATAAATCAACTCTTAAAAAATTCTTACTAGCTTTTAACATTTTGGCTATCTAGGGAGTTTTGAAATGGGCCTAAAAGCAGATATGAAAATTCTCGTCGTTGATGACATGGCGACCATGAGAAAAATCATCAAAAATATGCTCGGACAGATCGGCTTCACTAATATAACTCAAGCTGATGACGGCTCCACAGCATGGCCTCTTATTGAAAAAGCAAATAAGGAAGGAGTTCCATACGAATTTATTTTGTCGGACTGGAATATGCCCAAAATGAGCGGGCTAGACCTATTGAAAAAAATGAGAGCAACTGACGAATTTAAAAAAACACCTTTCCTAATGATTACTGCCGAAGCAGAACAAGGAAATGTTGTTATTGCTGTTAAAGCCGGGGTAAGTAACTTTATTGTAAAGCCTTTCTCTGCACAGGTTTTAAAAGAGAAGATTGATAAGATTTTTAATTCATGAGTTTTGTTTAAGGTAAGACCCTATGGAATTAATTGATGACCCAGAGATAATAGAAGACTTTTGTAAGGAAGCTGCGGGTCTATTTGACGAACTTGAAGAAATACTTGAAGATCTTGAAGAAGAACTTGAAGAAGACGAATCTGGAGCGAAAGAACTGGAGAAGTTTGGTCAAATTATCGATCGAGTAATGGGATCGGCTCAAACGATAGGTGCGGAAGAAATTTCTAGATTCTGTGAACTTGGAAAAGTGATAGGATATAAATCAAGTCAAACAACGGATCTACCCTTACTAAACGTTGTTGTGGCCATTTTATTTGATGCAGTAGACTTACTAAGAGGAATGGTGACATCACTTCAGTCAGGTAATTCGAAAACTTTAAACGGTTTAAGTACTAAAGCCTTCGCGACTAGGCTAAAATGGCTCTCAAATAAATTTCAGAATATCGACAGAGCTTCCGTAGAGTCAGATGTTAAGTACGAAAATAATAAGAAAATGTCGCAATCATCGATTGACGATTTAATGGCAAGTTTAGGATTATAAAAAAAGTTGGGGCATAAATGGCCAGTGCAACAAATTTCATCGAGTTTTCAAGACCCTTTATTAACGCGGCAAAAAACGTTTTTGAGACCATGGTCTTTACCAAACTGGAACCTCAAAAACCAGGGTTAAAAAAGAGTCAAGTTTCAAATGGTGATGTTTCATCAGTCCTGGGTCTTAGTGGCGAACTTACTAAGGGAGGGGATACCATCGAATATAGAGCGATGCTAGTTCTCTCCTGGCCCTATGAAACTTACTTTAAAGTAGCCAGTGCTATGCTCATGGAAACATATGAGGAGTACAATGACGACATAGCCGATGTTGGTGGAGAAATCTGTAACATGATAATGGGGAATGCCAAAAGAGACCTCGCTGTTATGGGATACTCATCAAACATGGCAATCCCTTCAATTATTGAGGGACCTAAACACACTATAAAGTATCCAGTTGGAACGACCGTGGTTGAGATACCAATAAACTCTGCTCATGGAAAAATGTTCATGGAGCTTTGTTATGCAGAGTTCTAGAATCCTCTAAAAGGATTCTCACTCTTCCCTTTCCAAACATTAAAATGAATATCTAAATTCTTTAGGTTTCTACTTCTAACCTTTCCACTCTTTTTAATACTTTTAATATTAATTTTTGCATAAGTTAGGTCATTATTTTGGGACTGTTTATCGAAGTCTAAATAGTTCATTTTTACCCAAGTACCCGTATTAATGAAAGTGGCTCCATCAAAATAAGTTGTTATCGATGGGTAGTGAGTATGACCCATTATAAGAACACCAACATCCTTCCTTTCCTCAAAAAAATCCTCAACAATTGTTTCTGAGACCTGGAAAACTTTAAGTTCTCTTTTCATATTTTCAATTATCTCTTTTAAACTTTTACTGTATTTGAAGTAAAGAATGAAACGAACCATAAAAATGTAGTAAATATTGGCCAACATGAATCTTAATGTAAACAACGTATCATAAATAATTCCACTGATAAGTAACTTTTTTATTGGCCTAACCAAGTTAATATAAGCTCTTTCCTCTTTAAATTTATTTATAACTCTAGTTACATAGTAAGAGCCCCATGGAGGAAGAAAATATTTCCTTCCTTCCTCGGTGATTATAATTGATCCCTCAGGGTCTATTTGGTTAGGAATTTCATATTCATGGCCATGCTTAATCACGATCCCAGGATGAGGACTATATTCACCATCTTTTTCAAATCTAAATAAAATATTATTCCTGACTGTCTTAGGAAAAAGTTTAATGAAGTAATCCCTCATCGATTCAAAAAGGAATTCACCATCATGATTTCCAACAATATAGATTAATTTTTTATCACCTTTTGAAATAAATTTGCTCAAAGAGTCCATAACATTTTTATGAGCATCCAAAATAATTTTTAACTTTTCTAAGGCAGCTTCTTCACTCCAAAATTCATCATCAAAATAATTCACAAATGGGACTGCTAAAAAATCTAAAAAATCTCCATTAATTATTAATTCTACCTCTCTCTTTTCATATGGCCCTGTGGAGTAATAATCCAGAAACTCAATAAATTCCTTATCATAGTGAAAGTCCTCTAATAGGTTTCTTTTTCCGTTGACCATTTCACCCGCACCCAGGTGAATATCTGAAATAACTAAAATCGTTTTTTCAAAACTACTTTTGGTATGGGATATCATAAACTTCTCGCCCAATTTTTAAAATTATTTTTTGAGATGATGGAGAATAAGGAATTAAGTAATATTCGACATTACTTTCCTCAAAAGTTAAGTTCAGACTAGCAAAAGACTTCGGTTCCAATATCAAAAAGCCTAAAGACTTTCCTGTATCTTTCATTGCCTTAAAAACTATTTTCGTAAGACTTTCATTAACAACAATAACACTCAATTTTTCACTAAAATTTTGGGGAGATACAACCTCTATCGACCGGCCCTTAACTGTCACTTTAAATGTATCCGACTTTACTTTAGCTTGAATAAAATTAGAAAAGAAAATACATATTAAAAGGCTGATTAGGTATATAAATAGTGGAGTCTTCCTTCTCATAAAACCATTCTAACAAAAGAAGTTATTAATGATTTAATGATTGGAATAAATTTCCTTTTTACAGATTAAAGAAGAAGCCTCGCTTCAGATAAGCTTTTAATTTCGTCTCTAATTTTCGCAGCATCCTCAAATCTTAATTCTCTACTTGCTTGTTTCATCATTGCTCTAAGCTCACTTATCCTTTTTTCCAAAGTTTTAAGGTCAAAACTTGAAAGGTGTTTCTTTTCAATTTTTCCTTTCTTTCCTTTGCTTCCCCTAATAGCTTCAATAACACCTTCAGAAATAGGCTTAGTAATTGTTTGAGGCGTAATCCCGTTAGATTTATTATATTTTTCTTGTAAATCCCTTCGCCTTTTTGTTTCGCTACAAGCCTTCTCAATACTTTTGGTTTTTTTATAGGCGTATAAAATCACCCTTCCTTTATCGTTTCTAGCTGCTCTTCCAATTGTTTGAATAAGTGACCTCTCACTCCTTAAAAATCCCTCTTTATCAGCATCTAAAATTCCAACAAGAGAAACTTCAGGAATATCCAAGCCCTCTCTTAGAAGGTTAATTCCAACCAAAATATCAAATTTACCGGCCCTAAGATCTCTAATTATTTCAACTCTTTCCAAAGTATCAATATCTGAGTGTAAGTAACGAACCTTCATACCTACCGACTGATAGAAGTTCGTTAATTCTTCAGCTAACCTTTTTGTTAACGCCGTAACAAGAACTCGCTCTCCTCTCTTGATTACACTTTTTGCTTCTAATAGAAGATCTTCCACCTGGTTTTTAGCATCTTTTATCTCAATTTCAGGGTCAAGAAGTCCTGTCGGCCTAATTATTTGTTCAATATATTCTCCTGAAGTTCTTTTTAATTCAAAATCACCAGGAGTTGCAGAAACATAAAGAACAGTTCTCATTTTTAGTAAAAATTCATCAAATGTAAGAGGTCTATTATCTAAAGCACTTGGTAACCGAAACCCATAATTAACAAGGTTTTCTTTTCTTGACCTATCTCCTCTAAACATCCCACCAACCTGTGGAACAGTCACATGAGATTCATCTATAACTAGCAAAAAATCTGTACCAAAATAGTCTATAAGTGTAGGGGGAGCCTCTCCCTGACTTCTTCCCGTAAGATGGCGAGAATAATTTTCTATACCAGAGCAATAACCAAGCTCTTCCATCATTTCTAAATCAAGCAAAGTTCTCTGTTCTAAACGTTGTCTCTCAACTAACTTTTCCTCTTTACCAAGTTTTATTAGTCTTTCTCTAAGTTCAACTTTAATAGATTCAATTGCTCTTTCCATTTTATTTGAACTTACGACATAATGAGACTTTGGAAAAATTGTAACTTTTTTCAATTGCTCAAGACACTGTCCTCTAAGGGGGTCAACAATAGAGATAGTTTCAACTTCATCATCAAAAAACTCTATTCTAATAACTTCTTTGTCTTCACTAGCAGGAAAGATTTCTACAAGGTCTCCTCTTACGCGGAAACAGCCTCTATAAAAATCCGTATCATTTCTATCATATTGAAGTCTTACTAGTTTTCTTAGAAAGTCGTCTCTATCGATATTATCCCCAACGAAAAGTGTAGCTTTCAATGAGTCATATTCTGAAGGTGAACCTATTCCGTATATGCAACTTACGCTAGAAATAACAATAACATCATCTCTTGTCAGAAGACTTTTGGTCGTTGAATGCCTAAGTTTATCAATTTCATCATTTATAGAAGCATCTTTTTCTATATAAACATCTGAACCCGGAACGTAAGCTTCTGGTTGATAGTAATCGTAGTATGAAACAAAATATTCCACGGCATTTTCAGGAAAAAAAGACTTAAACTCAGCATACAACTGTGCAGCAAGAGTTTTATTGTGGGCCAAAATAAGAGTCTTTTTTCCAAGCTTTTGAATTATATGGGCAGTTGTAAAGGTTTTGCCAGAACCTGTTACCCCTAATAGAATGTTTTCATTCTCACCATTAGAGTAAAAATTAGTTAACTCTTCTATGGCCTTTGGCTGATCTCCACAAGGTTTATATTCAGAAGAGAGTTTAAAGCAATTTTTTTCCATTTTTGTTTTTACTTAAAAGTCCAGGAAACAGTTCCATCAGGGTTGTCTCTTAGAATAACACCTTTTGATTTTAGCTCATCCCGAATTAAATCGCTCTTGGCCCAATCTTTATTTTGTCTTGCTGCTGTTCTTTCCTTCACCAATTCTTCGATTTCTTCCTCATTTAAGCCTGTAGTACCAGAAAGAGACTTTTTAGCCGATTTTAATTTAGATAAAATACTTTCAGGATTCTCGTAGACAAGGCCTGTGCTTTTTTCAAGAAAAGTAATGGTTTCAAGGATTTTAGTCCTTAAACTCTTACCAACAAAGATCTTGTCCCCCTCTTTTTTAGCTCCAAAATACTCTCTGTTGATCATTCTTATTAAAGAAAATAAGCTGCTTAATGCTCCTGGTATATTAAAGTCATCTGATAATTCGTTTTTCATTTTTTCTAAGAGGGAGTCCACTTCTAATAAGTGTTTTTCACTTTCTTCGTCTACCTCACTTTCAACTGTATCTTTCATATTTTGAACAAATACGTGAATTCTCTCCATTTCTGAGATAGCTTTTTCAATCACTTCTTGAGTCCAATCCATTTTAGACCTGTAATGAACCGAACTTAAAACATGCCTTAAAACCTCTCCTCCGAAAGATTCAACAAAACTTCGAATTGTAATTACATTACCCAAAGATTTAGACATCTTTTCTAAACCAAAATTTAAGAATTCGTTATGACACCAATTTTTAGAAAACTCGCAACCATTAGCACACTCGCTTTGAGCTATTTCATTTTCATGATGAGGAAACATCAGGTCTACACCACCATGGTGAAGGTCAATCGTTTCACCAAGATACTTTTTTGCCATTGCAGAGCACTCTATATGCCAACCTGGTCGACCCTTTCCCCAAGGTGAATCCCATGATGGCTCACCCTCTTTGGCCGGTTTCCATAAAACAAAATCAGCACCATTTTTCTTTCTTTTATCTACTTGAACTCTTCTTCCATGCTGAAGCTCATCTAATTTTTTCCTAGATAGTTTTCCATACTCTTTGAAACTCGGTACATGAAAGAAAACCTCCCCTTCAAGCACGTAAGCCTTTTCCTTATCAATAAGGCCCTCAATCATTTCAATAATTTCATCCATTGTTTCAGATACTTTTGGAGTAAAAGAAGCTTCCTTCATTCCAAGAAATTCCATATCTTTCTGACATTCTTTGATAAAACGATCACTGTGCTCAAGAGGGTCTACCCCTAATTCATTGGCCTTTTCGATAATTTTGTCGTCAACATCTGTAAAGTTCCTTACAAATGTGACATCATAACCCATCGAATCAAAAACTCTATGAAAAAGATCTCCAACAACAAGAGCTCTAGCATTCCCGACATGAAGAAAGTCATAAGTAGTTGGACCACATGAATAAAAAAGAACTTTCCCCTCTTTTATTGGGTTGAAGGGAACCTTTTTGCGCAACATATTATTGTAAAGTTGTATTGGTTTGGCCATATTGGTCTCGTTTTCATTGGCACATCGGTATTGTGTGCCAAAAATAAAAATCTATAATAAGGCCTTTTAAAAGAAAATCAATCAAAAGAAAACAGCAAAAAACTCTTTATTTTAAACAAACTGGGCGTCTATTTTTGAACGAACATCTTTAGTATTTTCGCCATTCGCGAGAGAAATTTCCTGTGCGATAAGGTTCTTACAGTTTTCTAACATCTTTTTTTCTCCAAAACTTAAAGATTTTAAGTTCTTTAAGAGGAAAAGAGACCTTAAAACATCTGCTATTTCAAGAAGTGAACCCGTTTTAATTTTGTGCATATATTCTCTATAACGCCTGTTCCAAGTTGAGTTATCAACCTTAACCTCATGATCGTTTAACAGTTCGTAAACTTGATCGATTTCGGTTTCACCGACAAGTGTTCTAATTCCATCTTCACTGTCAGTCGGAACCATTACAGTCATCCCATTTGCTATGATTTTGAGTATGTAGAAAGAACTTTGGTTTCCACCAACTTCCCTCTCCTCGACATCAAAAATTTGGCCAACACCATGACCGGGACAAACGGCATAATCCCCAATTTTAAACATCATTTACCTCCAAGCAGCAAAATAAATACTTGCCCTTTATACTGCCTAGCGTTGCATATATCAAGTGGCCCTACACAAGCCTGTAAAAGCTACATGATAAGGCTAAAAAAATTGGGGTCATTTAAACATTTAGAAACTTAAAGAGCAAGACACCACGCCCTAGGCGTCATTCATGCCTTGCCTTTGATGAAATTTAAAGAAGGCTTTTCCAAAATAGAAAAGCCTTAAATAAAATTAGTTTAGAACCGTGGACTTATCTCATGAGCTTCAAAAAAGTAAGAGATCTCTCTCTCGGCAGAAGCTTTTGAGTCAGAACCATGAACAGCATTTTCCTCAATTGATTTGGCATAAAGCTTTCTTAAAGTTCCCTCACCGGCCTCAGCAGGGTTTGTCGCTCCCATAATTTCCCTACATCTTGCAACAGCATCCTCTCCTTCAAGAACAATAAGAAGTACTGGACCAGAAGTCATAAAGTTAACAAGGGAGCCAAAAAAAGGCCTTTCTTTATGTTCAATGTAAAAACCTTCAGCTTTCTCTTTGGATAGGCTGACAAACTTGGAAGCTGCCAGTCTCAAACCTTCGGCCTCAAAACGAGAAAGTATGTTACCAATATTGTTATCGTGAACTGCATTTGGCTTCACAATGCTAAATGTACGTTCGTTCGCCATTTTAATCTCCTTCAATAAAGTGAAAACAAGCAAAGACTTCGTAAGTCAGTCGACTCAACAAAGTCAAGAGTTAAAGTAAAAAAATTCATTAACCCCTTGATTTTAAAACTTCTTCAACTCTGGCTCCTAGCTCCGCAGGAGAGCGAGCTATGGCCACACCGCACTCCTCTAATATGGCAAACTTGGCTTCAGCCGTATCGTCACCACCGGAAATTATCGCACCGGCATGTCCCATTCTTTTACCTGGAGGAGCGGAAGCACCAGCAATAAAGCTCACAACAGGCTTGCTCATATTTTCCTTAATCCAGCGCCCTGCATCAACCTCGGCGTTTCCGCCAATCTCACCAATCATTATGACAGCATCAGTGTCAGGATCAGCTTCAAAAAGCTTTAAGGTATCTATAAAATTGAGCCCACCAACGGGGTCTCCACCAATCCCAACACAAGTAGATTGACCAATCTCCCTCTCTGTTAGCTGATAAACGGCTTCATAGGTAAGAGTCCCTGACCTCGATATAACTCCAACGCTTTTCCCACCTTCCTGAGGTGGCATATGAATATGACCAGGCATAATTCCAATTTTACACTCTCCAGGAGTAATCAGTCCTGGACAGTTAGGTCCAATCATTTTCGTTTTTGACCCTTTCAGAGCAGATTTAACTTTAACCATATCTAAAATAGGGATACCTTCAGTAATACATACGACCAAAGGAAGTTCAGCATCGATACACTCTAAAATTGAGTCAGCCGCAAACGGTGGAGGAACAAATATCATCGCAGCATTTGCATCAGTTTTTTCAACTGCCTCGTGAATCGAATTAAAAACCGGGAAACCTTCATGAGTAATGCCACCCTTACCTGGGGTTACTCCTCCTACGAAATTAGTACCGTAGTCTCTTGACTGAAGAGAATGGTAGGTCCCCTGTTTTCCTGTAAACCCTATTGTAATCAACTTGGTATCTCTATTTATTAAAATCGACATAACTAAGCCTCCTGTGATTTAGCAGCTTCACAAACTTTCATCGCTGCATCCCTAAAATCACTTGCGGTGATAATTTCTAAATCAGATTCTTCCAATATTTTTCTTCCCATAGCTACATTTGTTCCTTCAAGTCTAACAACAAGAGGGACTTTAAGATCAACGCTTTTTGCTGCAGCAAGGACTCCTTCAGCAATAATATCGCACTTCATAATTCCACCAAAAATATTCACTAGAATTGCTTTAACATTGGGGTCAGAAAGAATAATCGAAAAGCCTTTTTCAACCGTTTCCTTAGTCGCACCACCACCAACATCAAGGAAGTTTGCCGGATCACCTCCATGAAGTTTAATAATATCCATAGTTGCCATGGCCAAACCAGCGCCGTTCACCAAACAACCAATATTTCCATCAAGCTCAATATAAGAAAGCCCATACTTAGCTGCTTCAACTTCTTTTTCAGACTCTTCGTTAAGGTCTTTCAAGGCATCTATATCTGGATGGCGAAACATCGCATTGGCATCAAAGTTTAATTTTGCATCGAGGGCCAAAACTTCCCCATCTTTAGTGGTAACTAAGGGGTTAATCTCTGCCGCCGTACAGTCTGATTCCATATAAAGGTTATAAAGACCTTCTAAAAACTTGTTGCATTTTTTAAGAACGTCTCCCTTCATGCCCATAGCATAACCGAGCCGTCTTCCTACATAAGAAGTATAACCAACTGCAGGGTCAATAAAGACTTTATGAATTTTTTCTGGCGTTTCTTCTGCTACCTTTTCAATCTCTACACCACCTTCAGAAGAGGCCATAAAAACAACTTTACCAGTACCTCTATCAAGGACGAGACCCACATAGTACTCATGATCAATATCACAACCTTGCTCTATGAGAAGTTTTTTTACTTCTTTTCCTTCTGGCCCTGTTTGATGAGTCACAAGAACCTTACCTAAAATATTTGTGGCGTGTTCTTTCACTTCTTCCAGACTTTTAGCTACCTTGACTCCTCCCGCTTTTCCTCGACCACCAGCATGTATTTGAGCTTTGACAACCCAAACATTAGAGTCAAGTTTTTTTGCAGCCTCTACAGCTTCATCTACTGTATGAGCGACCTGCCCACCCAAGACTTTTATCCCAAATTTTTTCATAAGGTCTTTAGCCTGGTACTCGTGAATGTTCATTCAATTTCTCCTTCAAAAAATCACCAAAGCCTCAAGGCTTCTTATCAAACAAAATTGGTAACCATACTACGCTTTCCAAAAACGAGTTGCTAGGAGCAACGCTTAAATTTTGAGAAACAGATTATAAACCTAAACATTTTCCAAATTGTATTCTTTAAATTTGCAGAAGGCTCTCTATTTCTTTAACGTATCTGCTCCCTTTTGAAAGCAGCTGATCCACCTTATTTTTAAATAGATTCTCTAATTTGACTTTCGTTTTAGGACCCAACCTCTTCCTCTTAGACGTCAAAACAACCATGTCACTGGCCAAATTCCCTATTTGCCTCCCATAGGAGAAGACATTTTGGTTATATTTTGCACGAAATGAATTTTTTAGCCTTTCCTTATCATACTGATCTTTATTGTTTAGGATTAAACTCCGAAGTAAAGGGCCAACCGTAACAGCATACTTACCCTCAAACCTTGAAATCTTCCGACCGACTCTTATTTTTTTAAGGACTTCAGTATAGATTTCCATCATTCTAGAAACCAAAGCCTTAAGGGTCCTATATTCTTCAAGTTTTTCCCTTAAAAATTGTGCATTTTCCTCGAGGTATTTTCTTTCTCTTTCTTTTAATTTTCTATTAAATTGACTCGGAGGTCCTTTAAATAAGAAAGCACTTCCTTCAAAAGTGAAGGACCTTAGCTTCTCATTCTTTGCTCCCCCCGTCTTTAAAAAGTAGATCAACCTTTTTTGAATAGGCTCTTTCTCTGGCAAATGAAAGCCCTTGACTTTTACATTATAAAAACCGGGAAAAATATTTGTCCCCTCTTCAATATTCAAATTTTTGATGTCACACCAGTGCTCCACGACAGTACAGCTTGCGCTAAAAACAACCCTCTCAGAGCTTAGAATTTTCTTTGAAACAGACTCAAAGCGCAAAAGAAGGGAATAAGGTTCAGCATAGTTTAATGCTAGCCATAAACCTTTCCCATTCTTTTCTAAAGCCAAACCGACAAGAGGCTTTTCTTGGTTTATTGAACTAGCGATTGAGCCAAGTCTTTGAATGTCCCTTACGTATAAATCTTCAAAACCGGGCTCTGAAGTTGAAAAGTCAAAAGATACAAAAATAAATAAAGAAATAAACACAACACAAAAAAAGGCTAATAAAGCCATCACACTTGCTGGAACTTTATGAGCTTTTTTATAATCGGATACAAGGCTTTCGTCTTCTTTCTCAATATTTTTAAAGTAGTCAACTCTCCACTTTTTCTGATCTCTAATTCGGTTGATTTTTCTTTGTAATTTCGTGTCAATTGCTGGGGAGGCTTCTTCTTCTTCTTCTTCTTCTTCTTCTTCTTCTTCTTCTTCTTC
>CEUM01096974.1_pt1 | contig 11561 bp, 10 predicted proteins | sample 356421 | NCBI WGS metagenome assembly CEUM01 (sample SAMEA2622716, study PRJEB7988) | marine metagenome | biome: marine biome (ENVO:00000447); feature: surface water layer (ENVO:00002042); material: "saline water (ENVO:00002010), including plankton (ENVO:xxxxxxxx)" | depth 5 m | reverse complement strand
TGCAAGCAATGATTTCACTTCCTTCTGGAGTGTTCAAACCCTACGCAGGCGTATCAACGGGCATTCTCTTCTTTACAAAGGGAGACACAACAGACAAGGTATGGTTCTATGACATGCAAGCTGATGGTTTGAGTCTCGACGACAAGCGCGATCCAGTTGAAGAATGTGACATTCCAGACATATTGGAAAAGTGGGCCAACCTTGACCCAAGTGGTGAGAATGATCGAACTAGTAAAGCGTTCTTCGTTGATAGGGATGAGATTGTTGAGAACGATTTCGATCTTTCTTTGAATCGGTACAAGGAAATTGTGTACGAGCCAATAGATTACGACCCCCCACTAGTCATCATAGGACAGCTAAAGGAAATGGAAACCAAGATTATGGCAGACCTAGACGAGCTTGAAAAGATGCTAATAGAATATCATGAAGGAAAATGATTCGAAAGCAAAATTAATCTGAAAGTCGGGTTTTTCAAAACCCTCTAATTTGCTGATTTAGAGGGGTACCGTTACGGTGTAACGGATTCACTTTATGTGCCATACCTATATCGGTCGGACATGGCAGGTAGACAACTCTACTTCGAAGATGAATTAACAGATGAATGGAAAGCAGCATGTGATGCTGCTGTAGAATGGGGTAAACTGAGAAACCACAGAAAAACAACCAAGAGGAACGATAGAAAATTGCCTCTTTGGGTGGCTCTTGATTTCCAAGACAGGGGGGTGAATTCCCCTGGTGAGATTACCAGAGAGGCTTGGCTAGAGTTAGTCGAACGGTATCGAAACGCGGAAACCAGGAGTGGCAATAAGCTCGAAGAGAAATCTATCAAGAAAAGGAAGGAAGGCCTGGTTCAGATTTTGAAAGCAAATCGGTTACCTGAAATTCTGGAATTTGTGGAAGTATGGAAACCTCATGACACACCGGACGAAATTAGATGGTGGAATGAATTGGAAATGGAAGCAATGAATGAATTTGCACTAAGGGCGTGGAAAGATGGAAAATATCCCCAAAGAGTTATCGCGCATTTGTTATTCTACTCAATATGCCCAAGAATCAAGGATTCTGGCCTATTCAAGTGGGAGTATCTGAATCTAGAAACCTCAATGATTTTCTTTCCAGCGACCAAGAACTCGAAGAGATGTCAGCATATGATTGAGCAGAGATTTATTCCTGTATTTGCAGCTTACAAGGAACATGTCCAGCAATACGAGGGAGGAGATGTCTATCTGTTTCCGAGATCTATGGGTCATAAATCTGGGTCTGAGAGGAACAAGTCGGATACCATTGGAGAGAAGTCAATTCGAAAATGGTTAGAATGGATCAGAAATAATTCCAGATTGCCGGATGGAACTGAAATCTCCCCATACCCTAGTCACTCGTATAGGCACACTATGGCGATGAGATATCTGAATGCTGGACAAAGATACGAGGATGTCTCGATTATCCTCGGAGATACAATAGCCACTATCGAGAAGCATTATTCAGAACTGATTTTCACTCCAGCAAACAAATTGGCATTTGAGAAAGCGCATCCTCGTTGCAGACGGGAAAAAGCAATCGGAACCGCCCAGCCAGAATGGATGGAAAGAGAGGTAGGGTTCCGGACGCCAACGACTGGATTCACCTCAGTACAGCGAAACGGGGTTCTGGACGTTGAAGGTACATGGTGGACGCTGGGGGATTTGAACCCCCGGCCCCCTGGTTGCAAACCAGGTGCTCTTCCAAGCTGAGCTAAGCGCCCCGTGAGCCTGCCGACCAAGCAGGGGTTCTTGAGTTCGACCGTTAGAAAGTAAGCCTCAGTCGTTGCTTCGAGGAGAAATCAATAGCGAGACGAGAAAGATGGAAACTCCTGCTGTAATCACCACAATACCTCTCAATAGAGATTCTGAGTCCTGTGGTTCAGTATGGGTATGCGGCCCTTGTGAGCCGAGTGTGTTTTGTTGACTATGGTCGTCAATTGAGAATACAGCATAAAATGGAGTATTTGTTACTTGTTCGTAATACTTGACCTGATGAATCATTGATATGTTTCCAGGGAGTAGGCCATTTTCAGGAGCCAAAAGAACGGTTGCAGAGGTGTTACAACTCTCGTCGACCTTATGGCCGGTCTCATTTAATTCGCATGAAGTATACATCCAATCAGTGTAGATATCATCTATAGAATCGAATGAACCATCAGAGTCAGCATCGATTAGAATTCTGTGAGTGGCATTTTCTCTAGAATCATGATTGCGAAAGAAAATTGAATCGGTTTCGACGAGTATGCCAGCATCAATCGATGAAGGTCTGGCGCCTTCCGAGCCAAGGATTACTGTGTACTCCTTTTGGTCATGAGCAGTTACAGATGAGCTTACTAGAATGCTCAATGTCACCACTACAAGCAACCAGCCAGTACGCTTCACGACTCTCCGTACTGCGGCAAAGACTTCAACATGACTCGGACCTTCGGGCGAATGATGGACACCCAGCGGCTGCTTATCGCAGGTGGATTAGCGGTTACTCTTCTAATTGGAGGAGCGGCGATAATGATGCTCGAAGATGGAGAATCTTTGACCTCGGATGGTCCGTCTTCAATGATTGATCCATTGATTCAATATGATGAGGGGCATGATCACAGAAACGCGAGTCAACACATCTTCTATACAGACAATATCCAACCTGTTTCATTCAACCCATTAACGGCTCCAGGGAATGCCGAAGTGCAAGTAGCCGATTCTCCAGATGGCAGAACCTATGCCTATCTTGCCGGATGGTCCGAAATGCATATTGTCGATGTTACAAATCCTGCAAATACTACTGTAACAGGTGTATATATCGATCCAAATACCCAAGTCCTGGATGTGAAATATCTAGAATATAATGGTCGAGAATACATTATTGTTCAGAATCAATTGGTAGATGCAGGTAATGCTGACCCTAATGTTGGCCAGTGGGGAGACCCTGCTCAAGTTACCGTGACTTTAGTCGATGTCACCGACAAGACCGACCCTACCTTTGTCGATGCTTGGTATGATGCTGATCATCCAAGTGGACCTCATAATCTCTACACTCACATGATAGATGGAGAGTGGTACATTTTCGTGGCTAATCCAGACTATGAAGCATGTGACGTTGGCCAGGGAGATGCCTGTGGTGGAATTACCATCGCCCATCTTAACTTCGGACTTTGGGGCGACTTACCTAGAATAGTCAAGGTTGGCGAAGCAGAAGTAAGTTGGGAAACTACCCTTGGAGGTTGGATCTACATTCACGATATGACCGTTCAGACTTGGCCTGGTGAGGACCAGAGCGACCCGCGCTATGGCCGAACCTACGTCTATGGAGCGTACTGGGAAGCTGGCCTGAGGCTCTTCGATGTTAGCGATGTCCCTCACCCCCAAAATAGTCCAGAACAATATCTCTGGCACGGTTCGCTATGTCGTATGTCCGGTGGAACTCAAGCCGGTTGCACATGGAGAGCACCTGAAGTTGGGGCTTGGATGGAATTTGCCGATCTTGATGGAGACGGAGAGATGGATTGTGGTTGCACCAGCAATGAAAATGGTGGTCGCGCCTCCTACATCCACTACGCAGAACCGATTGACAAGATGGTTGATGCAAGTCACCTAGGTTATCCTGCTGGAAAAATGCACATGACCTTCCTAGCGACCGAGGTGCTTTCGACTGAGATTGGAACCGGCATGGGGTATTTGCTGGACACCACAGATTACGAAGTATTGAACGGAAAAGTCACCTTCTTACCGAAGTTAATTCATGGATATGAGATTCCTTTTGCTGATGATCATTTCATCCCATCTGGAGAAGAATGGTTACTCTTCAGCCCTCACAATGCTGACCATGAAATCTTCCAAACGGGTCTACCAAATATGCCAGACCATAGCCACGGGGGTGCTTGGGATGGACGAATATACCTCTCAAGTTACCACGCAGGATTGTGGGTTGTAGATATTGAAACTCTGATGGTTTTAGGACTAGAAGAAGGAAAGAATCGTTCCGTGGCTCATATGGAAGCTACCATCGGTTATCACTTACCTCACGGTCAAGATGGAGTTCCTCTTGACAGTTCATACTACGACTTCGGATGGACACCTTTCCTATGGGCTGCAGAATACCATGAAGGATACACCTATCTTTCCTGCATTACAACTGGATTGTACATCGTGCAACTCGATATTGATGCACCGTATGGTATCCCTCTAGAAACGTAATCAGACGAATATGGTTACCAAAAACGCCCTCTCTTAGAGGGCGCTTAGGACCGTTGCATTCAATTGCTGAACGAATACCGCCAAAGCCATAGCCAATGGTGAGACCATGACTCGTAGTTTTCTGACCCCCATGATTCTAATGACTTTCCTTATGCTTGCAGCACCTCTGAGTGGATGCATTGGTGTATTCGAACCGGATGCAGACGATTCAGATAGTTGGGAATGGATTGACCCAGTAACCGAAATCGAAGATGGTAATCACTCACACAATGATTTGCTTGCACACAGGCTTGCAACACCAAATGCTCAACTTATTGATTATCACAATCTGAATTGTGATGGAAATGTCAAACCACCAGCGGAATTGGATAACGTGGCTGGAAGGCCTTGTTTTGATGAATTCAAGAATACAGGACCAACTCCTGGAGATAATTCAGAAATCGCAATTGAAGGGAATTTCTTAGATGATTGCGAAATTTATGGAGATGGCACAGGCGGATGCTACGCATACGTATCTTCCTACAACCAATTCGAAATTCTTGATATCAGCCGACCTAATGACATTCGACTACTATCAACTTACTATGCAGAAATAGCCAGAATGATTGACATCAAAGTGACCTCGGACAATAATTGGGTTTTGGTAAATCACGAATTAACCAATTCAGAACTAGACCCGATTCCAAATGATGACGATGCTAATAGCGGGGCAAACCGGCTTGACCTGATTTATGTTGGAGATAAGACAAGTCCAATCAAGGTCGCGGAATGGGATAACCCACCTGCAGGATTCCACAACCAAGACTTGCATGTCTATTGCGATTGGGAACCTGCAAATCCAACGGCCCTATGGCAAGATGATTGCCACCTATTCCTATTCGGTGCAGACCCTTATCCTGAAATGGTTGAGGGATCTAGTGGAACGTTCTACAAAGGGACTCAAATTTTCTATGCTCTGATTGATTTCGAAGGACTAAATCCCACAAACAACAATGAGCAACAAAATGCAAGCAGAGAAATCATCCGTTGGGGTGGCTATACCCCTGAACCACAGACAACTTGTGGAGGATCTATTTTCAATCATGATAACGTGTTCTTCATTCACCCGATAACTAAGCAAAAGATGTTGGCTGTCTCCTATTGGGGTGCTGGATTGAGACTTGTTGATGTCTCTGAACCTCCTCAAATTGCAGACCCACTTGGTATTTCCTGGCCACCAGAAACCGGTCGCTGGCTTGGTTGTCCTACAGATGATGCAGGATGGTACGGACCTGATGGCGGCGGCCATGCAAACATGGACCCTGATGTTTGGTTGGACGCAAATGATGGAAATGACAACATCCACTACGCAGTCCCTCAAGACAATCTGATTTGTTCAGGAATCAGTGAGTATGACCCTGTAGAGACCTGGCCTGAACATTGTGGAACTGGACCAGATGACGCTACCTACAGTGAAAATTGGAGGCATTACACATACATCGCTCCAGAATACGGATCTAACGCAAACCACACAGGATACATATGGACCATCGACACAACTGATCCAACCAAGCCATTCTTAGTTTCCAAGTGGAAGTTGCCGGGAGAAAGCACTCTTGCAGATGGGTCAACACACCCTCACCACTACATCCCAGGAGGGTACATATTCAGCCCCCACAATGGAGATACTGGATTGAGCGGTCACGTCTATTGGACTCACTACCATGCGGGTGTTTGGATTACCGACCACGGCCATATTTGGGATGAGCTAGTTTGGGAAAACGGCTACCCTGAACCAGATAGAGGATTTCAGGCAATAACTCAACTGGCCCCTTCACATACCCTCGGTTATTACTTGCCTGCGGGGCCAGATTGGATAGATGACCCGACAAACACCCTAGGATACGACATGGCTGATTGTTGGGCATCTTGTATGATTCCATTCGACTGGGGTCTACAATATGATCCAAGAGGATTCGTTTTCATCTCGGAAATGGTCAGTGGTGTATACGTCGTTCAGTTTGACGAAGATTATGATTCAAGATATGATTACCCCGCCCTATGGTCAGTAGAGGCATCTGATGAATGAGGTGGAACTAATGCGCGTCAGAATCGCATTGGTAATGGCAGCGGTGTTATTGATGGCTCCAACTGCATCCGCTCACGGAGCAAACACATTCGCTTTCATAATGAGAAATAATTCAGTTCAGCCAGACGAAGCCTCCGTTCAACAAAATGATACCTTGATTTTTTACAATGTAGTAGATAGGAATCGAACCCTTACATTTTCTACCGAAGGAAAAAATGGCACAATAGAATGGGAGTGTGAAACAGGACCTTCGAATTCGCTTACTACTGATGATGAATGTCGAGTATGGCTTGACCCTGAGTACTACAAGCCTACAATATTGGAGATACAGATTTTCAACAATGGGTCACTATGGCATATCGTCAATGTAACCGTACTATTGGATAACCATACAGAAAATGGACCTCCAGTAGGTGGTTTTACATTGCCTGGAGGTGGACAAGAACCTTCCGAAACAAATGATGAGATGGAATTACAAAACATATTCCTTATTGGTGCAATCATATCATTTGTAGTCGCAGCCTGTATTTGGGTAATGAGGAACAATGTCAGAGAAGATTCGAATAACATAGCAAGGGAGGAAGAAGAAGAATGAGAATCAACTCGCGCCTACTATCGGTAATTCTTGTTACTCTAGGCCTACTTACAGCAGGATGTATGGGTCAGGAAGAAAGCCCATTTTACGGTGAAGAAATAAAGCCGGCAGTAGCTGTTGAGGACTTTGTTTTACTCGATGAAGATGGTGAGCCTTACGCCTTGAGCGAACTAGAAGGAAAAGTCATCGTTATCGCTTTCTTATTCACTCGTTGCCCCGACATATGCCCAATTGTAAGTGCTAACTTGCACTACGTCGCTGAGCAATTGGGAGATGCATATGGTGAAGAAGTGGCAATCCTATCAATCACCGTAGACCCATGGACTGACAACTCTACTGTACTGAAGCAATACTCGGATGACCGAGGATTCCATTGGCCACACCTCACAGGAAGTTTGGAAGAATTACAACCGGTATGGATTAACTTTGACGTTGGATTAACCACCTATGATTCTGATCAAGACGGGGATGGAGTAGCTGATGGATTTGACCTCTGTGCTGATACACCTGAAGGCGAAGAAGTCGACGACGAGGGGTGTGGAGTTGATACACAACAGTCTGAGGACTCGGCAGTTACCGTCAAGCATCATCCACTAAGTTACTGGGTAGACCATACTACGGGAACAATCATCGTTGACAAGAATTTCAATCAAAGAGTTTGGTGGGGAGACACTGATTGGAATGCAGAAATGGTCCTAGAAGACATACTGTATCTACTTGAGGAATGAATATGCTTCGGAAAATATTCGCAATTCTACTTGTTTCGATTTTGTTATCTGGGTGTTTAGGCCAAGATGACAACGATATGGAATTCAATGGAATAGAATATCGAGAACCACCTGATGCACCTGATTTTACTTTGATTGACCAAAATGGCCAAGAATTCACACTCTCTGACCTAGATGGAAAGGTTGTTGTTGTGGCGTTTGTATACACAAGTTGCCCTGATATTTGCCTGGCAATTTCAGCAAATATGGCATGGGCTCAAGCAAATCTGGGCGATGCAAGTGATGATGTTGTATTCGTATCGGTTACAATTGATCCTGCAAGGGATACAGTAGAACATCTATCTGAATGGACTGAATCTAGAGGATATAATTGGACACATCTAACCGCTGAAAGGCCAAGTACTCTGATGGAAGTTTACTCCTCATGGAATGTAATTGTTGACGACGAGCACATTGCCGCCAGCGCTCCTCCTGAAGGTGCTATGAATCGATTAGTGTTCCTAAATTCAAGCAACGAGACAATAGTTGTGGATTATCTAAATTCAAAATTACAGGTCTCTGACACAGTCGCTGATTTAGACAATAGCGCAAGAAATTCTGCAGAAGTTAATATCTCCACCGAAGGCTGGACATTGATGAATTGGAACCATACATCTTGGAGTTGGCAAGAATCAGAAGAAGGCTATCTTGAGGAATTCGCTACTCACGATGACCACCTGGCTTGGGTTGAGTCAGGAGCAAACACTTCTCTGCTTCCAGTAGGTGTTGATTGTAATGGCCACGGCTGGGTAATGGGAGAAGGCTCGAGTGCTCATTGTATGTGTGATGAAGGCTATGAGCGTCCGAATGGAGATTACCTATCATGCGTCCTAGAAGGTTCTACAGATGGCGAGGAAACTAATCCTCATGAGGAGTCTTTAGGGGATTACGAAATAGGACATTCAACAGTAACCTTCGTCCTAGATAAACAGCTCAGAAAGAGATTGGCTTGGACTGGTACCGCTTGGGATTTAGACCTCTTCATGGAAGATTTACAAAATCTAGCAAATGAGTGAATTTTTAGAAAACATGTGCATCCTAGGTGCACATAAGAAAAAAGCAAGTTGACTTTTTACGTTCAATATAGGAGGAAGTTGTATGGACAAAGAGCAGGTCCGAAGCCTGACATTGGCTTTTTTGATGATTGGTAGCGTCATGCTAGGGCTTTTCTTTCTTGGTGTAGAAACCGATGTTTCAGATCAACCCCCAACAATAACCGGAGAAGAACCTGGTGATTTTCTAGTAGGCGAGGTCACAAGCATCACAGTATCTGTTAATGACGAATCTCTTGATGACATATACCTAGAAGTATCTTTGAATAATGCAAAATTACCAGATACCTACCTCGATGAAAACGGACAATATGTAGTCGATATTACCGGACTAAATACGGGTACTCATTCACTAAGCATTTTAGCAAGAGATTACCTAAACCAAGAGACAAACTGGGAAACTGAATTTACAATTTCATATCCTGAAGAAGGAGTTACTGAAATTATTCTTGATAATTTTGCAACCACTATTGAGCACGGTAGTGACGCTATTCTTAGTGGGAATCTATCACACACATCGATTGAAACTTGTGAGTTTGTTTGGTCAGATTCTGATATTGATGAATCTAGTTTGAATGTAGCAATTGATGAAAATGGCCATTTTGCAATGGAGTTCACAGAATTGGAAGAAAATTTAGTCATCATGATGGAAGCAAATTGCGGCGAAAATGTGACAACGACGGATAAGGTAACAATCCAATATATTGTCGAAAAGAGTGACGAAAATTCTTCTTAAGATTAGCAAAATAGCCAATCATAGAATTGGCATCTTTGAAAGACGCTCGAGATCCGGTTGGTATAATTCTCTGATATCATCCAATCCTAGTACAAGCATTGCAAGACGCTCTAGGCCCATTCCCCACGCACATACCGGCCATTCGGTACCAAGTGGTTCAGTGACTTCTGGCCGGAAAATTCCCGAGCCGCCTAGTTCTAGCCATTCACCACGCCAGTAAACTTCGACCTCTACCGATGGCTCGGTGTAAGGGAAGTAAGCAGGACGTACACGAACATCGGGATATCCCATCTTTGCATAGAAGGTTTTGAGAGTAGAAATTAGCATTGGAAGATTGGCATCAGGTTCGTGAATGATACCCTCGATTTGGTGGAACTCAGGCAGATGAGTCCGGTCAATTGTCTCTTGTCTAAATACACGGCCGATGCCAAAAACTCGACTTGGGACATGTGGGTTTTCTGCAATATGACGTATTGTATTGACCGTCGTATGTGTCCTTAGTAAGCCCTTTTGAGCTTCTTCTTTGTCAAATTTAACCCCCCATCCTTTGCTTCCTGTATCATGTCCGTGCTCATGCACCTTAGCCCATAGGTCGAGCATTTCAGGAGCAACTTCTACCTTCTCTGGATTGTTCAGATAGAATGTATCTTGCATGGTTCTTGCAGGGTGAGATTGAGGGATGAATAAAGCATCCATATTCCATCCTGCTGATTGAACATAATCTCCCTCAATTTCTGAGAAGCCCATTTCCAAGAAAACCGAACGAATTCGCTCTATCAGCGCTTGCATAGGATGCGGTCTGCCTCCGGCAGGAATAGGCGCTGGAGCATTGACATCGAATGGTTTGAATTCAGCATCTCTCCAAGATTCACCTTGAAGAAGTTCAGGTGTAATCTCACCAATTTGTTCAACTTCTTCCAAATCCTCAACATTGTATTCGGCACCATCCTTAGTCAAGGTCCAATTCCTAGTGATGCTATTCTCGATTTCAATCAAGCCCTTCCTATTCTGGAAATGGTCGATGAGAGTTGCGTCAAGAGAATCTGCGTCTTGAGCGGTTTCTGCTAAACTATTGATGAATGAAGTCCGATTTTCTATTGTTGCAGAAACCTCTTCTTCATCTTGCCAAACAAAAGAGCCTGATTCGACCTTAACTCCTAATGATTTCAGAAGTCCAACCCCAGGTCCAGCCTCGTGACGTTCAAAACCGGCAGAGAACAAACCTTGCATATTCCTTTCAGAGTCTTTGGATTGTAGTAACCAATTCCAAATTCTTCCCTCTAACAAACCATTTTTTGTAGCGTTAAGTCCTTCTGGACCAAGTGCAACTGTGCGAGATGAGGACTCGGTGATTTCTACTAGTCCCGCCTCTTTTAGCGCCTGGCCAGCACCTGCAACATGGACTTGATCTGTCCATTTCGTCGCCTCTAGAATTTCTGAAAGCGTCCAATTGCGCGAGGTGTCGGAAAGTAATGCTACAAGCATTCTTCGCTCGTTATTTCCCAGACTCAACGCCTCACCTCGAATTCTTCGCTGATGCCATCTCGCTTTGATGCTTGCTTAGGAATAATCCATTCATTCTTCTTCTGCCACCCAGAGTTCTGTTTTACATTTTAGACAATTGTAGAATGCTGGTTTCCTGCCATCAACCCACTCTAAATGCCCACAACGGCCACACAGAATCGAGGTTTTTATCGGAGGATCTAATGATGTGTCGACCCGATACATAGCTCGTCCTGCATCGGGCATCTTTACTGCTTCAGGAGCCCATGCGGCTAATTCATCTGGGTCGACTGATGATTCATCAGGCATTCCTAACCCAAAGAGAAGTAATGCAGCACCGGCAATAGACAATGGGGCGCCTACCGCTATTGCAAATGCATTTCCAGCGGTGCCAAAGACAATTCCCGCGCCGAGAAGTATACACGCCCAGGCGGCAATTACCATGTTCAATTTCCTATGGGAAGTTGAGTTGACCATACTAATCCGTGAGATTCGGAGGGGTGATTAGGCATTCAACTTGGCCCTATTTCGGCTACCCTTCTAGGTGCAGGGTTCAAGAATCGAATGTGGTCAGCGGGGGGTGCTGCCTCAGTAGCTCAGACTGGTAGAGCATCTGATTTGTAATCAGACGG
>CEUM01047643.1_pt1 | contig 11561 bp, 13 predicted proteins | sample 356421 | NCBI WGS metagenome assembly CEUM01 (sample SAMEA2622716, study PRJEB7988) | marine metagenome | biome: marine biome (ENVO:00000447); feature: surface water layer (ENVO:00002042); material: "saline water (ENVO:00002010), including plankton (ENVO:xxxxxxxx)" | depth 5 m | reverse complement strand
CCGCCTTGATAGGAGGTTAGCGCAACAGCATGTGCATCTTCTTGAACCGCACAATCGACTACATCTTTTGCAGACCTATCGTGGCCCAAATGAATTACTTCAGCACCACTAGATTGTATCAATCGTCTCATGACATTTATTGCTGCATCATGGCCATCAAATAGGCTCGCAGCGGTTATTACACGCACTGGCCCAGTAGTTGTTTCAAACACCGGGTCCTCCTCGGCCATGCTCCTACGGAGCATACATTGCTTCATCATGATACCGTTTGTATGAAAGGCCTAGAAGACTGGGTTATCGTTATGCGGCCACGGTGGGTTATGGCTCCTCATGAGTCGGCGATCCTAGATGCTAATGCGGAAGCATTAGGGGCAGACATGGATGAACTAATGATGACCGCTGCTGAACATCTCGCAAATGCTTTGGATGGTGCTCCAGAGCCAATATGGGTTCTGTGTGGACCGGGGAACAACGGAGGAGATGGATTTCGCCTCGCTGGAATGCTAGCGAAATGCTACGTTATTTCAACGCATCAAACTCAAAAAACAGCGGTTGCACAAAGGGCAAGGGACGATTACGAAGGTGAGATTTACACTATCGATAATTTGCCGACAGAAACACCCTCAACAATCGTTGACTGCTTGTTAGGTGCTGGGTCTTATGGAAAGCCAAGGGGAGACATTCTTCGCCTCATGGAATCAATACCGGGTAGACCCAAAGTATTGGCCTGCGACATGCCAACAGGTTGTGGTTCTGGCGTTTCTTTTAACGCATTCAGAACGGTTACCTTCGAGGCTCCAAAATCGAATATGATCGACTCAGAGGGAAGGTTACTACCAGAGGTTGGAGACCTATTTGTCGCCCCAGTTGGATGGCCTGACGAAGCTTTGGACCCTGGACCGGGCGATTTGCTGAGATACCCGCATCCCACCACTAATCAGGTCAAAGGAGACCGAGGACGAGTCATGATTGTTGGAGGAGGCCCCTACCACGGAGCACCCCTACTCGCAGGCATGGCTGCTGCTAGAATGGGTGTTGATCTGGTTCATGTTGCAATGCCTATCAATGCTGCACAGAAAGCCAAATGGCCAAGTGGATTAATCTATGAAAAAATTGATGATGAAGACATCATTACTGATGTCACCAGCTTGGTAAAGAGATGCTTCGCTGGCAGAGGTGTCCAATCAATAGTAATCGGTCCAGGAATAGGAGATGATATTGCTACAATTGAAGCTGTAAAAATGCTAATTCAATCAACACCAAATATTCCAAAGGTGATTGATGCCGATGCGATAAAAGCACTGGATGGCTGGCCACCTGAATTGATTGGGGTTGTAACTCCACATCAAAAAGAATTAGAGAATTGGATAGGAGACATCAGCGCAGTCCCTAAATTAATAGAAAAATCCGGAGAGAAAAGAGTCGTGATCAGAACTGGTCCTGAGGATTTAATCATTGGTTCTGCGGGGCGCGGAGGAATAGGTAAAGGTGGTAATCCGCGCATGGCTATGGGAGGGACTGGTGACTTACTTGCAGGCTGTATTGGAGGCCTATTGGGCCTAGGTCTCTCTCCGTGGGCAGCATCGAGACTGGCAGTTCACTTGATGAGAGTTGCAGGAGATTTTGCAGGAAAGGAAATAGGCCCGGGAATCGTTGCTGACGATATACCACCCTATCTTTCTAGAGCGTTAATCACAGGACCGGTTCTTCTCCATCCACCAAAGGAGGAAGACCCTTCTTCTTCCTGATATAATCAGTGTAATTACCGTAATACTTTGTCACAACACCATCTTGTAACTCCCATATTTGGTTTACAACTTGGTCCAAGAACCACCTGTCGTGACTAACGGTAACAATTGCTCCATCATATTCGATTAACGCATCCTCCAGAGTCTCTTTTGCATCCATGTCAAGATGGTTTGTAGGCTCATCCAATAGCAATAGGTTGTTCTCTTCCAAGAGTAACTTTAGCAGAGCTATTCTTGCTCTCTCGCCTCCTGAAAGTTTACCCAAGGGCGTAGCGACCTGATCTTTGGTAAATTGGAACCTCCCTAGTGCGGCACGAATGTCTCCATATTGCATATCAGGGCGTAGAACCTCGACTTGTTTTACTGGATTTAATTTGAAATCGAGAGTTCTGTGGTCTTGGTGATAATATCCTATAATCGCTCCGGGCGCTAAATTTCTTGACCCTGAGTCCAACTCCTCATCCCCTGTGATCAACTTTAGCAGAGTCGTCTTTCCTTGACCATTACCACCTACAATTCCGATTCTATCACCCTTTGATATCTCCATATCCTGAGAATCTAATATCGGTCTTTTCAATCCATCAAATCTTTTCGATGCCCCGAGGAACTCAATAATGTCGTTGCTTGACTTATCGGCCGCCTCTAGGTTAAATCTCAAACCTTTACGTTGCTTTGGTTTTCTAGCCTTCAGGGCTTTTAATTCCTGTTGCATTCTCTCAATCATCTTGTGTTTGGCAGAAATTGACTTATCGTATTTATTCGCTGATTTCATAGATCTAAGCGCTGACTGAGTATGTGAAATCTTCTTCTCTACATTCTTTATTTTATCATCAAGGGCAGCCAAGAAATTTTCTTTTTGCTTCAAAAATTGCGAGTAATTACCCTTGTAGTTCCAATTTCGCAAATTATCAATTTCAACGATTCTAGTGCAGACTTGGTCGAGGAAATACCTGTCGTGAGAAACAATTAGCTGAGCCCCAATGAATTCATTGATAAATTCTTCAAGCCATTCAGTTGTTTGAATATCCAAGTGGTTTGTCGGTTCATCCAGGAATATTACATCGACACCAGCAAGACCCACAAGTTGCCTTGCTAAGGCTAATTTTGCTCTCTCTCCGCCCGATAGTGAACTCACTTTCATATCCATTGGATGTTGATCTAATCCCAACCTCTCGAGTATTGCCTTGGCTATGTTTGCTACGTTGCCTCCACCAGAAGCCCCTAACATTGACTGTAATTCCGAGTATCTATCCATTACCGGTTGCCAATCTCCCTCATAGAATGCTGGATCCACCATCTGTGCCTCAATAGATGCAATTTCTTCTTCTAATTCCTGAAATTGTCGACCCTTTCTAGATAGTTCTTGCTCGATTGTAGAATCTTCGTCAATATCCCTTATCTGAGTAAGGTAAGCGATGCGAATACCAGAAGCATACTCTATCTCACCAACGTCTTGTTTTTGTTCCGAGATAGTATTGAGAAGCGTAGTCTTTCCAGCACCATTATGGCCAACTATACCCACACGATCTCCTTCATTGACTATGATGTTAATATCCTGTAATACCGTGACTGGTCCAAAGGCTCTGTCGACCCCTTCTACACGAATCAACTCACGGGACATGCACCAAGGCGGCTGACGCTCGCTTATGGATTCACCGTTTACTTACCTCGGTGTTATTCTAAAAGGTAGCAAAAACGACCATTCTACATCAAATTTCAACCGAAGACAATATACCCTCACATGCACCGTGTGAGTGAGGAGAGGAATCTCCTAGGTGTAAAAAATGTCAGTGATACACGACATTCGTCGTGTCCCTGCGTTTAGGGACATGAAACTGGAATTAGACCTTCAAATGCGACTTGACAACAATCACCGGGTATGGGTAATAGGAGATATTCATGGCCATGTGGCAACTCTTAGGGCACTCATACACCGACTACATCTGGAAAAGGAAGATAGGGTAGTAATATTAGGTGACTTAATCGATAAAGGCCCTGATTCAGCAGGCGTTGTGGAATATGTCAGAAATCATCCACAGATTGTGGCAATTAAGGGTAATCACGAGCAGATGGCAGCGCAATCCCTCCAAGGAAATACGATTGAACTTAACCCAACTTGGATGGCTAAGGGTGGTGCTTCGACTTGGGGTTCATACATCGTTGCAGCGAAAGGAGATTTGCACGTTGCGAAATTGTCATTCGCTGAGGACTGTGCTTGGTTTTCCGATTTGCCAAGTCATATTGTTCTGGACAAGTGGCGCCTAGTGCATGCAGGATACCACCCAAGGATCAACATAGAAGATCAGGATGAAAAGACTCTACTCTGGATAAGAAGAGCATTTTATCGACACGACGAGCCAATTGATGAACACAGAACCATCCTTTTTGGACACACTCCTACCAGAAAATTTGGGAAAGGAGGACTAATAGCAAACTCGAAGCATTCGTTACAGGATGGTAGGCCTGCATGGATTGCTATGGATTCTTGTGCGTTTAACCAAACAAAGCCATGCTTGACTGCTTTTGATATGTCTAGCGGAGATATAACGTGGCAAAAAACACTCAAGAGCGAATATTGGTGGCTCAACACCAAACTCAGAGAGTCCAGCGTTGCTGAACATTTTGGATTAGGGGAGTTGAGAAAACGGGCAAAAAAGGTGGTCGCCGCCAGACAAAAAGCTCGAAGGCGTTTAGCGATGGCAGGTATCTATCAAACTGTGAATTCACCCATTTCTTTCCGGGTTGTGAAAAGAAAATTACCGATAACGGAAGAAAAAAATCAGCCTTCCGGAATATACCATTCTGATTCTGTAATCAACCACGCTTAACGACATTTGACGCAATCATACAAAGGTAAATAGAGGTATTACGTCAATGTATATTCATGGCGAAGGACGAAGTCAAGGAGAAGTTTAGTGCGTCTGAATCACTAGTGAAAGCATTTGTAACTGTTCTAGATAATGTAGATGTTCAGGAACAGTTCGACAAGGCATCTAAGAGAAGTGCTGAAAGTTTAGGTTCGAAGTCATTGAAGTATTATTCTTGAATAATGGAAAAGACAATCACTCCTACCTCTAGGGGAGCTTGTGGACATAACTGCAATCTCCGCTGCTGCTGTGATGTTCATCCTAGGAGCTACATCGCCTGGCCCATCATTAGCGGTTGTATTGCGTAACACTATGATAGGCGGCAGATCAAGAGGATTAGCTTGCGCGATTGGTCACGGCATCGGGTTCGGGTTTTATGCTGTTACAGTGGTTTTTGGTTTAGTCATAATAATGGAAAACAATCCTAAAATATTCACTGCATTACAAGTCCTAGGCGGCTTGTTTTTGCTCTATCTGGGTGTCGAAATGATGCGGAATTCGCAAGAGGAGGTGGAGTATTCCTCTGGAACTAGAGAGGGCTTTGTAGAAGGTTTTTTCATTGCATTTTTGAATCCAAAAATTGCTGTGTTCATGCTAGCAGTTCTCTCGAGCGTGCTAGACCCCGACCTATCGAGCAATACTAAGTGGACTATTGCAATAATGGGTATGACAATAGATACAATTTGGTATGCTCTAGTGGCCTTATCACTCTCGAATTCCATAATACTCAGCAAAATAAGGGATAATCAAAACATGTTAAACAAGGTAACTGGATTGTTAATGATTCTCTTGGCGTTGTGGACAGGGTTCCGATTAATTTACCAGTGAATCACCAATACTATTGAACTGGAGTTAAACCATCCTCCATGCCAGAACTTCCAGAAGTGGAGACGGTCCGCACTGGCCTGGCTGGTTCATGGATAGGGAAACGTATTGATGGAATTGAGTTGAGAAGGGAAGGTTTGAGATTCCCATTCCCTGAAGACCTAGAACAAAGGCTCTTTGGAAGGACTATCAAAAACGTTAGAAGACGAGCAAAATACTTGCTTATAGATCTCGATAATGACGATATTTTGTTATCACACCTGGGTATGAGTGGGAAATGGACTCTTGATGCTAGTGAATCCGATGGCAAGCATGACCATGTCGTAATCCACCTGGACGACGGCAGCATGTCGGTTTACAACGACCCACGAAGATTTGGTGTTCTAGATATTTTCAATGGCACTTCTCACAAACTACTAGATCACCTAGGTCCTGAACCATTAGGAGATTGGACTCATGAGGATTTGTATTCAAAATTGAAAAACAGAAAGAGCCCAATTAAAATCTGTCTTCTGGATCAAAAAGTCGTTGTCGGTGTTGGAAACATATATGCTTGCGAGGCGCTTTACAGAAGCAAAATTTCGCCAAAAAGAAGAGCTGACAAAGTTAAGAAAAAGGAATGCAAGATATTGGTTGAGGAGATTAAGAATATTCTCGCTGAAGCAATACGTGTTGGTGGTTCCTCGTTACGAGATTTTGCAGGAGCTGATGGAGCACTTGGATATTTCATACACCAGTTCAAGGTCTATGATAAGGAAGGAGGAGATTGTGATTGCGGAGGAGTTATTGAGAGATTAGTTCAAAGCAATCGCTCGACGTTTTGGTGTCGCTCGTGCCAAAAGTAACTAGAAATTCTCTATAACAGTCCTAACGTCCTCTACGAATAAATCGATGGGGAAGTCGTAATCACTCCATACGACCCTAGCCTTTAGATTGGTATCGAGTATGTAAGTTGGAGATGGATGGGCAACTGTGTAACCTTCGTCAGAATCATCATCCTGCTCGACAGGATATACTCCATAAGCTTGGTAAACAGTTTCCAGAGCATCTCTACTACCTGTTAAATGCGGCCAAGAGTAACCTCTTTCCTCTGTCCAGTTTCTTATTTCAGAAGGTGAATCATGTCTCCAATCTACTGTTACAGATACAATGCTGGTCTTGTTGAGTTCTTCTTGTGTCAAAGTATCCTCTACCACTTTTATGTTCTGACTAGTAACAGGACAGGTTTCATAGCATCTGGTGAACATGAAGACAAGAATTACTACTTTGCCCTCTTGGTCTGTTAGGTTCCATAGAGGTCCTTGAGCATCTTCCAAAGTGAATTTGTAAACATCACTGCCTTCCAAATCTCTACCATTGAATTTGATACTTTTCTCATCATCTTCACCGCCCCATGGATCTATACATCCAGGGCTAAGCAAAACTAAGAGCATCAAAATTACTTGTAGCCTCAATTAACCACTCCCTCCGAAAATTGATTGGGGTAGTGAAGCCTGGGTTCTCTCACACTAACTGACTGTATTCTGTTGAATACTAGCGGCCTCAGTTTTTCAGGCAAGATAGTCTCGGTATTATCATCTGAATATTTGCAAGCCCAATCAACAATTGCACTGTAATGTTCCATCCCTGACAAGCCACCTAACCAGACTAGTCCTGATTTTGTTTCAATAACGACAACATTGCGCATACTGCAGACTCCTATGCATCCTGAAATGGTGAGACTTACATTAGCTGGTGACTTACTCTTCCACTCATCTTTCAAGAAATCAACTGGAACTTCGTCGTATCCCTTACTCAGGTTTCCACAGCAACAGCCACTACAAACGATTACGTTGGCTTCCAAGAACTGTCACCTCAAGTCAATGACGGTTCGCAAGTCTTCAAGGAACAAGTCGACAGGCCAGTCGTATTCACTCCAAACAACTCTGCCCTTGAGATTCGTATCTAAGATGTATACAGGTTGCAAGTGGATTTCTTGGTATGTCTCATCATCATAAGGAACTATGTCGTATTCCTCGTATGTCTCACTTATCTGGTCACCCCATCCTGTGAGATGAGGCCAATCTAGTCCCTTATTCTCAGACCAGTTCTTGAGTACGTCAGGAGAGTCATGTCGCCAATCAATTGTTACAGATACAAATGATACTTTTGACAGTTCTTCAGCTGTTAGGTAAGACTTTACATTTTTGAGATTATTTGCAATCAAAAGGCAAACGTCATCGCACCGTGTGTAAACAAAGGCTAGCACAACTACTTTTCCTTCGTCGTCGGTTAGAGAGTAAGAGGATTGATTTTGATCTTCGAGCGTAAACTTGTGAACTTCCATTTTTTCCAAGTCTTTGCCATTGAATACCGGTCCGTCATCATCTGAGGAAAGGCATCCTGGTAGCAAAAATATCAGAGTAATTACGATTGCTCGAATTTTCATTTTAAACCACTCAATACTCTCTCCAACCGTTTCCACATTCCTTGCATGTGAGCATTCTAGTTTCAGGTTCGTCTGATGAGCGAGTCTGTTCAAGGTAAGAGAAGACTTCGATGCAATCACATTTTGGACACATGTAGTCTCCTTTGGTCAGGACACCCTTCATTTCGTCTGAATCTTTTATGACCTCATACTCTCGAGTTTCTGCCTTACTAGAAGACTGCACTGTTGAAAGATCAATTTCTTTTCCTTGTACTTTCATTTTTCCAACAGGACCTTTGTAGCCACATTTGTAGTCAGGACAATCTATGATACCAGATGGACTAGGGAATGCCATCGTACCACATGCTGGGCAGAACATACGAACAGGTCTACGTTGGTTTATATAGCGTTTTGTAATAATCCCCTTACAATTGTTTCATCAAGTGGATACTTCTGGACTGTCATATGTGGCTATGGTATGATTGGAGAGCGGCGGCAGTTGCTGACTCTGACGGCAATATATTAGACATAGAAATTTGGGATGGCTGGAAAGATCTAGATGCTTTGTGTTCTAGGATTGATATTATCTCAAACGATGCAACAACTCCTGAAGCAGAGAGGCTGTTGGAGAGATTCCCCGATTCCAAACTCAGAATACATGGATCTGCTGATTTACCACAAGCTGATTGGCCATTACCAAATCATGAAGCGATAGAATACCTAGACAAAGCTGCAATTCTATTGTCAAAAAGAGGGGTAGAAGCTGCTGCTGGAGACCCTGACAGGAGATTGGAGCATCTAATTCATGCATCTGATGAGTTGCGTGCCTCATTACTAACTATGGAAAGTAGGCTGGTTGAATGGGTCGGTCTATTCCTGCCAGAGGCTAGATTTGAGAGAGACAGAGCAGGTTTGGCAGTCAAAGTAACAGCTTCTGAGAATCTTACAACCCTAGCCGAGGAACTCAACGTTTCACTCCCTTCTACCGGACCCTCACAAAATGAGTGGGTTAGCCTAAAAGATTGGGCAACGAGTGTTAGAGACCTTGGTAGCAGGATTGAATTAATGGAGAATGTGATTAGAGAATTATCTTCAACACATATGCCCTCTCTATCTGCACTCCTTGGACCGATTCTTGCTGCCAGACTGTCAGTCGAAGCCCATGGTTTGAAGAGATTAGCACGATTACCCGCTGGAACAATGCAGATACTAGGCGCAGAGAAAGCCTTCTTCAACCATCTAAAAACTGGTGCACCGTCTCCTAAACACGGGCACATCTTCATGCACCCATGGATTTCTCGCTCACCTCGCTGGGTAAGAGGCAAGATTGCGAGAATGGTTGCAGCGAAAGCTACCATTGCTGCAAGATGTGATGCATATGGCGGTGCAGCATGGGGTAGCAAAGAGGTTGATGAGGTTGCAAAAAAGGTTGCAATAATTCGTAGTGAGAATCCTAAACCTCCAATGAGGTGATTATCTGGGAAAGAAAAGGCGTCTATCTTGGGCAGTAATGATAGACGGTAAAGCGATTTGGAGTCTAAATGCTGTTCCAAAGCAGTCAGTATATGGCGAGACTCTTAGAAAATTTCGTGGAGAAGAATACAGACGATGGGACCCAACAAGGTCTAAGTTAGGTGCAGCGATAGCCAGAGCTAGAAATAGTCAGTATGAACTATTACCAGATGAAGGTGACACCTGCCTGTATCTAGGCGCAGGGCATGGAACGTCAATTTCCCATATCTATGACCAAGTTTGTGGACAGAATAACGTCAAACAAGGAAGAATAATTGCCGTAGATATCTCAACAAGATGCTTGAGAGATCTTATTCACATGTCACAGAGTAGACCTGGCTTAGTTCCAGTATTGGGAGATGCCAGAAAATCAGACAAATGGGGCTTGATGGTGCCCAACAAAGTAGATTGGATTTTACAAGATGTTAGCCAAGCTGACCAGTGTGAAATTTTTGTAAACATGGTAAAGAAATTCCTGAAGCCCGAAGGAAAAGCGCTACTATCGCTAAAAGCTGCCTCTGAGAGATTTTCAAAAGACAGCGATAAAGAAGTATTCACAGCAGTAAGAGAACAGTTAGAAAGTGAGGGTTTTACTGTTACTGAGCAAATCAGCCTACACGGCTTAGAGGACAAGCACTGCCTTTATTTTGTCAGAAACTAACTCAGATATCCCCTTCAACACGTGGTGCTAGGAAATACTCAACGTGACCTGCGCCGTCTGCAAAGTCAAATGTGATTTTTAGAGGGAAGTTCTCTCCAAACCTGAGATTCACGTTTTCAATACCTTGGAATATTTTAGCCAGAGGGATTAGGTAGGTCAATGAGTATTGAGACCTTGCAGGTTCTGAGCAATCTATTGCCAATAGTTCATCCTTGGAGAAATCGGCATTTACTTCACTATTTGGTCCCTTGACATTTACCGAAAATTGTGACTCTGTCAGTGACATGTTTACCAAATCACTAACTAATTTTGATGCACGAATGGCTTGCGCAAGTTCTGCCCCAGAGATTGTGACTCCACAAGGCAAGTCTAATTCTGGAACGTTCGGTGGATTCAGTGTTGTATTATCCAGAGGTCTCATGGTAAGATCAATTCTTCCGATTTTGACGCTGACTTGCCCTGTCGCATCATCGTGTGACATGTAGACTGCATCTGTTCCTTGTCCCTGTGTTAGAATCTCTTTCAGTTTCCTCATCTCAAGACCAAGTTTTGTGTCGTCTACATCCCATGTGTCAAATGCAGCACTATCCACATCCATTCTGATCATCGCCACGTGTGACGGGTCAACAACTCTTACCGATAGTCCATCTTCTCCGAAGTCTAATCTTGCCTCCTCGACAACGACTCCAAGAGTTTCAACAATCGTTCGCATAAGTTCTTGACGGGCTGTAATGTTCAACATAAGCGCATCCCTACATTTACCCTGCAAATTGGGAGGCTTATGAACCTTCTAATTGATAATGCTACAAAACGCGCGCCTGTAAAGTAAAATCGACTGTTCGAAATTCTAAGAGATGGTTTCATGAATGGGTATCTCTTGGAATTGGTATGGCAGAAGTTAAACCACTTCTCAACGAAGACGGAAAGCCATGCAAAGTCGCTGTTTTAATACCGACAATAAATAATGCAGATGAACTTGAAGTAGTCCTTGAAAGACTATCAAAACAAACCTATCCAGACCTGGAAATTGTCATTTCTGACTCAAAATCAAAAGATCACACAAAGGAAGTGTGCAAGAAATATGGCGCTACGTGGATCGATGACCCCTCAAGGAACAGAGCTGATGCTTGCAATTTTGCACTTGAGCAGATGGACCACGATATTGTCTTATTCACCGATGATGACACAATACCTCCACTAGATTGGGCTGAGAAGCTGGTTAGATGGTTTGAAGACCCAAACGTTGGTGCAGTAGGAGGCCCAAACTTCGCTCCAGATAACGATACATTTGGAGCCAAATGTGCTGACGTCGCTTTTTGCACAAAATACATGACAGCGGGAACTAGATACGGAGCACAGCCCAAAGGAAAATTGGTCCCAATCACACACAACCCCGGTGTAAATTGCGCTCACAGAATGGCAAATTTGCGAGAGGTTGGATTCTTTGAGAAGGGATGTATAGGTGCAGAAGACGTAGTGCTGGATGCAAAGATTCAGCGTGCAGGGCACAAATTATTCATCGACCCAGAGAATGTTATGCC
>CEUM01087065.1_pt1 | contig 11584 bp, 9 predicted proteins | sample 356421 | NCBI WGS metagenome assembly CEUM01 (sample SAMEA2622716, study PRJEB7988) | marine metagenome | biome: marine biome (ENVO:00000447); feature: surface water layer (ENVO:00002042); material: "saline water (ENVO:00002010), including plankton (ENVO:xxxxxxxx)" | depth 5 m | reverse complement strand
CGACTCGACTCGACTCGACTCGACTCGACTCGACTCGACTCGACTCGTTCGCGGTGGACATGGCGCGGTCGTCGCGCGCGTTCGACGGCGCGCGAGACGCGCTTCGGCGCGCGTCGGCGCTCGCGGCCGGCGGCGGCGGGGACGCGCGAGACGGTGGCGGCGCGCGCGGTGCGGACGCGTCGGCGCGGCGCGCGGTCGTGGAGGCGTTGGACGCGCATCACGCGCTGAGCGCGCAGGCGGAGTGGGCGATGGGAGACGACGTGCGGGCGTACGCGGAGGCGACGGAGGCGGGCGCGGCGGCGAGCGGCGCGGGCGCGGCGGCGTACGAGGCGTTGGCGCACGTCGGGAGATCGTGCAGCGCGAGAGCGTTCGTGGAGAGGTTTGGTAGGGTGGCGTTGATGCTGGGAGAGCGCGTCAAGGCGGCGGAGGAGGGGGAGGCGAGCGCGGAGACGAGGGCGGCGTGCGAGGCGTTGAGAGAGACGCTGACGCGCGCGGGCGGGTTGGTAGACGTGCCGGGCGTGCGTAAGGAGGCGTCGACGGCGATATCGACGGCGGCGGGTGGGTTGTTGCGCATGCTCTCGCAGTCGAGCGTGGATGGATTCGCGTTGGCGACGACGTGCGCGCGCGCGCACCCGGGACCTCTGCGGTCGCACCTGCGAGCGCTCGAGGAGGCGTGCGGGAAGACGGTGAGCTCGTGCGCGGACGCGGACGCGCGACGAGGCGCGATTCGGTGCTTGGCGGCATTGCCTCGAATCGCCGGAGACGCCGGGTCGTGGAGCGAGCACGCGAGACGCGTGATGTACGCGGCGCACTCGGCTATGAACGACGCGTTCGAAGGCGCCGAAGACGGCGAATCAAAACGTCAACTGGAAACGACGCTCGCACCGCAAAACGAGCCGGTGCCGAAACCGATCGTCGACGGTAAGTGGACGCTCGGCGCCATAGAGGCGGTCATCGCGATGATGGAGTGTTTGGAGGAGATGCTGACGTCGCGATTCGCATGTCCGGTGAACGTGCCGTGCTCCGCCGCGACGACGCTCGTGTCGCGCGCGCTCGCGTGCGACGGCACGGCGATATCGGCGGTGCCTGGATTGCCACCCTCGCTCGTCGCTCCCGAACTCATCCTCGCCTTACCGCGCATTCACCGCGCGGCTTTGGGTGTGATGAGAGCGCTCTTGGAGTCGGCGCGAACGTCAGCGTTACCGCAAGGCGGTCGCGTGGCGAGAGCGCTCGAAGGCGTGCTGCGAATCGGTGCCCCGACGCCGAGCGATGTTGAAAACGGTGAACCCATTCGTCACTGTATGCGCGTGCGAGCGGACGCGCACGACACCGTCGCCGTCGCGTCGTACGCGCTCGGCGGCGCGTTTGCGAGCGGCGAACTCGCATCCGCCGTCGCCGCCTACGTCATTCAAGATTCCAAACCATGCGGCACGGGTAAGTGCGCGCTCGCGCTGAAGTCCGACAAGAACAAATCTGGATCGAAGAAACGCAAGAAGGGCGGCACCTGGGGGAGCGCCACGGCGGAGGGATTGGATGATTTGACGACCGCCGCCGTCTTGGACGACATGAGCGGCCCGACGGCGGGCAGCGCGGCTTTGGACGCCTTGCGCTTGCAGACATCCGCGCTGCGCGCCATCGCGGCGTTGTGCACCACTGGCGGTGCGATGATTACCCCCGGGATTCGGTCGAGAATGGATGCCGCCGTGGCGCAAGCCGCCACGCACTGTTGCGATTTAGCGTCGCCATGGATTGAAACGGACGCGAGTCGCGCCCACCGTCGCGAAGCCGCGTTGGACGCGCTTCTCGCGTCCGTGCTCGCGCCGAGGCCTTTCCGGTCGCCCAACTTACCCCTGGCGGTGTCTCTCTTCTCCAAGGGATCGCACGAACAACAGACATCGCGACAGTGTTTACGGGCGTCGCTCGCGCTCAACGCGTTGCTCCATCCGGCGGCGCCGCCTCTGGCGTCTCAAGCCATAGCTCCGCCGGTCGAACGCGCCGAGCCCGGAGGCGCGGCCGCGACGCCGCAGTGGGGATCGCTCATGTCGATCGAGAAGCAAACGGACCGGGCGGACGCCGCGGACGCGCTGCGAGCGAGCGTCGCCGATTATTACAAGACGTCGACGGCGGAACCCGTCGCGCCGCCCGCCGTCGAACCGCCCGAGGCGCGCGCCGACGGAAACGACGACGACACCGCACCGGCCGCGCGCGACGACGACGTTCACGAACTCCACATGGACGACGCTCCCACCGCCGCGCCCGCGCCGGCGCAGAAACCGGACTCGACGTCCGCGTTCCGAGACGCGCCGACGGACGGCTTCGCCTCCGCCGCCGCCGGGCCCGCGTTCGCCGCCTCCGCGCCCGTCGTCGAACCGCCCGACGATTTCATCTCCTTCTCCGCCCCGACGTCCGCGCGCTCGAACGCGGACATGTGGGAAACCGCGCGCGAACCGGTCGGTCTCGGCACCGGTGCGTCCAAAGTCCCCGTCGAGCTCTCCGACGATTCCGACGGCGAGTTGCCGGAAATTCACAGCGGCGGCGACGACGACGACGACGACGAGAATGACGACGACGACGACGACGAGAATGACGACGAGGACGAGGAGAACGAATAGACTTTTTAATTAGCGCACCATTCATAGATCCATGAATGGTGCACCATCGCCGCCGAGCGCGCACCCTCGTCTTCCCCGCGCGCGTCGACGCCTCGCCGTCCCGCCGGTCAGACGGTCGAGTCAATTCATCTTTCATTTATTCATCGCGACGTCACACCGCGCCCCCCCCCGTCCGAATTCATGAGCGCCGAGGACGCCGTCAAGGCGATACGAATCAAGACGGGTTCGCTCAGGCGTCTGTTCAGGGAACGCGCGATGTACGCCGACGAAGTCAAGATGGGCCAGGAAAAAGTGGCGCGCATGAAATCCGACGCGAGCGTCGATCTCGCGGATTTGAGACAACAGGTGAGGTCGCTTTCGCGCGCGCGTCGCGTCGCGCGTTCGGATTTCTTTGTTCTTTCGCACGCGGTCGGTGGATTGACGCCGACGTTGACGCGCAGGAGAACGTGCTCGAGGAGAGCGAGATGATGGTCAAGGACAACGCCACGCGCGTGCACGACGCGTACGATTCGCTCGCGGCGACGACGGAACATTTCGAGGGTGACGCGGAGGTGACGATGAGCGAGGAGTATAAATTGGCGTTGGAGCTGATGGCGGAGGTGGAGGAGGCGTCGGGGAAGTGAGCGCGCGCGAACGGAATCGTTGTAGTGTCCATCTACGCGCCGCGCTATGTTGAGAATTTCAATGAAGAATGAGACGCGCGCGCGCGTCGCTAGGCGATGGAGAAACCATCGTTGGATCGTCTTCGAGCGTTTGAGGAAGGATCAGCGACGACGTCGACGAGAGGCACGTCGTCGGCGTCGGTCTCGGCGTCGGCGTCTAATTTCCCGCTCGCGAGCGCTCTGTTTTTCATTCCGTCCCACTTGTACTTGTTGTATCCTATCACCCCGGCCAGGCACAGTATCAGCCCGGCGACGTTGGTCATCCCGAACGTATCGCCGAAGACGACCATGCTGAGCAAGATGGCGGCGATGTCCTTGACGACGCCGAACATCATCATGGTCAACGCGCTCGTCTCGTTTAAGAGTTCAAACTCAGCCAAAGTCAAACAAAACGCCATCAACGCCCCGACCCCGAAGACGACCATGTCGACGAAGACGTCGATTGGATTCGAAAGCCACTTGGAGTGCGGAATCGTGTACCACCACTGCTCTTTGAGACACGAAAACACGAACACCACGGCCCACATCAACGGATAGACGAGGTACACGAAGACGACGGGATGGTCGAGCAAATACGTCTCCTTGATTCCCTTGGCGTGATCCCCCGGCGCGTTCGAGTCGCGATGCATCACACGCTGCGCTAACGTCCATCGCAACGCGCTCATGAGCGCGGCGGTGAGACAAATACAAAATCCCAAGACGTCGAACTGCGCGTCTCCCTCCACCGACATGATTTGCCCCACCGTCACCATGGCCACGACGGCGCCTAAAAACCACGTCGGTCTCTCAAATCTAAACACAAACGCCAACAACAACGTAAACACGATGGAGCTCGTCTTCGCCACCGTGTACACGCTCACCGTGATGAACACCAACGACAAATTACTCAACGCGATGTCCAGTCCCATGGTCGCCCCCACCGGCGCCACCGCGCGCCAATACACATCGTGCGGCACCTCTTCCCGCCGTCCTCGCTTTCTCTCCGCGTGATCCGTCACCCCAGCCCTCACCGCGATCCTGGCCAACAAGAACTGAATCGCAAACTGCATCGACGTCAAAAACAACGGCGCCGGGAACCCTCCTCTCTTCGCGCCCAAAATCTGTTTATTAAACATCGCCAACCCCGTGCTCGTGGCGAACCACGTCAACACCAGCAACCCACACTTGAGCGCCCGCTCGCGCACGTCCGTCATCACCCTCTCCGTCGCGTCCGCCCCCTCCCTCGAGCGTTTCCTCCGCACGTACCGACGAACGGCGTTTTGAATCTTTACGATGGCGCGCCCTCGCGCGTCTCTCACGGCGACGCTCGCCGACGTCGCGCGCGGTGATCTCGCGTCTCGCTCTCGCGCGCGATCGCCCGCATCCTTCGACGCGAGCGGCCGCATGTCCTCGCGCGCGCGTGGACGACGCGAGGACGCGACCGCGCGAGGACGCGCGCGCGTCAGTCTCCGGCGCGGGATGCACCGACGACGCGCGAGCACGTGTCGCATCGTCGTCCCGACGCCCGACGACGAGGGCGAGGGGACGACGACGCGCGGTGGGGATGACGGTGGGGACGTCCCGTCGGGGGCGACCGATGGGGGCGATGGGGTCGCGGCGGGGGCGACGACGACGGGACGCGAAGACATGTGCGTGCGATTCGATTCGATTCGATGGATTGCGATTCGACGGTCGTCGCGCGAACGCGATCGATGAGGCGATGAAGCGAGACGAGACTGACGAGCGCGCGGTTCGTGACGCGCGAGACGCGCGCAGCACGCGATCGGGAACGTTCACGATGGAGGAGTTTCGATTGAATAAACGAGGTCTCGGCGTGTCGTCGCAGCAACGCTTGGACGCGTTGACGGAGGGACGCGGGAGCGAGGCGGCGTCGGTGTCGGCGTCGGCGTCGGCGTCCAAGAGTGAGCTTCGGGAGGAGGTGGATGAATTCATCATGGGAGTGGCGGATTTAGATTTCGTCGGGGTGCTGGGCACGGGATCGGGCGGCGTGGTGCGGCGCGCGCGGCACAAGCGCACCGGCGAGGCGCTGGCGGTGAAAAATATCGCGATTTCGTTCGCGAGAGACGATGATGGATGGAAAAGAATCATCACTGAGCTTCGAACGTTGCATAAGAGCACGTGTGAGTATATCGTGCGGAGTCGAGGGGCGTATTTCGATCAAGGGAGCGTGAGTCTCATCATGGAGTACATGGACGGCGGAACGATGAGCGACGCGACGAAAGTGCTCGGACGATGGGAAGAGGAGGATCTGGCGGCGACGACCGCCATGCTCGCGGATGGATTACATTATTTGCACACGACGCTCAACGTGGTGCATCGAGACATCAAGCCGATTAACGTGTTGTTGAATTTGCGCGGCGAAGCGAAACTGAGCGATTTCGGCGTGAGTGGATATCTCATCGACGCGAGCAAGTGTCACTCGTGGGTGGGCACCGTGACGTACATGTCCCCGGAGCGCATTCAAGGCGATTCGTACGAGTACACCGCGGACGTGTGGAGCATGGCTCTCACCATCGTCGAGTGCGCCCTGGGAAGATTTCCTTACAATCCACCCGACGTCTCGAGACGGTTTAGTTTTTGGGATTTGCTCGACATCGTCGTCAAAGATCCCGTGCCGCGGTTGCGTCCGGAGCTTCAGATATCGGATGAATTCGATAATTTCGTCGCCCTCGGCCTGAACAAGGATCCGAGCGGTCGCATGCTGGCGAGAAACATGATCGCGCACCCTTGGATTTTCGGCCGAGACAGAAGTGACGACAAGCGTCGTCTCGCCGAGCTCACCGCTCGCGTCTTGGCGACGAAAAACGCTTCGTCAATTTAATAGCCATCAATCACAGGCGGCATTGTAACATCCACGTGTAGAACGCAGCGCACGGTCCTCGCCCGTTCGTCTCGTCGCCGCACTGTTCGCCTCTCGCGATGCGTCTCGAGCTCGCCCCTGGCGGTGCAACGCCCAGTGAGCTCGAGCGCGCGCGCGTGGACGTCTCGAGCGCGCTCGATGACGCGCGATCGTTTCTCGCGCGTCGAGACGCGCCGCGCGCCGCACACGCGTTCGATGCGGTGGCGCGCGCGCGTTTCTTCTTCTCGCGCATTGAGTCGCAGGCGGCGTTCGAGCTCGCTTTGGACGCGCTTTCGCTCGCCGCGCACGCGGTAACGACGGGCGACGACACGCACGACCCGACGCGACTCGCCGGGGCGGAGCTCGGATCGAGCGCGGCGACGGTCGTGGCCTCTGTGATTCGAGACGCGGAGGCGAGACGAGACGGTTACGCGCGCGCTGCGGCGACGAGGGGCGTGGATGCGTTTCTGAGGGGCGTCTTGCGCGCGAGAGAGTTGGCGAAACTGTCGTCGAGCGCGGTGACGTCGAGCGTGTTGGCGTTGATGGCGATCGGGAGCGAGGAATCGTCTCGCGCCGCGGCGGCGGCCGCCGCCGCCGCGTTGGGGGAATTCGCGTTCGAGACGCCCGCTGCGGCGGCGCAGTACGCGTACGCGTACGCGTACGGTGTCATCGAAAACGATGGATTCGACGCGGCGTGCGCATTGTTGGAGGCGTGGGAAGTGATGGATGTCGGGGACGAATACACCGTCTCGCGTAAGAGTTTGTTCGGCGGCGGCGCGTTGCGCAGAGTCATGGAAAACGTTTTCGTCTCGGGCGCCGTTTCGAAAGCGACCATGGTAAATCTCGCGAGACGATGCGAAACGGACTCACGGATCGGGAACGTGTACGTGTTGGGCGCCCTTTTCCGTTCGAGTGCGGCGTTGAAGGATTTGGAGCTCAAGGCGATGTGTGCGCAGACGATGGTGAGTACGGCGAGCGTGTTAGAAAAGTGGTTAGCGACGTCGACTCGTGACGTTACGCTCGAAGCGCGAGCGTTGGCGTGTATTTCCTCGTATTCTGCGTGCGTGGACATAGACGAGTCGAATGGGCCGCTCCGATCTTTGAAGACACTCTTGGCGAGAGCGACGCTGAAAGTATTTTCGCACACGCACGGATCGCTCTTACACTCTCTCGCGGAGAGGAAAACGCCTCAAGACGCTTCGCACATCTTACACGATCTGACGACGTCTCCGATTTACATGAATGCGCACTTCATCGCGGAGGCGGTCTCTCGTGATGACGGCGTCGATCCGTCGGCGGCGTTTCCGATGCTCGCTGAATTCGCGAAACACTCGTACGAAACAGCGAGAGAGTTAAACTCGCGCGACTACGCCACTTGGGTCAACGCGCTCGACATCGCAATCATTCGCGCTGCACGAGCGCACGTGTACGAATTCGTCTTGGTGGTGTTGAAACACACTCTTCGAGGACGACTCGATTCGCACGTCACAGAGGCGTTACACGTGCTGGGACACATGGAGTTCGCGAGGACGACGAGCGTTGAGTACGCTCAAGTGCTCGGTGCGATCGCGAATGTGTTGATCAGTCTTCCACCTGCGGGGGATGCGCCGATCGCGTTGGCTTTTCTCGAAAATTTGCCGATTCTCGCCGATTCGTGGGCGTCGGACAACGTGTTGGGTGCGCGAATTCATCTGTCGCTCAGGCTTTTACCATTCATCCTGTCCAAAGTATCTCGCGCACGCGTGATGCGCGCGGTGTGTCCGTACATTCGTCAGTGTTGCGATCACGATTCGAAAACGGTGGTGAAAGCGGCGCACGTGGTGTACGTGGGAATTTTCCACGTGTGTCCCGAGCTCAACGACGAAGTCTTTCCCGAGTACATGTGCATGGCGCTGGAGAGATACCCCACTTCGACGCCTTTAGAACCGTTCATCGCGGCGGTCGGTCTCGTGACGAAGTTCGGCGAGGCGGGCAGTGAAATCGCCCTGTTCATTGCGCAGAAGTTGATTCAAAAGGTACGAATCATGGATGCCGCCACGACGGAAGCGCCGCCGGCGAGCGACCCGCCCGTGGAGGCGTTGCGACGTTTACTCTTCCAACTCGTGACGCTAGTGGATTTCCCACTCATTCCAGCCATTCAAGAGATGTTACAGGACGCCGTCCTGAGCACCGTCGACCCGGGGGCGCGCGAGAATCAATACCAGACGCTCGCGTACACGGTGATGCGATGTCCCGATTACGCGCGCAAACCTATGTGCGTCGATTGGATCATGGCCATGTCGAGTAAACTTTAGTGATGATTGTAAGAATACAAGTAGAAGAATTGTAGCGAGCGACTAGAGCGAAAACGCTTTGCGAATGTCCTCAAAGAATGCGGTTGGATCGCGTTGGACTTGATCGATCCCATCCTGAATCCACTTCGTGCCGAGCTTGATTCGATGTTCGTTCGTCGGCATGCGGTACAGGTAGGCAAGACGTCGAAGCGCCGCGGCGGCCGGGCCTTCGAGCGTGATGTCGCCGACCGGAAACGCCACGGCGGCGTCGAGGCTTCCAAGAACCATCATGTCGCCGAGGTGTTGATAACGGAACGGCAACTCGGTTCTACCGTTCATGGACGCCCAAATGTTCCACGCCGCGTAATCGGCTTGCTGGAACGCCACTTGCGCGGTCGACGGTAATTCGTCGTGGTTCGCATCCATGACATCGGCCGAGCTCGACGACGCGTCACCGACGGCGTAGATGCGAGAATGCCCGTTCACGCGAAGCGTCGCGTCAGTTTTAATCTTCTTCTTCGCCGTCGTCGCCACCGGCCAGTCACTCGGCGTCTCGGCGCGTTGACCGACGGTCCAACACACGATATCGTACTCCTCTTCCCGTTCGTTTCCTTGATCATCAAAAATGAACACACCGGCCGCCTCGCTCGTTGAATCGTCCTCGACGAGCTTTCGCAGTCGAGACACGCGTCCGTCGACGACGTTGACGCCGTCCTTTTCCAAAATCTTCATCGCCGCCTCGCGCTGCCCGGACGGCGCCGACGCCATCACTTTCCCATTCGGCGTGACCACATCCACCGATCCACCGCTCGATTTCCCATTCACGCGCTCGGCGATGACGGACGCCAACTCCACCCCCGACAACCCTCCGCCGATGACGGCCACCCGCGCGCGTCTCCCTTCATCCTCCAATCGTCGAAGCGCCCTCACGATTCGCACCGCGTCCCTCTCCGTGTTCAATCCAATCGCACACTCTCTCGCTCCGACCACCCCACCGTCGCTCGTCGTCGTCCCGAGCGCCAAAACCAAGTAATCGTACGTCAACGTCGTCCCGTCCGCCAGCGCGCACGTCCCGCCTCCCGAACTACACGGCGTCCCGTCTCGCGTCTCCCCACCCTCATCCGGCGCGAACGATCGAACCTCTCCCTTGACGTGCGTCACCCTCGACGTCGGCGCGAGTAAATCATCGAACGTCGGCGCCACTTCCCACGGTTCCATCGTCTCGTTGACGAGCTCGTACAGCAGCGGTTTGAAGACGAAGGCGTCGTTCCTGTCCACGACCGTGATCTCCGGTCGCGTCCCTTCGTCGCGCGTCCAATCGAGGGCGTCGAGGCGAAGAGCGGTGTACAGCCCACCGAAACCGCCGCCGAGGACGAGCACGCGCGGGGGCGCGGGGGCGGTGGACGACGACGCGCGCGCGGTCGACGTCATCGCGGAAGAGACGACGACGGGCGAGGCGCGCGAACGCGCGAACGCGGAGCGTCGCGCGCGACGCGAGGACGAGGACGAGGCCGACGCGCGCGCGGACGCGGGCGCGACGCGCGACGTGGCGGAGACGACGGGCATCGTCGGCGTCTAGAAGTGGTGTCTCGAAGCGGCGGCGGCGAAGAAGAAGCTCTTGATTTTACAAATCGCGCCGTCTCGTCCTCGAGGGCGACGATGCGCGCGTCCGAAGCGACGCTCTCGCGTGCGTCAGCACTCTGAACCTCGCACGCGCGTCGCGCCGTCGGCGCCGAGCGTGTATAATTTTTGTCGCTCGCACCTCGCGACGTGCCGAAAACAAAACGTCGCGCACGGCAACGGCGCGCCGTCGCACTCCTCCACCGCGCACTGCGTCGCCCGCCCGATGGTCTCCCCGTCCTCGGCGACGCGAGCCTCGATCACCTTCGCCTCGGCCTCCCTCGAACCGGCGTGTCCACGACGCATCTCGAAGACGCGATGCTCGCGCTCGAGGTCGTCGAGCAGACGCGCGTACCGCTCTCGATACGACGCGCGCAAGTCTCGCATCCGTCGCAAACGTCGCTCCACGAGCTCGCGCTGCGTCATCTCGTTCGACGCGTTCGTCGCGCCCTCCTTCGACGGGTTCATATCGCCGTCGACGCCGCCGAGACCGATCTCCTCGTCGTCGCCGTCGTCGCCGCCGCCGGCGCGCGTCGTCGTCGCCGCGCCTCGCGTCGACGTCCCGACGTCGAGTCCGAGTCGTCTCGCCACGCGCTCGCGAAGGACGACGTCGCGATCGATCGTCTCGGACGTCGTCGTCTCGTCGACGGGCGCGTCGCGCGCGTCGGGAACGCCGGCGTCCCGCGCGCCGTCGAGGTCGATGGCGCTCGACGCGGGCGCGCGATCCTCGCTCGCGCGCGCGTCCGCGACCGACGGCGCGCCGTCGGCGGCGACCATGACGCGAGGCGTCTCCGACCGCGCGTTCGTCGCGCGCGCGCGACGAACGCGGTCGCCTTGTGACGCCGCGCGCGCGAATTGTCGAATCGTCACACCATGGCGACCGGCGCGCGCGCGCGCGTTTCGGCGCCCGTACGCGCGTGCGTCGCGCCGCGCGCGCGGTCGACGCGATGCGGGACGATCGTCCGCGCGTCGTCGACGTCTCACGCGCTCGATGACGTCCTCGAACGCGCGAGGGAAGCGATCGATGCGCGAGGCGGGTGCGCGTACGCGCTGTGGGGACACGGCTCTCACCTCGGGTTACCGGCGAATTGGTACCTTCGCGTGGACGACGAGGCGTTCGTGGAGGAGACGATGAACGCGGAGTTGTGTTACGTGAGCGGGCGGGCGAAGGGGCGGCGTGGGGAGTGCTGGGAGGTGGACTTTAGTGGACACGCGCAGACGCTCGAGTTGGACGACGCCGAGGCGGCAATGCTGAGCGCGTGGACGCGGACGGGGTACTGGGCGAGCGAGGCGTGCGTGAACGAATACGTGGATTTGGAGATGATGGATGCGGATGAGAGGGAGGGCGCTTTGCGGATCGGGATGAAGATGAGGGGGGGACGGGTGACGAGCGTATTGACGCTGGACGCGACGACGTGGCGGCCAAAAAAGTTGGCGGTGGCGGTGTGCGGCGATGAAGACGTGTGGACGTTCGAGGATTGGAAGACGAGCTCGTGTGGGGTCGTGTATGCGGGGACGACGACGTTGTACGGCACGAACGGGGGGACGCAGGAATTCATCGCGCACGGCGTCGCGGCT
>CEUM01137798.1_pt1 | contig 11591 bp, 10 predicted proteins | sample 356421 | NCBI WGS metagenome assembly CEUM01 (sample SAMEA2622716, study PRJEB7988) | marine metagenome | biome: marine biome (ENVO:00000447); feature: surface water layer (ENVO:00002042); material: "saline water (ENVO:00002010), including plankton (ENVO:xxxxxxxx)" | depth 5 m | reverse complement strand
TATAATCCCCGCCAATGATATCAACGCGGTAGCGAGTACCCAGTCCGGCCGCGTTCAGCAGGATGCATGCATCGATGAGCTGATGGTAGTCTCGTCGCTGATCCCCGACACCGCCGACACAGACAAAACGCGTGATTTCGCACTCATTTTCCTCTCCTGCTGAACTGCCGTAAAAGAATGAAGGACAAAGCAGGGGTGTGCCGTGATTTTCATTTGTCCTTTCACTGAGAGTGAACAGGTTGGTCTCTGGAATGGAAGGCTGTTTCACTGTGGAGCGATCGAATTTGCTCCTGTGGTGCACGTACGCATATAGCTCGGAGGCGTTGAGTTCCTCCCAGTGTGGTGAATCCATCAGACCGTCATTCAGCCAGTATTCAAAGAGTGTGTTGAAAAACAGGGCGCGGTGGTTTGATTGATTGAGTGCCGACACGCAGTCGCCAACGCTGTCCGGGGTCAACACATGGAAAAATGCAACGTCCACCCCTTCAACGTCCGCCAATGTCTCGAGTATGTCTCTGCTGCTTCGATGCTCACTGCGCAGTATGAAATCGACGCTGAGTCCGACCGCGCTGAATTGTTTAATCAGTGAATGAAATGTTTCCTGATGTGAATGCGTTGGTTCAACGATAGCCACACGGTTTGCTCGGTCCGTGCTGCTCATGATCCGAGAAAATTCGTGCAGCGAGCGGCACGCGTATACACCGGCTGCAGATGCTGAAGGAATAGGACTGCCTTTGCTGAAACCTTCCGTTATTTTAAGTAGATTACCTATGGCTTCCTCTGCTGAAGCCGATCGGGATAAATGGTTCAGGATGTTCGCTGACATTGTTTCCCACAGTGGTTTTTCTGAGTGTATGCGGGCGCATTTCTCAGCAAAGACCAACGGGTCGTCATCAATGAAAGCGTGCTGCCCGTCTTTAAAGGAGTACCCCTCTGCTCCTACAGATGTGGCGACTACGGGCAGGCCGCAGGAGGCTGCGCTTCCAATTTTCCCTTTTATACCAGCTCCATAGGTCAATGGTACAATCATGGCTCGATAGTTGGCCATATGCGGGGGGAGGTCTTCGACAAATCCCACAACCACGACCGCAGGGTGATTTGCAATTACTTCAGGAAGTTCGTCTGCATGCTTGCCGATCAGATGAAGTCGGGCATCCGGGAGTAGTTCCTTCAGGTGTGGATAGGCTTCATTCAAAAACCATTTAATGGCATCAATGTTGTGCGGAACCCGGTAGTTGCCAAGAAATACGAAGTCTTTTCGTTCATCAAAAGACGTAGTCGGTGGGATCGGTTTGTGAATATTGCTAACAACATATATGGGCTTTTCAACATTGAAAGCGCGTGCGATATCCCGTCCTTCTGACGACCCGACAGCCACGATGCCGTCGGCAACGTCGTAGAGTTTTGATTCCACTTCAAAAAACGAATCGGCAAGGGCAAGGTCTCCATCGTCGGCGGTAATTCCATACTTTCGATAGTATTTCTTGGCATGGTAATCCATCGTGTCGACGATGACAGGGACGTCGGTGGTCTTTTCCCGAATTTTCTTAACTGCCCGATAGGCGCTGGTGATCCAGTCGGTTCCCCACAGATTGGTAAACCATACCTGACTCAGCCCGTGTGCAATCGTGGAGTTGACTATGGCATCACTCTTTCTTTTGATGAAGTGAAACTCAATGCCATCAGCAAACATATCCAAATAGCGCTGGTCTTCAGACGTAGGTAGCCACCAGTGGTAATGGATGGTATATCCTGCTCCGATCAGGCTGGATACTATCTCATACACCCTCAAGTTTGCCGAACTGGCGTCGGGTCTCGGGAGGTAGTCACTGAAGAAACCAATGCATCGATCACTTAGCGTATGAGTGATTTTGGAGCGAGGAGTTTCTTCGTGGTTCGTTTTGGACTTCATATTGTTTGCACCTACGTGGCGGCTGGCAGTGTTGTTTCCGTTTGAAACGCGTCAAAAAAATACCACCGTCAGTTACGATGCAAAAAGGGTTCTCATTAACTGCCTTTCTGGTCAGAAAGCCATTTTCGCGCTTTGAGAGTCAACCTTTTTGAGTAATTCAAAAGGGCGTTGAAGCGTTCCTCGGAGTGAAGTCCCACCGTGCGGTTGTGGTGACTTCTGATGCTGTACATTGTCTTGGGGATGTGGACAAAACGTGCGTTATTCATGGCAAATCGCAAATAGCACTCGTGGTCGTCCGCCATTGCCGATTCGTCGTAAAATCCATACTCAAGGTGCAATGAGCGCCTGTACAGTGTCGCCACTCCACACAAGTACCAATCACCGAATGATTTTTCAAAGTCATAATCAGGCAATTTGAATTCGCGCATGATTCGCTGCTGATCATCGATGACGAACATGTCGCAGTATGCAAAATCTGCCGTGTCATCGTCCAGCGGCTTGGCTAACTCGGAAAACATCTGCGGGTGCACGATGTCATCAGAAGCGATGAACGTGCAGTAATCCCCCGTGGCCATCTTGAAACCACGGTTGTAGTTTTGGGTTGAGCCGAGGTTGGTCTCGCTGGGTTCAAAAAAGATCGTCCGCCCCGGTCTATTGTATCGTTTATGAATTGTTCGTTCGATCTCGTCTGTTTCACTGTTATAGCGAGCGGCAAAAGAGACCTCTTCAACGTCCAGGTTCTCAATCCAGGCAGAAATGACGTCTGCCGAACCGTCCAGCGAGTGATCATCCACGATGATGATTTCGATCTCCGGGTAATCTGAAAAATAGATGGAATCCAGGCATGCTTCTATGTATTGAGCGTGATTATAGCTTGGAATAACAACAGATATTTTTTTCATCGTGGTAGTATGTATTTGGGTTGATTCTTTTCGTGAGCGGATGTTTCTTGTCACACCCGGATTGCCACGCCGAAGAAGAGGGTGAGCCAAATAATAACCCAGGATTTATGCAATTATGTACCCTCGCCGATCAAGGTTGTCTAGCCGTCCATCTGTAGACAACGAAGGAACGCACGCGTGGTCAGGGTAGGAAAAATCTCGCTAAATCCCATGCATCCATCCGTGTTTTCTACTCATAAGTGAGGGAGGTCTGGATGTCTAGCTTCTGGCGTCCACGTCCACTGTCAGAGAGGCGTGCATCTGTAACGTTGAGAGAATATCCATAAATAGGTACCCTTGCGGAGATTAGACCATAACTGCAAGCAACGGGGAGAGCTGCCTAAGATGGACACCTCGCGTTTATGAACATCAACTACGTCAAGAGATTGAATGCCCAACACTAATCAATTGATCGCAAAGCATTGGGATAACGTCACTCGCAATGCCGCAATGCCGAGAAGTCGATGGTGGCTTTCCGGCAGAATAACTCGACACGTAAACAGGATTGTTTGTGGTGAGGATATCCCTGGATTCAATCAGGGTGCTGTTGCGCTGCTGAATCAAAAGACAAAAGGGCGAACATTCAAAAGAGGTTTGTCAATCGGGTGTGGTGGGGCTGGTAAAGAGCTTAATTTGATGAAACGTGGAGTCGTTGAGCATTTCGATTTGTTCGAATTGAGCGCAGAGCGGTGCAAAGTGGCAAAAGAGGCATTCAGGAAAAATGGTTATGAGCAGAATGTGAACATCATCAATCAGGAATTCGCTCTTGAAGATGCATCGGCCTATGATTTCATTCATTGGGACAACTCCCTTCATCACATGTTCGACACCGACAAGGCGATCGCTGAAACATACAGCCTACTGAAGCCCGGCGGTGTTTTTTTTATGAATGACTTTATCGGTCAATCGCGATTTCAATGGTCGGAAGCAGAGCTTGAAGTCGTCAATAGTTTCAGAGACAGCCTGCCGGATGAAGTTTTCACGTTGCCTAATGGGAAAAGAGTTAAAAGGCGAGTAGATCGACCAGACCTCAAGACGATGATCAATCGTGATCCATCTGAGGCGGCAGACTCTGAATCAATCATCCCTTCATTGAAGAAAAGACTCGATGATCCGTTGATAATCCCCACCGGTGGAGTGGTCTACCATGTCGGATTAAATGATATTCTGACCAATATCCCTGAGGATTCTCCGCTGCTGTCTCTTGCTTTGAAGATCGATACAATCGCCAGCAGGAGTGGGCTTAATCAATACGGCGTGTGTATTGCCGAGAAGTAAGCGAATTCGGTGGCTTCAATGGAATCAAAAACAGACTACAATGGACATCTATTTATGAAGCGTACACAAGGCATCCTGCTGATATTATTCCTTGTCTTTCTGACTTCTTGCGCATCCCGCAATCCTGAGAGTTTGCCACTATACGCCATGAGTGTGCGGGAGATGTTTCCCGGGGATATGAAGACGCAGGCCCTTGCACTAGCTGCTGCTGATGGGGACATTGAGCGCATGGACAGACTGGTAGCCCGTGGGGCGGATGTCAATGCCAGGGGGACCAGAGGAGTGACCCTTCCAACATGGGTAATCCAGCATCCCAACAAAGCGGGGTTTAAGCATCTTATGGAGCTTGGTGCTGATCCGAATATTCATTGGGACAACGGAAAAACCCTCCTTCATTGGATAGCTTACGTGACGGATGATATCGGTATCGAATATCTCCAAATGGCGCTTGATATTGGGGGCGGGGACCCCAATGTTGAAAGACCATCAAATGGAAAACGACCAATTCAAAACATCCTTTTGCAGAGAAGGTATCGCAACGATGCGTTTGTTCTTCTCTATAATGTCGGAGCAGAGCTTGATTACAAAGATAAATATGATGTTCCGCTTGTCCATCACACTGTTAGAGCAGGAGCTTATGATTTAGCATACTTCATGCTGACTCAAGGGGTTAACTACTCAAGTTCAAGCAAGTTAGGGGGAATTGATTCATGCATAAGGACCTCTTATTTTATGTTGGCTGATGGCAGTAAACGGTATCCTACTAATATGTGGTTCTGGCGTTGTGTTGAATTTCTTGAAGGGGAGGGAGTCAATTTGGAATTTCTCCCTAGAGACCAAAGACCAGCCGTTTTGGACACGGCACCTCCACCTATTGCTTCCAAGCTTCAGAAGCGCTAGGCACATACAACCCTATGATCTTCAATGTTCTACTGGGTTTCCTGGCTGGAGTAGCCGGATATGTCAGGACGAGCTCTTTCGTTTTGGTGAGTCCTGTGTGAACAAAAAACCATTGTCTGTCATAATACACCTACCCAACCATAAGATGGAATCAGTATGAATGTAATTACCCAAGCGGCAGTGTTGTCAATGAGCCTGTTTCTGTTGACCGCATGTGAAGGGATATATGCTGTTACGAAGGTTGCACTACAGCAACTTCCCCAAAAAGAAATGCATGTTGACGATTTGTTCCCAGAGAACCGCATGGCTCAGAAGTTGGCTAGTGCCGCTTCTGAAGGCGACCTAGAAAAAGTGGATGAACTGATCGTAAGCGGGGCTAACCCCAATGCAATTGGCGAACATGGCATCACGGTTGTTGGGTAGTTGCTCTACCGCCCAAACAGAGTCGGACTCCAGCGTCTTTTTGAACACGGAGCAGACCCTAATGCCATTTGGGATGAATGGGACACGCGATTAAAATGGGAGTGGTCGTTCATTCATTTAGCCACGGAATTGTCACCCAAAATTGGCGTTGGTTATCTCCAGCAGGCATTGGACATGGGGGGGGACCCTAATTTAATGGTTAGCCATTATTATGAGAGCCCCATTATGATAACCATGGAGAAACGGTACCTACCTGCTTTTGCAGTATTATACACAGCGGGGGCTAAACTGAATTACCCTGTAAATGAAGATTCGTCACCTTTAATGCGTTCAATAAATGTTGGCAATTTTGAATTGTGCTTGTTCTTGCTTGAGCATGGTGCAGACTATATGCAGGGAGTTCCCTACGACTGGTCTATCAAATATGCAAAGACCAATGATATTTCGGGACCAGTCTCAGCCACATGGTCAAGCCTACTCCATGTCATGTTGTATAATGAAACGGCGCTTGAAAACATGTGGTTCTGGCGCTGTATTGATTATCTCGAAAAGAAGGGAATGGATTTTGCCATACCTGCCGAAACCGAATTACTTCGTCCTACAGTTTTGGACACGACTCCGACCGCTTATGAAATTGAAATCGAAAGACTCAAAAGCAGTGAGGGGGAGCTTGTTGTGTTGTAACTATCTCTTTACCTTTGAATAATTCGCTTGCAGGTGTGTTGCTATCTGAAACGTAATGATCCACTATTGTAAAGCTGTACGCTAAATCATTCCATTCTCCCAATGGCTTCAAATGGTTTAGGACACGTAAATTTCTTAACGAAGCCATATTCGCATATGTGTGACTTGTTGTTTTGCCCCAATCAGTCTGAACTTCAACAATGGCCTATGGCAGGGTATGTGTGTTGTTCTCGCTTTTCATTGTGAAGGGAAACCGAACCACTTTATTAGTCCGAGAGTGCGCTTTTCTGGTATGGCGTTTTATCATCACATAACTATTTTTCATAACCTGCTGTAATTGTCTGTCTTCTTATCTCTCCTCTGACTCAGTACCTACCCACCATATGGGCTTTTCGCCCACCTCAATCGATTGAATAATCGTTCTCAGAAATTGGGTTGACAAATCACTCTAACCCCAATATTGCGTTGATAACGATTTTCAATTTCACAAAAGTGAGGAGTGCTATGTGCGCAGCAATCGTGGGTAATCGGCAGTGGTTGGTTGGGATGTGCGAGAGCAATGAGGCGGTTAAACAACATGATTTGACCTGTCTTTCCGGAAGAGAAACGTTTCTGAGTCAGGAGATGGCTTCCGTTGATGTAGTCGTCATACTGACTGATCAAGTCCCCCATGCCGTGCGGCGTCGGGTGCTGTTTACCGCATCCGCGGACAACATCCCTGTGTGCATGCGCCATTCGACTGGTGCTCCGGCTGTCCTGTCCAGCCTGAGCGGTGTGGGGATTGATGCATAGCATGGAGTGGTTGTGCTGCTGCGACAGGTGCACGCTTCCGGCGCACCTCGTCTGGCCCGTCATGGTCGATATGCCACTGTGAAGCGTCGGGGTGAAGCCCTATTGCGATAGTCAGTAGCCTTGTCAGGCTGTCCATATTTGGGAACGGCACGGTGCCACCAGTTCAACAAAGTCCCGATTGCAGGGGATCAAACGGTTATCCGGTGTGAGTGATAGAATGGGAAAAGAGATATTTCAAAAGGAAGTGGATGCGCTTGAGCAGGCTCGGTCTGCCCTTGAACAGGCCCATGGGCTTGAAAAAGGGGTGGAGCAGGCGTTTCGCACACTGGTCAGCCGGTACGCCAAACTGGTCCGCCAGAGCGGGCGCATGGTCACCATGGGGGACCGGATGCAGAATTCGCTCAATCAGCTCAATAGCGAACTGGCTGCCAGCGAATCCAAATACCGTGGGGTATTCGAGAATGTGACTGAAGGCATTTACCGGTGCGCCCCCGATGGGCGACTGATTGAGATCAATCCTTCCATGGCCGCCATGTTCGGATTCGATGGCATCCGATCCTTCCTTGGCGATGTGATGAACATAAAGGAACTCTTCTGCACCCTCGACGACTATGAACGGTACGAGTCCCTGCTCATGACCGATGGAGTGCAGCGTCAGGAAGTGCAGGCGTGCGGTCCGGATGGGCGAACCATATGGGTCGAGATAAGCGCCAGCCTGATCAAGGGCGAAGCCGATGAACCCGGTACCATCGTCGGCGTGTTGGCCGATGTTACCGAGCGCAAGAAGATGCTTGAGGACATGTGCCGTCTGGCCCGCACCGACAGCCTGACCGGGTTGTGGAACCGCGGATACTTTATGGAACTGTCGTTGCGGGAAGTGACCAGAAGTTTGCGTAATGGCAGTGATCTCTCCCTGCTCATTCTGGATGTGGATTACTTCAAGTCCGTCAATGACACGTACGGTCACGATGTAGGCGATCAGGCGTTGATCAGTATCGCGAATACGGTACGCGATTCGGTTCGCGAGGTGGATATTGTCGGGCGCTACGGCGGCGAGGAATTCGTTGTCCTGCTGCCGGATGCCGCTGTTGGAGCCGCTGCCGCCGTAGCGGATCGAATTACCGGGAATATCCGCTCACGGGTTTTTGATTGCGGCAACGTAAAACTATCCATCACGGCGAGCATCGGCCTGACTTCCTTTGAGCAGGGCGATGATCTCGACAGCCTGCTCAAATACGCGGACATCGCTTTATACGCCGCCAAGAAGAAGGGGCGTGACAGGTCGGAAATCTATCGTCGCGAGACCGGCGACTGCGTGACATGCCCGACATCTCAAAAGAGAGAACATACAGTCGGGGAACGGCAATGAGCGTGATGTCGATTCTGCCGCAGGCGCTACTCAACTGGAGCGTGGAACGCAAGATGACGGTCCTGCTTCTGGTGATCATCGTGCTCTTCCCGCTGGCGACGTTCGTGATCCTCCAGTCAGGCGGTACCGAGCAGGCTACCAATTTCCTCATCGGGATTATCGTTGTCTCCATTGTCCTGCTGGTACCTTTTGCCAAGTGGATGAGCCATGTGCTGGCCTTGGGTTCCATCAAGGATATCAATGCCCAGTGCCTGTTGCTCAAGGAAGGAAAGTACGCCCAGGTGGACCTGCCGCCCGTCGAAGCCGAGGGCAACGATTTCCAGACGCTCAAACGGAACATGCACTGGATGGGGCATACCATTGCCGTGCGCGAGCACCGCTTGCAGGCTGCCATGGCAAAGCTGGCCACTGCCCAGCGTCAGATCGGCGAGAGCCTCGACTATGCCCACCTTATCCAGACGTCATTCCTGCCTGCCCGTGCCGAGCTATCTGATTACATCCCCAACCATTTTCTGATCTGGGAGCAGCGAGACACCGTGGGTGGCGATGCCTACTGGCTCAAGCATACGGAAAACGGATTTTTCGTGGGTGTCATCGATTGTACAGGGCACGGCGTTCCCGGCGCGTTCATGACGCTTATCGTGGCTGCGCTTCTGGAGAAGGCGGCCTCGGATGGCACCACCAGTCCGGCGGCCATTCTGGGCCGGATGAATCGGTTGATCAAGGAGTCCCTTGGACAGACCGACCGGGATGCCCAGTCTGACGATGGAATGGATTGTTCGCTGTGCCATGTGGATTCGGAAACCGGCGGGATCGTCTTTTCCGGGGCCAATTCCCCGCTGTTCATCGTGGACGATGAAGGCGCCCGGTGCATCAAAGGGGATCGATGCGGCCTCGGGTATGTCCGCTCGGACCCGGATTTTGTGTTCACCGACGTACCCATCGAAACCGCGTCTTCCCAGAGAATCTATCTGGCGTCCGATGGGTTGTTGGATCAGGTCGGCGGAGAGCGAAATTTCCCGTTCGGCAAGCGCCGGTTCATGGAGTTTCTCGAACAGCATAGGAAGGTCCCGCTTGATGCGCAGGGAGCCGAATTGGTCAAGGCGCTCAATGGATATCAAGGGAATGAAATACGTCGCGACGATGTGACGGTTATTGGATTTGAACTGTAAGAACTGTGAGTGAGTATCGTGAGTTTGTTCAAATATTACGAAGAAATGCAGAAAGAAGGGGTGATCCTCTACTTCAACGGGCCGGTGTCCCAGCCTGTGGTGGAGTCCATTGCGGAGCTGATGCGGACCAAGATGCGGGCCGAGGAGGCAGGCATGGGGTCGGTGCAACGCGTATTCGCCGTGCTGGTGGAGCAGATGCAGAACATCGTCCGCTACTCCACGGAGCGTCATGTGGATAGTCCCGCCCATGTCGGCGAGATGGCGCACGGACAGGTTGTTGTGGGGCGTGAGGAGGACGGTCGGTTCTTTGTGGCCTGTGGCAACAAGATTCTGTCCGCGGACGAAGGGGGGCTGTCCGAGCAGATGAAGCTGCTCCAGTCCATGAACAAGGCGGAGCTGAAAGCCTATTACAAGGAGCGCCGTAAATCCCCGGACTGCACTTCCAACAAGGGGGCTGGACTCGGTTTTGTCGAGATGGCCCGTAAGGCGGCGCGTCCCCTGGATTACGACATTGTCCCCGTGGACGGAGAGACCTCCTTCTTTTCAATGAAAGTGGTGACCCAGTAGGAGATGGTCATGAATAAATACAATGTGCAGGCGACCACCTCGTCGCCCTCTATCAATTTCGATCCGGACGCCATGACCTTTGAAATTAAGGGCGAGTCCTATCCGGAAAACTGCTGGGCCTTTTACAGCCCGGTATTCGATTGGCTGAGCGACTTTTTCGACACGGTCAATGGAACGCTGGTCGAGATCGACATGGAAATTATCTACTTCAACTCCTCGTCATCCAAGACCTTCATGGACTTGTTCGAGATGCTCGACGATCAGGCCGAGCGCGGCAAAAAGATCGTGGTGAACTGGCGGTATCACGAGGAAAACGAGTCGGCCATGGAGTGCGGCGAAGAGTTCATGGAAGATGTGGAACGGATTGATTTCAATCTTGTGGAATTAACGGATTAGGAGAAGGAAGCGTGAATGCAAAGAAAGTCAAATCGTCCCTCAGGACCCTCATTTCTCTCAAACAACCCGTATTCGTCTGGGGCGCACCCGGAGTGGGCAAAAGCCATGTGGTGGCGCAGGTGGCTCGTGAAATGGGGCTCGAACTGACGGATGTTCGCGCCGTCCTGCTCGATCCTGTCGATCTGCGAGGATTGCCGTCCGTGAAAGACGGAACCGCTCACTGGTGCCCGCCGTCCTTCCTGCCGACAAAAGGGGAAGGGGTGTTGTTTCTCGATGAATTGAATGCCGCGCCACCGCTGGTGCAGGCCGCCTGCTATCAGCTGATTCTGGACCGGAAAATTGGTGAATACACGTTGCCGGACGGCTGGACAGTGGTGGCCGCCGGAAACCGTGAAAGCGACCGTGCCGTGACCCATAGGATGCCGTCTGCGCTGGCCAACCGATTCGTCCATCTTGATTTTACCGTTGATGCGGACACTTGGCTTGAGTGGGCTGAACGCGCTGGGATAGATGAAGAAGTGCTCGCGTTCATCCGTTTTCGTCCCAAGCTGCTCCATGCCTTTGATCCCAAAAAGAATGACAAGGCGTTCCCATCGCCACGGTCCTGGGAATTTGCCGCCAAAATCATCGCCTCAACCCCGGACCCGGAGGTGGAGTTCAGTCTGCTTAAAGGGACGGTCGGCCCGGGCGCGGTAACGGAATTCGCGGGTTTTTCTCGGATGTTCAGGCAATTGCCCGATCCGGATGCTGTCATCAACCAGCCAGACACCGCGGTCGTCCCTGAAGAACCCGCGACCTTGTACGCCCTGTGCGAGGCGATCGCGAAAAGAGCCGGAGAAAAAACAGCGGAGAACATTGTCACGTATGCATCCAGACTCCCCTCTGAGTTCGGCGTGCTGTTGGTCCGTGATGCCGTAAAACATCATCGAGGTGTTGTTGAAACTCCGGCCTTTTCGCATTGGACAACCGCCAATGCCGAGGTCCTCCTGTAGGTGATCATGGATACGGCACACGCAAAATTGATCAAGGCCCGCACCGGCCTGCTGCTTGAGCATCCCTTCTTCGGCTCCCTCTGCCTGCGCATGGAGCCGAAGCCTGACCCCACCTGCGACACGGCCTGGACCGATGGCAAGACCTTTGCCTTCAATCCCGGTTTT
>CEUM01011699.1_pt1 | contig 11604 bp, 9 predicted proteins | sample 356421 | NCBI WGS metagenome assembly CEUM01 (sample SAMEA2622716, study PRJEB7988) | marine metagenome | biome: marine biome (ENVO:00000447); feature: surface water layer (ENVO:00002042); material: "saline water (ENVO:00002010), including plankton (ENVO:xxxxxxxx)" | depth 5 m | reverse complement strand
ACTACCGTCTGCGCCACCTTCGGGTGAGTTGGTATTGTCAACTATTATCAATAATTCTTCACCATCTAATTCCTCGGGTACAATCCAAGTATCGGAATCGGAGTTAACAATCGACTGTAAATCCAAGTCAGCAATGTAAAGTTGTCCGACTCCGTTGGATAAATACAAATCATGCATCGCTCGAGTCTGTAAATAAACATCAGCTTGTCCATCAAGTTCCCAAGCAGTAACCACAATTGTTGTACCAGCGTCTAGCTTCAATGCATCACCTGATAGAAGGACTGCATGATTTCCCGAATCGACGGCTAATACATCATGGAAAGGAGTCCAATATGACTCATCAATTTTAGTGAATGTTGCCCCAATTTGACTGGTTGAACCGCCTTGGTCACCCAAGCCGTTATCACCATCGTGAGCCAGATTATCCAATACCATATACCACGTCTTAGGATTTATTGAAGCAGGGACTTTCCAATGGAAGGTATATGCGCCAAGGGCATTCTCCGTGGAAATAATTTGATTGAATTGAGAACGATAAGATTGTCCCGCATCGTAGGTCAGAATCTGGTTTTGATCAAAGAACAATAAATCAATTGCGTCGTTGATTATGGAAACACTCACCTCGTAAACATCTCCTGGCTGCAGGGTTCCGAGGTCGACTTTGACGCAGACTCCATTATCAAGGGATAACGAATTTAACAGTTGGTCGATATCTCGTTCCAAACAATTAGGAGCATCTCTAGCCAGTGATTGGGATGCTGCAGCCGGCATTAACAACAGCAGAGCCAAAACCGAGGCTACCGCTACACAACGCATGATGTGCTGTGGTGTGCCATACACTTCAAATGAACGCTTGCTTGAATCAGTTAACCCAACCCTCACCACGCCACTGTAAATGGGTAACTAAACCAAGGTCATCAACGATGACTCGGTCTCCGTCATGCGCAGCACTGAGAGTAATTCCCGAATTTCCTAACTCGGCCATGGCTTCGTTCAGTAAAGTGTCGGTTTGCTTGATTCTCGCACCGTAATGGGTGAGCACGAGATGGTTTGCTTGGCAGGCTAGTGCAGTACGCGCTGCTCCTGATGCAGTACTGTGCAGATAATCTCTGGCATGATTACTGTAATCGTCGAGAAATGTTGCCTCATGAATCAACAGGTTACAGCCATTCACGGCAGTAATACCCGGTGCCATTTCAGAGGTGTCACCCGAAATTATGACCGAAAGTGAATTACTCGCATCGCCGCGAAAGTCTTTGGCTAGTAGAGTTTTTTTGCCGTGTTTTATGTCTTCACCTGCTGCTAACTTCGCCCTTTCGTCATCACTTAGTTTCAACTCTGCGGCTCTCATACGATTGAATTTACCTTTTCTACTCGATGAGGTCAATTGCCAGGCGCAGGATGGAATTGTGTGAATGGTTGGTAAGGCATTGATTCGATTTGCCCTCCAGCCTTCTGGCTGCGGCATTTCAGCTAATTCAATGACTTCTCCATTATCGAGAAACTCAATCCAGCGACCTTCCCCGACTGCCCCTAAGACCCATCTAACTCGATAACCTAGATTTTTTGAAATTCCACCCAGGCGCCGCCAATATTGGTATTGAATTGCTAAATCTGAATGAGGTGTGTTTTCCGGTAGTGATTCATTCTCAAGCAGCGAATCAAGCACGTCTATGTTGGTTGGACCAATTATCAACAGTGGTTGAATACGGCTATCCAAGGCCATTGACTGAAGCCATGGAAGCACCCCCCAAGTATGATCTAAATGGCCATGTGTTAAGCACAAAACACTAACCTTGCTAGATTTCAAATGATAAGTTTCATGATTTTTCATTCGCTTTCTCTGCTTGGCAAATCTGGTTTGAAACCCTTCGCCAGCATCAACCACGGCAACCCCGTCATGACATGAAATTAGGCTTCCACTAACTTGACGGAGCCCAGTCGGGCGAGCCGATGATGTACCTAAAACATGGACCTCAATAGTCATGAAAATGCCTCATTTGTTCATCGGGATTGGTGTTGGCGGGAACCATCGCAACAAAACGATATCGTGAACACCTCTGACCCAACGCCAAGGAACTGCTACATTTATTCCTCCTTCAACGAGTTCATGGTCGGTCTCTCTAACGAATAGATGGGTGCAGCGGATTCCATCAGTATCGATTACCACATCATAGACCACTCCAAGTTTCTGTCCAGTCGGCAGGTATACTTCCATACCCGCCATTCGAGAAACATGGTCTTCGCCTTGTGTCATGATGTGACCCGTGTAGGCCTAGCGCCACCACAAGATAAAGAAAACCTCGAACCAAGAATAAATTGTCGTGAATTAAACTAGACAGTTTCCGTTCAGTTTCACTTTAAGCGTGGGGTTGTATCAAGACTTTTATCAAATTTCAATTAATCTATAGTATGCGGAAAAAGTACTACCCGATGCTACCGCAACGTGTGATTGATGAGCAACAAATTATGCCTCGTAAAGGTGGCATTTACCGATTGTGCGGTAGCGGATTTGCGGGCAAGGCCATGCGCTCTTACGCCGAAGCATGGACTGCTATGGCGCTAATGGGAGGTCAGTATGTTCACTGGATTGATGGCGCATGTCGATTCAATCCTGAACGAATTCTCAGATGCTTCCCTCCTACCCTGCCTGAGGCTAATTACCTGTTACGCAACCTGTTTATCGGGCGCGGATTTACCGTGCATCAATTCTCATCCTTGGTGGAACGAATTGCAGATGAATTATCAATCACGGAGGCGCAATTAATTGTCGTAGATGGCCCTGTTGCGATGCATCTTGACTCCCAAGTAAGGGACCGTGAAGCACGAACATTGTTGAAAAGGAGTATGACTAGATTGAGTGAAATAGCAAATAGAAATAACGTTGCTGTAATCGTTATTACAGCAGCGAAGCCATACTCAAAACGTCATAAGACCCTGCTGAACATTATTGACAGCCGATGTAATCAAAAATTAATTGGACGGAAAAAACGGCAAGGCAATCAGACCAAAATGTGGCTAGTGCATCATCCAAGCGGAGCATCTGGATTTCGAGAACAACCGCAACAACAGGAGACTCTGCAGCAAAGTTATGCTAGACTTTTACACCAACAATTATCACTCATATATGAGCAAGAGATTGATGATATTGTGTTGATTGATTAGGCTCGCATTGTTGAATTAAAATCAAACAGTGTCACAGTTTTACTGCCTGCTCTAATCTCGTCTTCAGTCCAGCCAAATGGTGCTAAAATTGCCCACATTGCTCTTATGGCTAATTCTCGATAGTATTGGACATCAATCTTGACATTTGTGGCATTATCAAGTTCTTCAAGCAACATCGTTCTATCTATCGAGTCTCGACTGCTTGATTTAGTAACAATGAACCTCACTTTGCGCCCCGGAGGGATGTTGTGACCCAATGCACTGGCTCGAAGTAATGCTGAATGAGTTAGCGTGGAGACCGTGAATTGCTCTACGGCTTTGGTGACGCGCCGGGTTACAACCAGATCTTTGAGGGCGACTTGGTAATCGACAAGTCGTGTTAGTTCATGATGTAACAAATTGCACACAATGTTTTGCACATGTTTGCTACCTATCTCGACCCCATCATTAACGCAATCGACCAATATCTGCAAAGCCATGTCTTGAAGAGTCTTTATCCAGTTACATGTTGAATGTTGGCGAGATTCAATCCCTCTAATTTTCAGCCCTTTTTCGCCGTACGCCCAGTATTTAGTTAACGAACCAGAACCATGCATTCTACTTGGTAAAAAACCAATGAAATGGTATATGTCCTCATACTCCAAAGGAATACCAATTTCCTGGGTTACACGTTGGGCAAAATCCTTGGCAAGTACTTGTTTTTCTTGACGAGATACATCTTCTCTATGTAACCATACACAATCTACTATCGCATGTAGTACTGTCCAACCTGATGATTCCGCCATAGCTATGGTCTGCAGCAAGATTTCACGCGCCCATGCACAAATCGCTTCATGAGCCTCGATGCGTCCAAATCTAGCATTTTTGTAACCTGTATAACCAAAGCAGGTTACAAGCAACCACTTTAGGGCATTTTGTTGTTTATCTATAGTATCTCCTTTGCTAACTGTTTGCTGTTTTAATTGACGACGACGCTCAATTATTGGTGCTACTACTCGGCCAAGAAAACCGTGAACCCTACCGCAAGTATGTGACGACAACCCCGGAACTGGCAAAGCCCATGAATTAGTTATTGGAAATAGCCCTGTTCCTATACGCTCCTCTATGTGCCGACGTCTTAACTCACTACTCGCCAAATTTACTTCTAAAGGCAGGTAACTTGACGGCCCTAAATCATCGGTTGATGGTTGGCAGCAAGCGCAATTAAGGGTTTCTGGAGAGATGTTTCGAGTTGCAATAATGCTGGGGAATAAACTAGCAAAATCGAGTTCGATTACCTCTGTGTAAACTCCCGGTTTACTATCTAAGTACAGCCCTCCGCGATCGGCCATCATCAACTCCCACGCCGTTTTAGTATCCTCTGGCCGGTTTTTTTTCCACGGCACTAATACGCCATCTTCCATAGCAATACGCATTTGAATGGCGCTAATTACCGAACCCGGAGACAGCCTCGAAATATCTTGAGGAGATTGACGCGAATGGCGAGCCAGTTCGAATAAGCCATGTAAACCGCCCTCTCGAACAATGAAACTCGCTCTGATATCGATGTGTAAGCGTCCATGGATTGGAAAATAACTGTCTTTACGTATTACTTGACCGTAAGAGTGGACTATTCTTGACATCGTACGAGGTTTGAGGTGTACTGCTTTACGACTCAAGGTGAACGATTGGTTAGATTCTTGACACAATTTTTGTAATACCGAGAAATGTAGAAAATCACCGCCGTTAGTCATTATGATGTCAGGGTCAATGCGGTTTATTTCGCGCTGTAGATTTAGTAAAAATTCAGCTGTAGAGCCATCATGATTCACCTCTATTGGCGGGGTTTCCTCGATTTGGTTCATGCCTGAATTTAGTGACAGAGTTACCGACTTTAAATGAGAATCAATAGTATCGAAGCCGTCTACAGAATCATAGGTGAAGTCCATCTTCAAATGAGATAATTCAGGCCAATTCGCCGATTCTTCCAATACTGTGAATTGACTATTGTTCCACTCAACATATTGGAATGGAGCCACATTGTATTCAACAAAAAATCGCTGAGCTAAGTGGGCATCAACTGAATACAAAGTGTAACGATGAAAATCGCCACGGGATTCGATGTGGTTGGCAAGTTGACGGATTTTACGACTATCTATCATGTCTATTTCTAAGACATCATGCATCTCATATTGGTCAAGAGACAGACGACGGCGGATGAACCGCATTGCACCCACTGAAAATCGCGTTCTTACCTCAGGATATTCCAACCACTGCATGAGGTTTTGTAATCGCGACTTGGCTGAATGAATATGTATTGAAGCGCACCACGGCACTACTAATTGCCTTACTCCTTGACCCTCTACGAACATCCAAACATCCATGCTGGTGCCATCAGCACCCAACTGCGCGTCGATTATCCAACCTTTCACAGCATCACTCTTCTGTAGTTAAAGATTCGATAATTCGTTCAAGTTCAGATATCCTTGTACAACATTCCAATAGCATCGACAACAGCATTGGTTTCCATGAGTCATGAGCCGGCAACATACCGCCTGCTGTACGGCGATTTCTAACACCGTTAACCAACCTTGCTAAGGCTTCACGGTCAGCAGTACTAAGCGCTCTTTGGAATGGCTCAAGTGATGTTAACTCAGCCTCTATGCGGTTTCGCCATGTTGGTACTGTTCGACCCATTAATCGATATTATCCGATGCGAAGTACGATGTTTTCCAACACAGAGTGGCCAAATTAACTAAAACTAATGAAAGTGAATCATATCAATTTCGTTTGCAGCGAATATGTTGCTTTGGTTTGACTCAAACAAAATGGCCAAATAAATTCGATGGCCTGCCAAAGTGCTGTTGGTAGTAGACTAACTTCTGACTCGCAATCTATTGTTTCTTGAATTGAGCAGTGATTAAAATCTAACAAATTAATCCCGGTTGTTGTTTTAATTTCCTCAGCTTGTGCCGCATTGAGAAATATTGCGCCGGTAAGAGAGATTGAGGATTTGTTTGCTTCAAGGTGTAGTTCACTTTCATTTCCTCGTGATTTAATTTTCAAATCTGATGGCTCAATTATCGTAATTCCTCTAACGAGATTTTTGCCGAGACGAGATAGATTTCTGCTGCCGATTTTCTCACTAATTGAAGTAATTCTGCCTCGTAGATAATCAGGTAAAGGTGCTAGTTGCTCATCGGTTAACTCTGTTTTGTCATCAGATGATTGAGTTGGAAGGTAGTAGACATTAATTCCGTTGTCAAATAGTACTCTAGCGATGTAGCATTCTACAATTCCGCTGCCGAGAACAACAAATGTAGCTCCGGTTTGTGTGGTGTTACGTTTGATATGCTTTGCATAGGTTTCAAGATCTAACCTAGATGCGTGAGTTTCTAAATCGCGCTTTCTAACCACTCCCATTACCGGTAAAGATGGGAAAAATGCTCTATCAAAAAGCCCGTGACACCACTGAACTCCAGCTATTGAAGAGGGATCCCGTCCATCAAGCGCGTATTTATCGTTGTATTTTTGTGCCCGAATTAACGATTGTTCAAGCGATGAACTCCACTGTGGTACTGCTTTACCCCATGTCATGCGCAGATTATTGTGTAATTCACCGTGCCTAATCAGGGATTCTTGGCACAAATTCCACAAGTGATTTGGCGACCTAGCGTATTCAATTTGGTGCTCATCAAGTAGTACTGGACGAGGGTCGTCTGCGGTGTTGTTCCAGGATTCCAGCGCCCAATGTGGCAGATTTGAACTGCAATACGGATTTTCTGATGCGGCAACATGATGCCAAGCATGTTCTCTAAAAATCAGTAATTCATCTAGATATTTGTCCGCCGATTTAGTGCCAATTGCCGCTGCCTCACGGGCAACTTTCATGGGTGAGATAAAGCCATAATGGAAGGCTGCTGAAAGCCTAGATACACCATATGGGTCGGCTGCATTATTCCGTCGTCTCGCATAACCGCTCAAATTTTTGTCGAGGAATTCTTGCCATCTTGCAAGGCTAGAAATCTCCCCTCCATTCTCTTGCCATATTGGATACACTGATGGGTCGATTGCACAATTCTTCAACAACAAAATTCTTTCTTCTGGGTTGGTTGTAAGTCGGTCAATATCTATCGGAGTGAATGGCAATTCACCCGCAAATCTTGCTGGCACTTTTTCGACTGTGGGCCATGATTGTTGGATTAGTCGTTTGCGTAATTTCTTTGTCGCATCTCTAAATTTGAAGGGCCGGTCAACTGATTTACCGAATACCGTCATTGGTATTACGCAGTGACAATCGATTTCAACCATTGGACATTCAGCAGATTCAGCAATCGACTTTACCCAATTTTTCCACGGTGGCAGCGGAAATAAATCAGTTATTATGCACCCTGCGATCTTTGCAAAATGTTTCATTACCGCTTGACGATTATTTTCTCTCGCAACATGTAACACATAATTTAGCCCTTGTGCAGTACAACCTTTGTGTAAATCTCGAGCACCGTCTAACAACATATTGTGATGACGGAGATTAGCATGTGGATACCGTTCATCAATTGCTTGGTAAATCAGCAATTGGCGATTGTTATTGAAAGCAATTATTCTGCCGGCATCGATGGCCGGATTTTCATGTACGCGCAAGGAGGATTTTAGCCAAACAATAACTGGTCCTTCTGCCGACAGATTTTGGTGTTGATTGACCAACCGTGCACGGTCGCGCAAGTGTATCGGTAAATCATTCAACATAATTACAAACAATTCCTTGATGGCTATATAGGACTGTTTTTCCGTCAAAATATCGTTTTTCTCAAATTAACACACTTATTTAGTCAAGAATTGTTACCTACGGGTGTGACAGAGGCATTAGTAAATCTTCATGGCCGCCTACTCGGCAAGCCCGCTGAAGTAAAGGTAAGGCAATTTGGCTTAATCACCGCAATCGTTGGTTTTATCCTTCATTTGCTGCTTTGGTTCACATATCAAATTGGCGTCCTAAAAGTAGGCAGTGCATCAACAGATTTGCTCGATTCACCACTCGATGCATTATACACACCGTTTTCGATTCTCTTGGCTTACGAAGTGTACCAGTTGATTAGAGCGATTCCAGAATCATTTTCTACCGCAGTTGGCAAGCAATTCGAGATAGTAACTTTGTTGGTGGTAAGAGATATTTTCAAGCGCTTATCAGAGCTAGAATTTAGTGGAGACTGGACGGTTGATTCTGAGCTGAAATTGATTGTTATCGAATGTTTAACGTTCATCACTCTGTTCACCACTTCTTTGATTTACCGTGCTAATAGTTCAACCGATGCACAAGTAGATTTCAAGGATAGTATACTGGTTAAATTTGTCCAGAATAAGCAAAAAATTGCGGTTATCTTACTGTTTACCTACATCATTATGGCGGTATTCTCATTCTCGAACTGGGTTATCTCAGTCAGCGAAGGTGATGGTTCAGTGACTCGTGAAATCTTCTTCTTAGACTTCTTTACCGTGCTGATTTTAGCAGATATTTTGATTCTCCTAATATCCTACGGATACTCTACAGATTTCACAAACCTTGCAAGAAACACTGGCTTTATTCTCTCTACTGTTGTTTTGCGTGTAGCAATTGGCGCCAGCGGCATCTCTTCTATGATACTCTTCGCACTTGGGGGATTGTTGGGGATTGCAGTACTGATAATTAGCCTCAAGGCGGATGAATTCCAAATCGAGGAACTTGACCTCAGTTCTGAGTAAGGTCAGAGATGACTAACCTTACTGTGGCTTTTGCTGAGTTTATCACACCAGGTAGTCCTGCCCCTGGATGAGTGCCTGCACCAACAAAATACAGTCCGGGTATTTTTTTGTCCTTGTTGTGAGGTCGGAAAAATGCACTTTGAGTTAACTTAGGTGCAACAGAAAATGCTGAGCCTTTGTAGGCGACTAATTCACGTTCGAACATCTTTGGAGTAAAGTGCCTGCGGGTTACGATGTGTTTGCTGAGATCTGGTAATTCTATTTCTAACGCCTTGATGATTTTATCAGCATAATCCTCGGCGATAGTATCCCAATCGACATCTGCTCTGCCTAAGTGTGGCACTGGTGCTAAGACATAGCCAGCACTACATCCCTTAGGAGCTAATTCGGGGTCGGTAACCGTCGGAACGTGTAGATAGAGGCTGAAATCTTCGGGTAATTTATTGCCTTTGAAAATTTCATCGAGCAGACCTTTGTAGCGTGGTCCAAACAGTATTGTGTGATGAGCAACGTCCTTGTATTCGATATCAGTGCCAAAGTGCAAAACAAATAGTGACATCGACCAATCCATCTTTTCTAGCTTCTTGGCGCGCTTTTTTGCCGACTTGGTGCCGCCGTAAATCTTGTCATATGTGTGATGTATATCTGCATTGGAAACTACCACATCAAACATTTGTTGATTGCCACTACCATCGGTGATTGCATGTTTATTGTCCACTAATTTAGCCTCTTTAACCGGTGCATTGAGTCTAATCTCACCGCCTAATTCTTCGAATAATTTGACCAAGGCTCTAACCAAGGCATGGGTTCCTCCACGCGGGAAATACACACCCCACTGTCGCTCGAGAAAGTGTATTAGTGTGTATATTGAAGAGGTTTGAAACGGATTGCCGCCCACCAGTAAGGAGTGAAAACTCATTGCTTGTCGCAGATGTTCGTCTTTGACATACTTTGAGACGGTTTTGTAGACTGAGCGCTCGGCGCGTAACTTCATCAAATCAGGGGTGACTTTGAGCATGTCCGAGAACCGTAAAAAAGGTCGATCCACTAAATCTGTGTAACCTTTGTCAAATACCTTTTCTGAGTACTTGAAGAAGCGTTGGTAGCCTTCAGCGTCTTGTTCACTGCGTTGCCTAATCTGTTCAAGCATTTTTTCGGCGTCTCTGGTGTAATCAAATCGATCGCCGTCGCTCCATATCAACCGATACATGGGAGCGACTTCCAATAATTCGATATAATCCTCGAGTTTTCTGTCTGATAATTCAAACAGTTCTTCCAATGTGTGTGGGGCAGTTACCACCGTTGGTCCAGCATCAAATGTATAGCCATCGTCGTGATAGACGTACGCTCTACCGCCGGGCTTATCCCTTGCTTCATACAAAACGGTTTGAACGCCGGAACTCTGCAACCTTATTGCTGCAGCAAGACCACCAAACCCACTTCCGATGACCGCTGCGGTTTTGTCGAGACTTGGTTGGTCCGCCATATACAATACCCTAAGATTGAAGTAAATAAAAAGCCGTTTTTTCTTAGTAAATAGTGGTACCAAAATTTTGCAGAAAAACAGTCCTTTAAAACCGCGGCAACATCATAACTCGGATTAGAAGCCGCTTGGCTGGATAAAATTTGGATTGTTGACTATGTCAAACGAGACCCTTACTCCCGACGAATCTCTTGCGCAAAACGGCGAGAGTTTCCACTGGGCAAAGCGTTTCCTTGGCAAAAAGATGGGTTCTGAAGCAGCCCGACTTTACGCGTTTTGCCGTCTCCTCGATGACATGGCGGACGGAGATATCGAAAACGGCCCTGCTAGATTGGTCAAGATTAGAGCAGCTCTAATCGCAGGTGACACAACTGCAGACCCTGCACTGACTTCCTTTGCGCCACTAATGCAAGACCAAGAATTTCCTCTTCCTGTGCTAATAGCACTTATCGATGGATTACTTGATGACCAAAGGGAACAGGTAATAATCGCTGACGAAGCAGAATTGCTGCGCTATGCGTACCGAGTGGCTGGAACTGTTGGATTACTGATGTGTCACGTGTTAGACTGCCACGACCCTGATGCCAAAGCTCACGCCATTGATTTGGGCATCGCTATGCAGTTGACCAACATTGCCCGCGATGTGCTAGAAGACGCGCACATGGGCCGACGCTATCTCCCAACTACCTGGACAGGCGACCTCAGTCCACAACAAATTGTAACAGCAGCAGACAATCCTAACTCAGATGACGCCTTGATAATTACAAATGCTGTCAAACGCCTGCTAGAGATGGCTGAAAGATTCTACACCAGTGGTGCTAAAGGGTTTGCCAGCCTACACTGGCGAGCCCACATGTCAATCGCCATTGCGGCTAAAGTCTACCGTCAAATCGGCGTACAACTTGCCGATCAAGATTATGCATGGCACGAAGGAAGACAAATTACAACAAGAACGACCAAACTTATTTGCTCACTGAAAGCAATCTCCGGCCTGTTCAAAAGAATAAGCCGAAGAAAGCATGAACACAACTCGAACCTCCACACCTCACTGAGGGGGCTACCCTATGTCTCATGATATCGAGATACTTGGTGATGGATGTGCCGCTCTGTCTCTTGCTGCCAGAGCCAATGAAATAAAGCACAACATAACGCTAATCAAACCCAATAACGCCCCAAAAGCAAGAGACCATGTCTGGGGGTTTTGGAGCGATGCTGCACTTCAAGATGCTGTTAAAATA
>CEUM01080384.1_pt1 | contig 11626 bp, 12 predicted proteins | sample 356421 | NCBI WGS metagenome assembly CEUM01 (sample SAMEA2622716, study PRJEB7988) | marine metagenome | biome: marine biome (ENVO:00000447); feature: surface water layer (ENVO:00002042); material: "saline water (ENVO:00002010), including plankton (ENVO:xxxxxxxx)" | depth 5 m | reverse complement strand
GGCGGGGCTGACCAGATGGGTACGCCCGCCGGGCCCCTGGCGGCCCTGGAAATTTCGGTTGGACGTGGAGGCCGACCGTTCGCCGGGCTCCAGCATGTCGCCGTTCATGCCAAGACACATCGAACAGCCGGGTTCGCGCCAATCGAAACCGGCCTCAGTAAAGATCGCGTCGAGACCTTCTGATTCCGCCTGCTCCTTGATCAGGCCCGACCCCGGCACGACCATCGCGTAAACGCTGCCCGCGACCTTGCGCCCCTTGGCGATCGCCGCGGCGGAGCGCAGATCCTCGATCCGCGAGTTGGTGCAGGACCCGATGAAGACCTTGTCAACGTGTATGTCCGTCAGTGACTGTCCGGGATCCAAGTCCATGTATTCCAGCGCCCCTTCGACGGTTTCGCGCTTGGCGGGATCTTCAATATCGGCTGGGTTGGGCACAACCGAGCCAATCGGTGCAACCATCTCCGGGCTGGTACCCCAAGATACCTGCGGTTCGATTTCCGCCGCATTGAGTTCGACCTCGATATCGTAGGAGGCACCGTCATCGGATTTCAGCGTCTTCCAGTATTCGATGGCCTGTTCCCAAGCAGCTCCCTTGGGCGCCATCGGCCGTCCCTCGAGATAGTCGAACACTCTCTGATCGGGAGCGACCAGTCCGGCGCGGGCACCAGCTTCGATGGTCATGTTGCAGACCGTCATCCGGCCTTCCACCGACAGATCCTCAATCGCTTCGCCGGCGTACTCGATGACGCAGCCGGTCCCGCCAGCGGTGCCAATCTTGCCGATGATGGCGAGGATCATGTCTTTCGCGGTAACGCCCTCCGGTAGCTTGCCGTTGACCGTGATGCGCATATTCTTCGGCTGTTTTTGCAGCAGGGTCTGGGTCGCCAATACATGTTCAACCTCTGACGTACCGATGCCGAACGCCAGCGATCCCAGTGCACCGTGGGTAGCGGTATGGGAATCGCCGCAGACCAGTGTCAGGCCGGGCTGGGTAAAGCCCTGCTCCGGGCCGATCACATGCACGATGCCTTGGCGGACGTCGAGAAAGTCGATAAAGGGAAGGCCGAATTCCTTCGCGTTCTTTTCCAGCAGTTCGATCTGGATGCGGGATTCCTCGTTCTCGATCCCGTCAGCACGGCCCGCGGTGGGTACATTGTGATCCGCGACTAGCAAATGGGCATCCTGCACGCGGACAGGGCGATTGTTTTCGCGTAGTCCGTCGAACGCCTGGGCGCTGGTGATCTCGTGAATGATCTGGCGATCGATGTAAAGGATGCACGTTCCGTCATCCTTTTCCTCGACCAGATGCGAGTCCCAGATCTTGTCGAACAGTGTTTTCGGTCCGTCCATCATATTCCCTTTCATCCCGTCCTGCCGCGCGTTCGCGATCAGGAGTCTCTCTTGTCCTCGCTGTTGTCTTCGGCGGTTGCCTCCGTCGCTTCAGCGTCGGTAGTTTCCGTTTCCTCCTCAGCATGGGCAGCCTGTTCCATAGCTTCATCCTGCATTTCGACCGCCTCGGCAGCAGTCGCGGGCGATGCATCCTTGCCTACGGTCGCAGCGGCAAACCGCCGGTCGACCTTCTCGGCGATCCGGGCAGACTTGCCACGGCGCGACCGAAGGTAATACAGCTTGGCACGTCGGACGGCGCCGCGGCGCACGACCTCGATCTTCTCTATCCGCGGGCTGTAGAGCGGGAATACGCGTTCCACGCCCTCGCCGTAGGAAATCTTTCGCACCGTGAAAGACGAATTCAGCGCCTTCGCCGTGCGAGCGATCACCACGCCTTCATAAACCTGCACGCGCTCCCGCGCGCCTTCGACCACTTTGTAGTGGACGCGGACCGTATCTCCGGGAGCGAATTCGGGGACCGGCCGCTCCGCGACCAGGCGTTCGATCTCGCCCTTTTCGATTTGTTCAATCACGTTCATGGCAATGTTCCTTCTGGTTCTTCAGGTCCCGCTGATACCGATCCCACAGATCGGGCCGCCGTTCCCGTGTTGCGATCTCCGCCTGCTCCGTTCGCCAGGCGCAGATATTCTCGTGATGGCCGGACAACAGAATGTCCGGCACCTTGCGTCCGCACCAGTCGGCCGGCCGCGTGTAATGAGGATATTCGAGCAATCCCCGGTTAAAGCTCTCTTCGTGGAGCGACGCTTCCGTGCCCATGACACCGGGCAGCAGACGCACGCAGGCATCGATCAGCGCCAGCGCCGCGGGCTCGCCACCCGACAGCACGAAATCGCCAAGGCTGATCTCGGTGACGTTGCGCGCATCCAGCACGCGCTGATCGATTCCCTCGTAGCGGCCGCAGATCAGCGTAAGGCCGGGTCCGGCTGCAAGCTCGACCGCCTTCGTCTGGCTGAATGTCTTGCCGCGCGGCGTCAGATAAACCAGCGGGGCATCCGTCAGCGCGGATGCTTCGATGGCGGCATCGACGACGTCGGCGCGCATCACCATGCCGGCGCCGCCACCAAAAGGCGTATCGTCAACCGTCCGGTGCTTGTCCGTCGCATGGTCGCGAATGTCGACGGCCTCTAGCAACCACGCACCATCGGCCAGCGCCTTGCCGGCAAGCGAATGAGCGAGCGGACCCGGAAACATGTCCGGGAACAGCGTCAGCACACTCGCCGTCCATTTATTGTGTTCGTCGGTCACTCTTCGGTCTCGTCTTCTCTATTCTCTTCCTTATCGTCTTCTACTTCGTCGGGCGGGTCGACGGTCAATCTTCCCGCCGCAATGTCTATGTCCGGCACCAACGCTTTCGTGAACGGTACCAGCAGTGTCTCCTGTCCCGAGCCCCGGTCGATTTCCAGCACCTCGTTTGCGCCTGCCGGTATGATCGACCTGACGGTCCCGATCCTTTTTTCATCCTGCACGACCTCCAGCCCGAGAAGATCAGCATGATAAAATTCGTCCTCATCCGGTTCTGGCAGCGCGTCTTTCGACACGTAAAGTCTGAGACCCTTCAGTCCCTCCGCCGCGCTGCGGTCCGCGACCCCGTCAAGGGCTGCGATCACCATCCCACCGCGGACGGCCTCGATACCGATCTCGAACCGGCAGTTGCCCGCCTCGTCCGATACTGGCCCGTAGCCGGCGACGTCTTCCGGCAGTTCGGTGAAGGGCTTGATTTTAACCGATCCACGGATGCCGTGCGCGCCCGCGATGGCCCCGACACAGACACGGTCGCGATCCGCCGCGCCCTGAACCCGTGCCGATGATGCAACCGCCGTGGAACTACCTCCGCGCCAGCCGCCGGACGAACGTCCTGCCACCAGAGTTAGCCCTCCTTATTCTCTTGTTCCTCGGCAGCAGCCTCTTGAGCGGGTGCTTCCTCAACAGGGGCCTCTTCAGCCGCAGTTTCTTCGGCCGATGCTTCCTCGGCTGGCACTTCTTCTGCAGCAGCTTCTTCGGCCGGGGCATCGGCTTCTGACGTCGCGGCATCCGCCTCGGCGCCAGCCCTTGCCTTGGCCGCTTCTTCAGCCTCTCTCATGCGTTCAAGCGTCTTGGGCCGCGGCGCGCTCTGCTTCGGCGTTTCGCGGATTTCTGGCATCGGGATGATCTCGGCCCGGCCAAGGAATTTAGCCACCCGGTCCGATGGCTTGGCACCGACACCGAGCCAATGCTTGATGCGCTCGTCGTTTAGCTTGATCCGGTCGGGGTGTTCCTGCGGCAACATCGGGTTATAAGTACCGACACGTTCGATATAGCGGCCGTCGCGCGGCATGCGCGAATCCGCAACAACGATACGATAGTAGGGACGCTTTTTTGCACCGCCCCGGGATAGTCTAAGTTTAAGCGACATTAGGTTATTAACCCTCCATTTGATCGCGATTGTTGAAGTGTTTCGAATAAATCGTTGGTTTCGTTCCAGTTCCCTGCAGCTCAGCCGCGTCTTCATCTCATGCCGGGTCCCGGCGGCAAGCCGGGGGGCATTATTCCGGGCATTCCGGACCGCATCAGGCCCTTCTTTCCCATCTTCTTCATCTTTTTCATCATGCGGGTCATTTCCTGATACTGCTTCAGGAGCTTGTTGACGTCCTGCACGGTGGTGCCCGATCCGGCGGCGATCCGGCGCTTGCGGGATGCCTTGATCACGTCGGGTTTCTTGCGTTCGGTGACCGTCATCGAGCCGATGATCGCTTCCTGGTGGATGACCGTCTTGTCGTCGACATTGGCCGCCGCCATCTGCGCCTGCGCCTTTTTTACGCCGGGCAGCATGCCCATCACGCCACTCAGCCCGCCCATCTTGCGAAGCTGGCGAAGCTGCGAGGCGAAATCATCGAGATCAAAGCTGCCCGCCTCCATCTTCTTCATCAGCCGTTCGGCTTCGTCCTGCTCAACCAGCTCGGACGCTTTTTCAACCAGGCTGACGACATCGCCCATGCCGAGAATACGCGACGCGATCCGGTCGGGGTGAAAGGCTTCTAACGCTTCCAGTTTTTCGCCAGTGCCCAGCAGGCGGATCGGCGTGCCGGTAACGGCCTTCATCGACAATGCGGCGCCACCACGGGCATCTCCGTCGACACGGGTCAGCACGATACCCGTTAGGTCAAGCTTCTCGTTGAAAGACTCGGCGACGTTCACGGCATCTTGGCCGGTCATGGCATCGGCAACCAGTAGGATTTCCGCCGGGCGCGCGCCGTCGCGCACATCCGCGACCTCGGCCATCAGGTCATCGTCGACATGCAGGCGGCCCGCGGTATCTAGGATGACCACGTCGTAGCCTTCCCTCTTCGCCGTATCCATGGCGCGGTCTGCGATCATGCGCGGCGTCTGGAGCGGCACGATCGGTAGGGTATCCACTTTGGCCTGTTCGCCGAGCACCGCCAACTGCTGCTGTGCCGCCGGGCGGCGCACGTCGAGCGACGCCATCAGCACCTTCTTAGCCTGCTTTTCTTGGATGCGCCTGGCGATCTTAGCCGACGACGTCGTCTTACCGGAACCCTGCAGCCCGACCATCATCACGGCTGCGGGCGATGCGGCGCGAACCTCGAAGTCTTCGGTCTCCGGGCCGAGCATCTCGACCAGGTAGTCGTTGACGATCTTGACGACTTGCTGGCCCGGCGTCACCGAGCGCAGGACTTCCTCGCCGACGGCCCGTTCCTTTACGCCGTCGACGAAATCCTTGACGACGGGCAGCGCGACATCGGCTTCGAGCAGGGCGACGCGGATTTCGCGCATCGTCGCCGACACGTCGGCCTCGGACAGCGCACCGCGCTTCTTCAGCTTGTCGAATATCTCGCCGAAACGATCTGTCAGTCCGTCGAACATGTGCCCTTGGCACTCCGTTCAGTTACCTCGACCCGCAATTCCGACTGTCAAAAATTCCCCAACGCAAATCGCGCCAGTGCGCGCACCTGCGCGGACCGACGTTCACCCGAAAGCGTTGGACAATGTCTTTTGTCTTGGGCGGGGCGGAAATTAGGGGGGTTTGGGGGTGACGTCAAGGATTTAGAGGCATCTGAAGTCCCATTTGACCGTCATCACATAATTGCCTCATTTCTGCGCTTTAACCGTAACAATTAATTCCCAGTTTAGGGGGTAACTTCACATTACGCAGACGGATGGTACAAGGAATACCGGGATGAAGACCTCGCAAACGACCCCTAGAGTAGCAGCGGCAATTGCCGGCATGGCGCTGTTTCTGGGCGCTGCCGCAGCTGCGGGTATCGAACGCGGCAAGGACATGGTGGGCTCAGGTGAAGTGGTGTCCGCGCAGGAAGCTATTTGGGCGCTTGATATCGTGACAACCGTCGGTTCCTCCTACGCCGAGTAGGATAACGCCCGCCTCGGGAATGGACGGAACGCCTGCACGCGCTTGGCGCGCAATTCAGTTCAGATTGTAGAAGCTGATCATGTTGTCATGAACCAGCTTGCACTTGATCTCGTTCGAGAACTCGTTGTTTTCCAGGAACTCGGGCAACTCTGTGGTGAGATCCTCCTCGGTCGGCTCGTGAGGGTAGTCCGACGCGTAGAGGATGCGGTCCGGGCCTATGGCGTCGATGGTGTATTTTAGGTTCCGCTCGCCGAGCTCCACGGCGACCCAGAAATTGTCCCCTTCGCGCAGATAGTCTGACGGGCGCTTTTTCAGCTTGGCCCGGCTGGCCGCCCCGAACACGGATTCGTATTCGTAATCCATGCGGTCCATCATGAATGGTACCCAGGTCGCGCCGCCTTCTAGGAAGGCAATCTTCAGCTTGGGGAAAGCATCCCACATGCCTGAGAACACGATGTCAGTCAGCTGCATCATCAGCGGGAACGGGTGTTCCAGCGTGTGCACCTTCACGAATTCGCGGAAATGGTTGAAACCCATGCCGCGGCTCGGCCCGCCGTGGATGGCTAGCGGCATGTTGTTCTTTTCCGCCGCCTCGAAGATCGGCCAGAAGAACTCGTCGCCGCAGGTTTTGCCCAGATAGGTCTGCGACGGCAGCATCATGGCGGGGAAGCGCACGCGCTCGTTGGCGCAGCGCTCGATCTCCTTCGCCGCCTCTTCCGGCACCTGCACCGGCACGATACCGGCGCCGTAGAGCCGTTCGTCCTTCGACGTGTAGCGGTCTTCCAGCCAGTTGTTGTAGGCCTTGATGGTCTCGACCACCCACTTGGGATCCGAGATCAGCCCGGCCGCAAGACCCGCCGTCGGATAAAGCACCGTGCCGTCGGCACCGATTATGTCGAGCATCTCGGCCCACACATCGGCGTCGGTATGGGTATAGCGTCGGGGTTAGCAGTCGTTGGATGCCATGATGAAGCCGCGCGCCCACCCATCGAGGCTGGGCCAGACCCCAAAGGTCTTGAAGCGCTGCAGATTGGCAAAATCGCCCTCAAAATATTCAGCGATCTCTTCATCGTTCTCGAGCACGTGCCCGTCGCCGTCAAAGACGTCGAATCCGTTGATAGCCATCAGTCCCTCCCGGTTTTCATCGCGTTCCCTGCCCTAAATTCATGACCTCCACAGGCACCGAGTCGATGACGGTCCGGGAGGGTAAGAGGGCCGACGCCGAGACAACGAATGTTCAGGCTTCTCCCCAAACAAGGGAGAAGGCGGATTTGGAAATCGCGTCCGGAAGGATATATGCTCTGGCAACAGTTTGACCGACCGAGGCGGCCATGACCGAAAACACGCTCGATAATTTCGAAAACGGCGACGAGACCAAGATCAACTACTACCACGCCCATATCTATTACGGCGACGACGACGCTGTGCGCGAAACTGCGGCGCGACTGCGTGAAAAGGCGTGGAACAAATGGCCCGGCAAGGTGCGCATGGGCCGGTTCCGCGACAAGGCGGTCGGACCGCATCCGCTGGCCATGTACCAGATCGAGTTCGACCACGAGATCTTCGACGAGATCGTTCCCTGGCTGATGTACAACCGCGACGGCTTGACCATCCTGCTCCATCCCGACGCCGAAGACGCCTGGCGCGATCACGCCTGGTACCCGTTCTGGATGGGCGAAAAGCTGGACCTACGACTGAACTGGCTGGCGGCGGGCAACCGACAGGCTTAGGGCGTATACCGCCTGAGCCGCTTCCAGATCAGCCACGCGGCGAGGCCGAGTACGACTTGCATGCCGATAACAGGGTACAGCGTTCCGTCATAGATCAGTCCCTGGGCAAGCGATACGGCAGCGGCCGCGCACATCTGCACGAAGCCGAGTACCGCCGCCGCCGCGCCCGCGGCTTTGGGGTGGGACATCATCACGCCTGCCGCCGTGTTAGGGGCCAGAAACCCGCCGCCGAACCAGAATACAAACTGGAGCGCGACGATAAGCGCGACTGGCAGCCACCCCGCCAGAGCCAGTCCGGTCAGCACGAGGGGCGGAAAAAACATTAGCGCGAGACTGACATGGATAACCTTCGCCGAGCCCCAGCGGGGAATCGCCGAGCGTGCGGCGAACGATCCTGTCAGAAAGCCCGACATGGCGAGGGCGGCGATTACGCCGTAGACGGAAGGCATCGTGCCCAGACTTTCGATGAAGTAGTACGGCCCGCCGGCGACGAAGCAATAGAGCCCCGCATAGCCGATCGAGTGGGTTAGCATGAAAGCGAGAAAGCCCTTGTGCCGGAACAGGCCCAGATAGACGATATGGACCTTCTGTGCTTCCGACGCGGGGGCAACGGTACCGGTTTCGGGCAGGACGAAGAGTGTCGAGACGAGCCAGATCAGCGCGGCGGCACCGGCAAAAACGAACCCGGCGCGCCAGCTGGCAACGTCGATGAGCGCACCGCCGACCAGGGGAGCAGCCAGAAAAGAGGCGGCCATCAGAGCGAACAGCGCTGCCATGGCTTTCGGCGCGCCGTCCGCGCCGTAGATATCCCGAACGATGGCCCGCGACACGACGTACCCCGAAGCGCCGCCCAGCCCTTGGATGGCACGGCCCAGAACGATCACCCAGATACTGTCCGCCATGGCAGCGATTGCCGACCCGGCCAAAGTGAGGACCGCCCCGATCAGCAGCGCGGTCCGGCGGCCGCGGCGGTCGGAGAACGGACCAAAGAACAACTGGCCCGACGCAAACATCACGGCAAAGGAAACAATGGTGAGCTGGATGGTCACGGGCGACCGCTGAAAAACGTCGCCCAGGGCCGGCATGGCGGGCACGATCAGCCCGGTCGCGACTTCTCCGAAAGACGTACAAAGAACCAGCGTCGCGAAAACCAGAACGCCGGCGCCCTCACGAGGGCGGGACACGAACTGGTTTTCGGATTCTCGGGTCATGATGGGCAACCGATCCCGGAACCGCATTCTCCCAACATCTAGTCCTCAAGCCCCACCAGCGAGCGCGCAAAGGCATCAGCTTCGAACGGACGCAGGTCGTCTTCGCCCTCGCCGACGCCGACGGCGTGCACCGGCAGACCGAACTTTTCCGCCAGCGCGACCAGTACGCCGCCGCGCGCCGAGCCGTCCAGTTTGGTCACCACCAGTCCGGTGACGCTGCACATGCTCTGGAAGGTTTCGACCTGGGAATGGGCGTTCTGACCGGTGGTGGCATCCAACACCAGCAGCGTGTCGTGCGGCGCGGTTTTGTCCTGCTTCGAGATAACCCGCACGACCTTTTGCAATTGCTGCATCAGGTCGTCACGGTTCTGCAGGCGGCCGGCGGTATCGATCAGCAACACGTCGATGTCGTCCGCCCGGGCGCGGTCGATGGCTTCGAACGCAAGGCTGGCGGCATCGGCGCCCTGCTCGCTTGCCACCACGGGGCACCCCGTCCGTTCGCCCCAGATCTTGAGCTGTTCAATGGCTGCTGCGCGGAACGTGTCACCCGCCGCCAGCATCACGGACTTCCCGTCCTCCCTCAGGCGTTTGGCGAGCTTGCCGATGGTCGTCGTCTTGCCAGACCCGTTGACCCCGGTGACGAGGATGACATGTGGGCGATGAACGGCATTGGCGGCCAGCGGCCTGGCGACCGGTTCTAGGATGGCGGACACTTCGTCCGCGAGCGCAGTGCGAATTTCGTCTGCCGAGACTTCCTTGTCGAACCGGGTACCGGCCAGCGATGCCGATAGTTTGGCTGCCGTCTCCACGCCCAGATCGGACGTGATCAAAAGGTCTTCGAGCTCTTCCAGCGCGGCATCGTCCAGCTTTCGGCCGGAAAAGATGCCAACGATGCCGTCGGACAGGCGGGACGAAGATCGGCTGAGTCCGGCGCGAAGGCGTGCAAGCCAACCCTTTTTCTCGCTCTCTTCGCTCATGCGGCTTTTCGCGCGATCAGCGTGTCGTTGTCACGGGCGACGATGCGGGCGGGCACGATAACGCCATCCGCCGCTGCGCCGTCGATGCGGACATTGGCGAACTGAGGCGTCCGACCGGCCGCGTCCTTTTCGACCAGCACGTCGGCGACGGAGCCGATCTGCGCATCGAGGAACCGCTGTACCTGCGCCGCTCCCACCGCGCGCAGTTCGGCGGCGCGGGCCTTACGTATGTCACCGGGCAGTTGCGGCATCTTCGCCGCGGGCGTGCCGGAGCGCTCGGAATAGGGAAATACGTGCAGCCACGTCAGCCCGCACCGCTCGACCAGCGAAACGGAATTTGCGAACGCGTCGTCGGTTTCGGTCGGGAAGCCGGCGATGATATCGGCGCCGAACGCGGCGTCGGGGCGCAGAGCCCGGACACGGTCGACGAAACGTTCGATATCGGCACGACAGTGGCGGCGTTTCATGCGTTTCAGGATCAGGTCGTCGCCCGACTGCACACTGATATGGAAATGCGGCATCAGACGCGGTTCGTCCGCGATCAGGCCGAACAGCGTGTCGTCAATTTCCGCCGGATCGACCGAGCTGAGCCGCAGCCGCGGCAGATCGGACACCAACGCCAGCAGGCGTTTGATCATGTCGCCGAGCCGCGGCCTACCGGGCAGGTCCAGTCCGTAGTCAGTGATGTCGACGCCGGTCAGCACAATTTCGCGGTAGCCCTGATCGACCAGGGTACGGACCTGGTCGACGATCACGCCGATGGGGACCGAACGGTTATTTCCGCGGCCGAACGGGATGATGCAGAACGTGCAACGGTGATCGCAGCCCTGCTGGATCTCGACGAAGACCCGGGCGCGGCCCTCGAAACCGGAAATCAGGTGCGGTGCGGTTTCGCGAACGGTCATGATGTCGTTGACCGACACGCGGGGGGTATCGCCGAGCCCGGACCATGTGTCGGCACGCAGCTTTTCCTCGTTACCGATCACGCGATCGACTTCTTCCATGGCGGCGTACTTGTCCGGGTCGATCTGCGCAGCACAGCCGGTGACGATGATCCGGGCGTCGGGGTTTTCGCGCCGGGCGCGGCGGATGGACTGGCGCACCTGGCGTTCGGCCTCTGCCGTGACGGCGCAGGAATTTACGATAACCGCGTCTTCCAGTCCGGTGGCGGCGGCATGGCCGCGCATGACCTCGGATTCAAAGGCATTGAGCCGGCAGCCGAATGTCAGGATGTCTGTCGCGCTCATCCGAGCAGGCTTTCGTCGATCGTTCCGGAGAAGCTGGTGGCCCCCGGACCGGTCATGAACACACGGCCCGGTTCGCCGGGTCGGTCCTCGCGCCAGTCGATCAGCAGTTCGCCTCCGTCGACAACGACCACCATGCGCCGGCCGGCCAGGTTGCGGCGGTTGGCATTGACCACGGCAGCGCAGGCGCCGGTCCCGCAGGCCGAGGTCAGCCCGACGCCGCGCTCCCAGACGCGAAGTCGCATGCGATCCGGTGCCAGGATCTGGGCGACGCCGATATTGGCCCGTTCCGGAAAGACCGGATGGACTTCCAGTTCCGGGCCGACCAGAGCGATAGGTATGGAATCGACATCGTCGACGAAAAAAGTTGCATGCGGGTTGCCCATGCTGACCGCCGCCGGGTCGTCCAACGGTCCGCAGGCAAGATCGAGATGAAGCGTGTCGGCTTCCGCCACCAGCGGAATCTGGTCCCAGTCGCCGCGCGGAATACCCATGTCGACCGACACCAGCCCGTAACCCGCGCGTTTCACCGTCAGCAGGTCGGCGCCGGTGCGGACCCTTACCGCGTCGCCGTCGACTTCGTCCAGAAGTACGGCGCCGATGCAGCGCGTGGCATTGCCGCAGGCATCGACCTCGCCCCCGTCGGCGTTGCGGATGCGCATGAAGGCGTGGGAGTCGCCGTCGGGCG